>Ga0182027_10001630_pt1 | contig 37179 bp, 30 predicted proteins | sample 712E1DmetaG_FD_121300 | JGI IMG/M metagenome (GOLD analysis project Ga0182027, IMG submission 121300) | Permafrost microbial communities from Stordalen Mire, Sweden - 712E1D metaG (Illumina Assembly) | ecosystem: Environmental > Terrestrial > Soil > Wetlands > Permafrost | place: Sweden...
CTAGCCGAACCGCCTCCTGCTTGAACTCCAGCGTGTACCTGCCCCGTTTTCCGTTCCTCACCTGCGTCTCCCTTCGCTATTACAGCAGCTCGCTAAGGGATACGTTTTACGCGGGCAAGGTCAATACGAAGAAGCCCAAAGGTGCGGGAATCCGTGTATTCGAGTATGCATCGAAATCAGAGATAGAGCAGTGCCGAATTCAGTTGGAGGCCATCTTTTGGTTATGTGTGGATGCTGATGCAGTTGTGGTCGCAAATGGAATGAGTCTTGAGGACGCAGCGAAGCGAAAACAAGGCATCATTCGCTTATGCGAGGATGGGCAGTTGCTGGATTATGACCGTCTGATTAAATCCCGCATTCTGAATGAGCAACGCCGAACGATATGCCCACTTTGCCTTGAGGAATTGTCAAGTCAGGGTTTTTTCAGCCGTATGGAGCAGGCGGAAGGACGAGAAGTGCTCGATCTAACTGTGACCCAACTCAATCTCTTTCATATCGAGGAATTGCGCATGGGTGCGTTCAACCATCGCCCATACAATTTGGGCTGGGGGCATCACCACTGCAATGTAGTGGGAAAAGACTCTGGGATCGCCGAGACTCTTGAATGGATGCGAAAAGTCGTCGATAGGAACGCGACGATCTAATCGCCAGCGCCAAGCTCAAACAGATTAAACTGCGGCACCTTCGGGTTAATTCTGGCTGCTGGAATCTCACGAGCATCGTGGTCAACTGGTACGAGATGGCTGCTTTTTTCACCATTTGCGTCAACGCGAACGGCAATCTCAGAAGCCCACCGTGGCTCGATTTCCATTGCGACTCCGCGACGACCAAGCTTTAGCGCGGCGAGAATAGTGCTGCCCGATCCGGCGAAGCAATCCAACACCAGATCACCAGGCGAACTGCTTGCCGATACTGCGTGTTCAAGAAGTGCCGCTGGCTTTTCCGCAGGATGTTTGCCTTTGTACGGACGAACCGAGGGAAAAGTCCAAACGTCTGTGAATTCCATTGAACCGTTCATCGTAAATGGGCGAATTGCATCCTCGTATGCAGGCATTGAACCCACCTTCCCGGTGCCGATAATAGCCTCGCACATCTTGTGATACTGCTCCGGGCTTGGAACGTTCCGGCCCGCTTCCCAATTGGATACTGCACCACCGTGGTTAACCTTGCCGTAAGCACCAATTATCTCGGCCAATTGGTTGGTGGACAGCCCGGCTTTCTTGCGAGTTCTAGTCAGAAAATCGCCGAATGGCGAACGGCAAAGATTCCCTTCGACGGCAGGCTCCGCGAAAATGATTCGTTCAGAGTGGGGATACCATTGGCGCAATGCCGCCTTATTCATCTTGCCCTTCCAACCGTCGAAGCCCGGTTCGTTTGGTTTGGTCCAGACGATCCTTGAAAGGACATTGAAATTCGGGTCCAGCATCGATTCAATGTGTGCCGTCATTTCGGAAGCGCAAAAACAGTAGAGAGACCCGTTGGGGCGAAGTACCCGCCGCCACTGTTGCGCGAACTCCCGAAGCCACTCGATGTAATGCGCATCGTACCTAAAAGAAGTATCGCCGTAGATATTCTGCTTTTTCGTTGTATGGTAGGGAGGGTCTGTGAGGATCAACGAGACGCAAGAATCTGGCAGTCTCTTCAGCAGCGCGAGGGAGTCACCCTGTGCGACCAGAGCATTCTCTGAAACCAGACGCAGGCTCCCTTCAAGAGCGCCTTCCACTCTGAGCAAATCCTCTTTCCTTGAGCCATTGCCGATCCAGAGATCGTTCGTGGTCGCCCCATTCGTCGAATTCCCTTTTCCGTTGGACCGATAGATCAGTTTGCTCATTGTCTTCTGATTACACTTCCTTCCGTAAGCAGATACAACCCTGTGGATAGTTGCAAATCGAATACGTTGTGTGAATAATTCCGCAAACCATTTCTGTCATAGACTAGGCACGCCGCAATAGGAATGCATCCACCCAAGCCTCGACTCCGCTACATGTAGTTGGGTCTTGTCCCATTTTGGTTAGATTCCCAAGAGAGACAGGGTGGTATCCCCGCGATTCGCGAGATGGCCGTCTTAGGGTGGTGGGGGTCTGCGGTAGGCTCTCACGGCAGACGAGCACTGCGAACGGATCGAACGGCACTCCCAAGGGCATCATTGCCCTAAAATTGCCCTACGAGTTTACCGTTCGGTTACTATCAAGTGATTAAGTTATTGATTTTATGGCGTCCCCGACGGGATTTGAACCCGTGTTATCGCCGTGAAAGGGCGGTGTCCTAGGCCAGGCTAGACGACGGGGACGGTGAAGAGAGCTGAAAGCGGCTTGAACTGCGGCCGGATGGTTCTTTCAAGATACGCCCTTCAAGAGGCTATCAACTTGGGAAAACCGTGTCAAAAAAACCCAGCGGGCGTGGCGCTGGCCGGCTCTCAAGCATTGCTCTTCGAGCGCCGGCGGCTGCGCAAACGGTCCGGCGCAGGAACGATGGCCGGGAACCTGATGCGCCAAGACAACGGGAACCTGAATTGTCAAGACAACGTAGAAGTCTTCTGCGCTATTCTCGATAAAGGTCTTGGCGCGGCCAGACCCTCTGCGGCGAACGGCGCTGCGGCGTAGTTTTGTGTCAATTGCCCAGATCTGCCGGTAACTTCATTCAGGCAATCATCGCATTGAAATTCGCGGAAGGGCGACCGGGGCTGCCCGCCGCAGACAGATCACGCAGAACAACGGCGGGTGCAGGCCGTGCGGCTGGCCGGCCCCGCCATCACACCGTTTCCGGCTCAAACCTCGGCTTCGAACCATCGCATGTGCGGACGTCCTGTGGCCGGCAACAAAAAGCAGAAGTCTGTGCGTCATCAGGCGGAGGCCTTAGCATCAAATCAGGGGCGACAGGGTGCATGGAGTGGTGGTCCTTCGCGGCAAACCGGACCGGTAATCGGTTGGCGAGCCCCCAAGACGGTTGAACGCGTGGCCAGAGGAAGAATCGAGTGACCCAAAGCAGATTGCAACGCATTCATACGTTAGGTTGTCTGATCCTGGCGGCCCTGGCGGCAACGGGCTGCCAGAAGAAGGCCGCAGCGCCGGCCGGCGGCCCGCAAATGCAGGCCCTGCCGGTGCAAACAATCACCGTGACTATGGCGCCTGTGGCCCAGAGCAGCGAATATGTGGCCACCATCAAGTCGCGCCGCTCAGCTACCATGCAGCCGCAGGTGAGCGGATCGCTGACCGTGGTTCACGTCCGCTCAGGCGATCATGTGCGGTCCGGCCAGGCGTTGATCGAGATCGATCCGCGGCAACAGCAGGCCGCGGTCGCTGCGCAGCGCGCCACCGAGCGCCAGAAGAAGGCTCTCTCCGATTACGACACCATCGAGGTCGACCGCCAGAGCAAGCTGTTTGAAGCCGGCGTTACCAGCCGCGATGCCTACGACCAGGCGCAGCAGGCCTACCAGAACGCCAAGGCGGACTACGAGTCGGCGATGGAGTCGCGCCGGACGCAGGAACAACTGCTGGCTTACTACACCGTTCGTGCGCCATTCGACGGCGTAGTCGGCGACATTCCTGTTCACGTGGGCGACTACGTAACGACTTCGACCGTACTGACCACCGTGGATGAGAACAAGGATCTTGAGGCGTACATCTACATCCCCACCGAGCGCGCTCCCGAGGTGCGCATGGGTCTCGGCGTAGATCTGACTGACAACAGCGGCAAATTGCTGGAGAAGACGAAGGTCGACTTCATCTCCGCCGAAGTGGACAGCACGCTGCAGGGGATTCTGGTGAAGGCCCCGGTGCAGGCGACACCCGAAGTGCTGCGCAACGCGCAAATGATCAAAGCCAGAGTCATCTGGAGCACGAGGCCCATGGCCGTGGTTCCGGTGCTGGCAGTGGCGCGGCAGGGCGAGGAGAGCTTCGTCTTTGTGGTGCTGAAGCAGAATGGGATGGCCGTTGCGCACCGGACGTCGGTAACGCTGGGCGACACCGTAGGGAACAGCTACTCCATCTCTTCAGGGTTGAACGCGGGTGACAGCGTGATCGTCTCGGGAATGCAGTTCCTTGTGGACGGCATGCCGGTAATGCCCCTGCCGCCCGGGCCGCCGCAGGCCGCACCGGCACAAGGCAAAGGCGGCGGAGCGCAAAGCAGCAACAGCGGAACCAAGGTGAACGCCGGTCGAGCGCATGCTGTCCGAGCGAACCAACCTGTAGTCAGAAAGCACCGGCACGCACGTGCACGGACCAGCAGGCACACGCGGACCGCGACGGTCTCATAACGCGAAGGTCTCATAAGAAAGAGGGCTCATCTTGTTTGTCGATTTCTTTATTCATCGCCCGGTCTTCGCCACCGTTTGCGCCCTGCTTATCATTTTGGCGGGCGCCATCTGCATTCCCAATCTTCCAGTAGCCATGTATCCCTCGTTGGCCCCGCCGGTGGTAGAGGTGGACGCCAACTACGTGGGCGCCGATGCGGAAACCGTGGAGAAAGCGGTCACCATTCCGCTTGAAGAAGCGATCAACGGTGTGGAGGGGATGCGCTACATCAGCTCATCGAGCACAAACAGCGGTCAGAGCTCGATCGATATCACTTTCCAAACCGGGTATAACCTCGACGTCGCAGCGGTTGATGTGCAGAACCGCGTCGCCAGTGTTGAGGGCCGGCTTCCCGGCGAGGTCGTCTCCACCGGCATCGACGTCCTGAAATCCAACTACAACTTCGTCTTCGGCGCGGGCTTCTACACGCGTGACGGGCGCTACTCGAGCGAATACATCTCCAACTACCTCGACATCTACGTAAAAGATGCGCTCAAGCGCGTGCCCGGCGTCGGCGATGTGCTCATCTTCGGCGAGCGCAAATATGCCATGCGCGTGTGGCTCGATCCGGTACGCATGGCCGCCCGCGGCCTCACCGCGACCGACGTCGTAAACGCGCTGCAGGAGCAGAATGTCGAGGTTCCGGCGGGGCAGCTCGGCCAGCCGCCATCCGACGCGAAGCAGGCATACCAGATTCCCGTGCGCGTCGTGGGCCGGCTCACTGACGCGGCTCAATTCGACAATCTGATCGTGAAGAACTCGCCCAACGGCCTGGTTCAGCTCAAGGATGTGGGTCACGCGGAGGTGGGCGCCGAAAGCTACAGCACTTCACTGGAGTTCGCGGGGCATTCAGCGATGGGCATTGGCGTCGAGCAGCTCTCAAACGCCAATGCAATCGACGTGGATCACAAGGCCCTGGCCGTGCTCCAGCAGCTCTCAAAGAACTTCCCGCCCGGTCTCGAGTACGCAATCGCGTTCGACGAAACCACAGCGGTGGAACAGTCCATCCGCGAAGTGCTCATCACGCTGCTCGAAGCCGTTCTCATCGTCATTACGGTCATTTTCCTCTTCCTGCTCGATTGGCGCGCCACCATCATCCCTGCGGTCACCATTCCGGTTTCGCTCATCGGCACCTTCGCATTCATCCGGATCTTCAATTTCTCAATCAATTCGCTAACACTCTTCGGCATCACCCTGGCCACGGGCCTGGTGGTCGACGACGCCATTGTTGTCATCGAGAATGTACAGCGCCACATTCACATGGAGCACTCCAAAGCGCGCGAGGCCACTTCGCGCGCGATGGGAGAAGTGACCAGCGCGGTCATCGCCACGTCGCTTGTGCTCATTGCCGTCTTCGTTCCGGTGTCTTTTTTCCCCGGCACCACCGGCATTCTCTATCGCCAGTTCGCGTTGACCATCGCGTTTTCCATCGCCATCTCGGCGTTCAATGCGCTCACGCTCTCGCCTGCCCTCTCGGCGCTGGTTCTGCGCGGCGAAGAGGCCCGGCCGCGCCAGTTGGATTTTCTGCACATTCGCCTTGTTTCGCGCGCTTTTGCGGCTTTTATCCACGGCGCCGACGCATTCATTACCTGGATGGCCAGCACCTACGCGCGCGTGATTCACGTTGCGCTGCAGCTGCGGTACTTGCTCCTGTTGGTTTTCTTCGCCGGCCTCGGCGCAACGGTGTGGATGTATCGCACCGTTCCTACGGGCTTCATTCCGCAGGAGGATTCGGGCTTTTTCATGGTCATTGTGCAGGCCCCGCCTGGATCTTCGCTGGCCTACACCACGGCCCTGGCGGAAAAGGGATCCGCCATCATTGCGCAGAATCCCGACGTGGTCGGATTGTTCTCCGTGATGGGTTTCAGCCTTGCCGGCAGCGCCTCCAACGCCGGCATGATGTTCGTGAATTGCTCGGGCCAGCATCCCGGCAAAGGGCACACCACCGCTGACGTCATCAACAACATCATGCCCAAGCTGCAAATGCTCATGTTTGCTCCCGACGGCGGATTGGTGCAGCCGTTCGAGCCGCCAGCCGTAGAGGGCGTGGGCAGCCTGGGCGGTTTCCAGTTCATGCTGCAGGATCAGGGTGGGAACACGCTCAGCGATCTGGACCGCGTGGCTCACCAAATTGTGGGAGCCGGCGGCGCTGACAAGGAGCTGACCGGTCTCTTCACTTCTTTCTCCGCGAATGACCCACAGGAGTTGGTGACCATCGACCGCGAGAAGGCCAAGGCGATGGGCGTTTCAATTTCGCAGATCGCCACCACACTCAACGTCTTCATGGGCTCGGAGTACATCAACGACTTCGATTACAACAATCGCACCTATCGCGTCTTCGTCCAGGCCGACCGGCCCTTCCGGATGAAGTCAACCGACCTGCACAGCTACTATGTGCGCTCCGACGCCGGGCAGATGGTGCCGCTCGACAATCTCGTGACAGTAGGCGAGAGCGCGGGTCCTCCTGTGATCACGCACTACAACCTCTTTCGCGCAGTCGAGATTGACGGTTCGGCCGCTCCCGGATTCAGCTCTGGCCAGGCGCTTGGCAGCATGGAGAAGCTCGCCAAGAGCAACATGATGCAGGGCATGGGCTTCGAGTGGACCGGGTTAACACTCGACGAACTCGAGTCCAGCGGCAAGGCGCTCATCATCTTCGGCCTCGGCATTCTTGTCGTCTATCTCACACTTTCGGCCCAATATGAGAGCTTCGCGCTGCCGTTCATTATTCTGCTCGCTGTACCAATGGCTGTCTTGGGCGCGCTCGGTCTGGTTATGCTGCGCGGCTACGCCAACGACGTCTATTGCCAGATCGGCCTGGTGATGCTTATTGGCCTCTCGGCGAAAAACTCCATTCTGATTGTCGAGTTCGCTGAGCAGTTGCGGCGCAAAGGCCGTTCCATCGCCGAAGCCGCCATCGAAGCCGCGGAATTGCGCTTGCGGCCAATTCTCATGACCTCGTTTGCCTTCATTCTCGGCGTTCTGCCGCTGGTTTTCGCTAGAGGAGCAGGCGCCCTTGGCCGCCGCTCCGTGGGAACGACGGTTGTCGGCGGCATGTTGTTCTCTACCGTCCTGAATCTCGTATTTATCCCCGTGCTCTACGTCATCCTCAGCCGCGTGCTCAGGCGCGGCGATGCCGCTCCAGCGCCGGTGCAGGCGGAAAGCTAGCGCGCGGCGCGCAAGCCGAATGGCCGCTTTGAACTCCCCACAAGAAAGTTCAAAGCAGGCTCTATGGCCTTTTCACCACCTCCACTGGTCCCACTTGCGTGGCCGTGGCTGTGTAGAGATGGCAGTTGTCCGTCGTTTCCTTGAAGTGGATATAAGGATGGAAGAATAGCGCGGCTCGCGCATCGCCCGAGCCTTCGGCCAAATCCGTGAGCCAGACGCCATCGGGACGCGGCTGATTATGGATGTGCAGCCACAGGCCCTTGTGGACATTGGCCACCAGCCCGCCGCCGATCTTCAAATCCGCGACCGACGTTACGTTGATATCGATGAGTTCGCCGGTCTGCTCGTCGATGGAAACCTTGCCTTGCATCACCTGGGCCAGATGCTGGTTCAGATTTTTTGCCTCGAATTTCGGGTTGGGCGCGATCTCGTAGAAAAGCACGCTATGGCCGTCCACATTTTCGCGGCGTCCGTTGGCCAGCATCATGGCTTTCATAAAATCCTCGAGCTCATGGTTCTGCTTGTCTTCTTCTTTCTGCGCATTAGCCTGGTCGCTGTATTTGAGCGTCTCCTTCATTACATGGTCGTCTTGCTTATGCTGGTCGTCGGCGGATAGATCTCTGCCGTCTTTCTGGAGGGTGCGCTCGATAGCAATGCCATTGACATAGAAGAGATCGGACACCACCGATGTGTCTTTCTTGGTGTTGCCCTTGCCGTCGGTCTCGATGGTCCGGTCGTTAATGCGGCAATCGTATTTTTCCCGCTCGGCGGCCAGTTTGCGCTCGTTGGCGAGAGCCCGTTGCAACAGCTCGTTGGCATTGGGCAGGGGCGCATTGGGAGCGGGTTTGGGGGTTTGCGCGGCGCTGGCAGACCTCTCGATGAAGAGAACGGCGGCAGCGGCGAATAGAAGAATGGCGGCGCTACGATTCATGGGAAGGCGATCGGAAAGCGTGCGTATGTTGGACGCGCTGGTACGCTGCTTCGCTACCGCTTTCTCTATGGTCCTACCGGCAGCGCAGGCATAGCGCCCTGCGTTCTGGCTTCGGCAACCACGGCGTCAAGATGATCCAGCACCTCGGCCACGGTCATGGTGTAGACCTCGCGCCGCGAGTCGTAACCCTCCTCAACGAGCTGCTTCAAATACCGCCCGGCAATTTGCGCCGCCAGTTGATCGGTGATCACCTTCCCGGTGCGTTTCTTCTGCTCCACCCACGCGGTACAGGGCAACGCGATCCACATGGGGCGGCCATTCACGTCGAAACGCACGTCCACCGCGTCGGCGTGGCGCGTAGCGATGGCCACGATTGTCCCTTTCCATCGGCAGTGAAGGTCTTCGCCGCTCCATCGGTCGGCGACGTGAAAATCCTCATACATGCTGTTAGCCTATCGTTCCGGCGGTGCCGCGGCAAGCTAGGCAGCCGGGACGGATGTTCGTTTGGTTTGACCTCGCAGCTGGCAGCAAGTAGCTGGCGAACCATAAACGATTGTTTCCATCGACCGACTCAAAGAAATTCAAACGGCCCTGTTCCCGCTCCTCGGCCGGTGGTGGACGCTGCTTCAACTGCGCTGTTAAACTAATCGGGTTGCAGTGGCACCATTTTCTTCTGTTCGGACCCGCCTGCAAGTCTACCGGCAAAGGACAAGAAAGACCCCGTGGATACTCGAACTCGTCACGCCCTGAAAAAGGACAAATTTGCCCAGGCTGCCGCCAGCAGCGCCAGTTGGGTCACTGAGCACCAGACCAGCGTGGTGCGTTGGAGCATCGGCATCGGAGTGGTTCTCGTTCTGGTCATTGGCGGACTGATTTTCTGGAACATCCGCTCATCGGCCGCAAGCCTCGCGCTGGGCGCGGCCATGGATGTGTACGACACACCCCTGGCCATTCCAGGCGCTCCGCCGGAACCCGGCACGTACACCACCTCTGCCGCGCGCGCCAAAGAAGCCAACCGCGAGTTTGCCGCCATCGCCCACGATTACGGTTGGATGCCCGAGGGAACCGAGGCCCGCTACTTTGCAGGTGTTACCTATGTGGAGCTGGGCCAGAACGGCAACGCCGAGACGGAGTTGAAGGCTGCCGCAGGCTCCTGGAACCGGAATCTCGCGAATCTGGCGAAGCTGGCCCTTGCTGGTCTATATCACCAGACAAACCGCGACAGCGAGGCCATCGATCTTTATAACCAGTTGGCCGCGAAGCCTTCGGCCACCGTGTCTGCGGGCGTGGCGCAGCTCGACCTTGCAGATCTCTACGCTGCCGAAGGCAAGCAGGATCTGGCACGCGCGGTCTGGGCCAAGGTGAGGGACGCGGACAAGGATGGCGCGGCCGGGACGATCGCTGCACAAAAGCTCGGCGCCAAGTAAGATCGCGGGCAGGCCGGCCTCGAGCTTGGCGGGGGTCAGCCGGGTTCCTGCAGCCCTTCAGGGCTCCGCACGCCCCGGGGCCGAGGCCAGCGAGCCTGAGCATTTTCTTCTCTGCCTGCGTCTGGTGAGTGATGAGCACCAGCCAGGCCATTTACGCGGGGTGGATGGAGATTCCCACAAGCGCGGTGAACGACGAAGCCCGCCTGCGCGCGGAAGACGATGCGCTTGCGGCGCTGGTTGACCAGTATGCAGGCGCCCTCTACCGCGTAGCCTATTCCGTTCTGCGCAATCCCGCCGACGCCGAAGATGCCGTGCAGGAGGCGTTTCTGCGCGTGCTGCGCCATCGCGACACGCTGGGAGAGGTGCGCGATCACCGCGTCTGGCTTATCCGCATCGTTTGGAATATCGTGCTCGACCGCAAGCGCCGGGCTAAGACACGCCCTGAAACCGACGACGTGGCAGAACTGGCGCGCGTGTTGCCCTCCGCGGGCCTCTCTGCGGAAGAGATTGCCGCTGCGGCGCAGCATCACGCCCATGTACTTGCCTCCGTTGACCGGCTCCCGGCCAAAGAGCGGCAGGTGATCATGCTTTCGGCCTTTGAAGAGCTGACCAGCGTCGAGATCGCGGCAGTTCTAGGCATTACCGAGTCCAGCGTCCGTTCGCGGCTGTTTCGCGCCCGTAATCTGATGGCTGGCCTGCTCGACCACGAGAGGAGTTTGCGATGAACTCAAACCCTCACGACCCGGTGACTTCCGATTCCGTTCCCCGGGCCCTTTCGAGCCCTGAAGAAGAGATCCTGCGGTTGATCGCCAGCCTGCCCGCGCCCGAGGGTCTTGAAGAGCGTGTGCACGCGACTCTCCGCGCTGCACCGCGCCGCGGCCGTGTTCTGGCTTGGCCCATGGCCCTACGCCCTGAGAGTAGCTGGATGCGCACCGCGGCCGCGGCGGCCATTGTCTTTTTGGTGGCTGGGGGCGGATGGGGCGTCTACACCCGCGTCGAGCACAGCCAGCCTGCCAAGGTCATCGTCATGCCGCCGCGCATGCCGGTGCCAGGCGGCTTTTCGGGCGCCGGCGCCGTGCGCGCCCCTGAGACGCTGCCCGGCCCAACGTTGAATCAACGCCCCAAGGCGAGCCCCGCGCAGCGCAAGACCGTAACGAGGCCTGCGGCTCGCCACAAGACGGCCTCTACTTCCAGCGGCAGCGGCCATTCCTCTGCGACCGGCGCCCCCGAGCACTAGTTGCCGGCTGACAAGCTAAAGTAAAACCCTTCGCCCTACGAGTCCTTGACGATTGCGCGGATGAGCATGCCAAGCAGCGCCAGCACGACCGCGCCCCAGAAGGCTGGACCGAGGCCTGAGACGTGGAAGCCCGGGACAACGGCCGAGGCCAGGAGAATCATGGCGCCGTTGATGACCAGAAGAAAGATTCCCAGCGTGAGGATGCTGAAGGGAATCGTGATGATCTTGAGGAACAGCCCGAGAGTAGCGTTGAGCAGCCCGATGACCACCGCGGCGATCAGCGCCGGAAGCAAGCCATTGACGTGAAAACCTGGCACAAAATGGGAAACGAGCAGCAGCGCGAGGGCGCTGAGCAGCCAATTTAAAAGGAGCCTCATTCGGTCTTCCTCCGGTGAAGTCTTAGGAGCCTGAAGTTTCACCCTGAACCTGAAGCATTCACCCTATCGATGCTACCCGCCAGCCTGCAAGTTGCTTGCACCGCTTTCTTCTAGAAGGCCCGATCTTCCGAAGTTTTGGTTCGACGTTCCAGACCCGGCGTTTTAGAGTTGATCCATGTTCGCGCGCCGCCTATCGGTCTATCGCATCGACGCTGCCGGCGAGCGCCATGCCTGCCCGATCCGCCAAATTGACAACTTTGCCATGCGAAATTTCACCAACGACGCCGTTTTCGACGATACTTTTCCTGCTTCCGACGGCGTTCTCGAGGCGGGAAACCGTGTTCCGCTCGACCGGCTGCAAACTGCTATGGAAGAGTGGTTTCGCCGCAAAGGCTATCTGAAAGCGGACGAGCGGCTTGAAGTCCTCGAGATGGCGCAGCCGTTGAAGAAAAGATGAGATTGCGCGAATAGAACGCTTGGCAGCGGCTGGGAACGAAAGCGGCAAAAACGGACTGTGAAACTGTGGCCGCAAGTGATTGATTCGGCGTGGCCCACAGTTTCACAGTCCGGCTCTTTCATAAGGGGGCGGGGTATCTAGCTCGCCGTTTGTCCCGCAGCCTCGCCCTGGGTCCAGAGTTGGAACTCGGCCTGGCGACGCGCCTTCAACCCCGCAACCACCACCCCGCCGGCATGGTCCCACAAGAGCAACTGCTGGGCGGCGGCATCGTATTGACCGGCATTCAGGTCCTTGAGGAGGGTTGACTCCGCCAGCCGCTCCTCGCCCAGGTTGAAGCAAAAGTCCACCAACGCATCGAATTGCCCCTGCGTCAGCGCCACTGTGACCAACCGGGTCACAGCCTGCTCGGCCCCCTGTACGTCGTTGGTCAGAATTGCGGTCGCCTGCGCTTCGTCCACACCGTTCGGAAACGACTCCCCCGGCAACACCCGGTGCCCATAACCAATGGTCGGTATACCGACCACATCCTGATACACCTGGCTGCGAAACCCCTCCGACGTCTTGATCAGTTCCAATCCCTCTTCACTCAATTCCATAGAAAGCCCCCTGTTTCGTCAGAAACGTCAAAGGGCCTGCCTTGAACCGCTCCTTCGGAAAGGGGCGGCTTACGCAGGCCCTAAGACCAAGCTAGCAAAATCTTCGAATTAATCTGCAAACTTCGCGAGATTTATTTCAATGCGCCGGCGCGGGCGGCTTGCCCGCCACCGAAAGGAACTGGTTGAGGACGCCAGTGAGCGCGTCGTCAAAGGTCTTGTCATGGTACTTCTGCCCGACGGCGCCTTCCACGGATTGCGTGCAAGCCCAAAGGACATAATGGGTTTTGCGGTCGTAGACGACGAGCCGGAACATAGGCAGCGGATCGGCTGCCCCGGCGACTTTGTCGGGGTTGGTGGGGCCATAGGGTGCAGTTAATCGAAGCTCCAGAACAAGGTCGGCTTGGGATGGGTCGTCGGCTAAAACGTAGGCACCGGTAGCCTTGAGGGCGGAATAAAACTGGGTATAAGGACGGTCCTGATCTCCACTGAAGGGCTCAGGAAACAGACCGCTATCCGATCCCGCGTTGGACACAAAGATGGTTTTGGCCGCACCAATCGATGGCGGCACCGGGCCAACTCGAGTGAAAGCCGTCTTTTGAGAGAATGCGACGGACGCGGAGGCGAATGCGGCGGCCGCAGCAAGGCAACAGCAGGCACGGATTGTTCCCATTGGTAACTCTCTTTCTTTTCAATGGCCTGTCATGGCGATGCCCCATGGCCTTGCCAAGTTGCTAATTGTACCCAATTTTGCACTGATTTCTTTTGCCCAAATCGGGAAGAGATGCACTGCAATTGGTGCAGATCGTAACTCAAACGGGCTGAACGCCTTACCGTCCGCGTCGCCAACTGGCGGCATTTTTCAACAGAAATCCCATTATCTATCTTGACAACTTTTGGGGGTCCCCAGTGGCGGTTTAGTAAGATGGTTAGATGGTTATAAAAAGGAAAACACGCAACTTAAGACGAAAGGCCCCGCTATGGATTTGTCTCGTCGCGGGCGTCTCCGCCGTTGCGCTGGTCGCGCTGGTCGTACTTTTTTCAGCGCGGACGGTGCAAGCTGATGCGGGTCTTCCCAGACCAGCACCCACCCCGCCTGTGGCTTCCCCTGCAGCGAGTGCGACGCCGGCTTCCCTCGCTGACCAGGAACCACCGGTACCAACCGTGTCCCAAAGCCCCGGAGCCAGGCTCTGGGGCGACAAGGTCCATGGCATCGCCTCCTGGTATGGAGGCGTCTTTAACGGACGCCAGACCGCCAGCGGCGAAATCTTCGACATGTACGCCATGACGGCCTGCCACCCCACGCTTCCCTTCGGTTCCATCGTGCGTGTGGTCAACCGGTCCAACCACCGCTCGGTTGTGGTCCGCATCACCGACCGTGGCGACCTGATCGAGGAGGGGCGCATCATCGACCTCTCTTATGGCGCGGCCCAGAAGCTCGGAATGACCTGGGCTGGCCTGGCGAAGGTGGACCTCGAGGTCCTATCCCTCGGCAATCCAGGCGCCCATAAGTAAGCCCTCCCCCTGCAACAATGAGGCCAGCCCGAGGGCTGGCCATTGTTTTTTGCGCGCGAAGCCGCTACAGCGGTTCCACAATTGCTACACTCGGGTCCGCAACCGCAGGGTGGCTTTTTCATCAAGAAAAAGCCACCCTGCAACACGCCGGAAAGGGCACGTGAATTGTGGAACCGCTCTAGTGCATGCAACTGCCTTCCGGCTGGGTGAAGGGCTTTTGCAGGTATTGTCGTGCCTCGTTCACCGCTCCCTGGGTATTGTCGTTGGTCTGCACGCCCAACCGGTATTCGTTGACGGCACGGTCGCGCTGCCCGGTCAGGTCGAAGATCTTGCCGATGGCGATGTGACTCCAGACCTCGGTCCAGGGCGGCTCGTCGTCGCCGCGGAGCGCATCCCGGAACGCGTTCACGCTGGCCTGGTAGTTGCACTGCGTAAACAGCACCTCGCCAATGCGATAGCTGGCCAGGGAGCTTAACGAATTGGCCTCCAGCGCCTTCTTGTACTCGGCCAGGGCGCCGAGCATGTCGTTCTGCGCTACCAGTTGCTGCCCTTTCAGGATGGAGATGCGCACCTGCAGGTCTGACGAGGTCTTCAGTACCCAATCGCTGGGATCGATGCTGATCCGTCGCGGCCGGCCAAAAGTATCCACCACGTATTGGGTATCTGTCCCCACCACGTCGACCTTCTGGTTCACCGTTTTTCCGTCGGTTTCAATGCGCAGATCGACCGGCATGTTAAAGAGGTCGAGGTCCTGGTTGATCTCGCCGATGGTGCGAAAGCCCTTGTTGTTGCCCAGCCGGTAAACTGCGTACTTGTCGGTGAAGAGCGGCGCGCCGGTGCCATCGATCCATTGCGAGAAGAAGGGCACGAGCTGCTGCTGGCTCTGCGCCTCGGCCACCTTCTCAAAGTCGCCAGTGCGGATGGAGCTGTCGGCGTATTGGCTCAGCGCGCCCTTGAGGATGGCCTGAAACTCCTTATCCCCCACCTCCCAGCGCAGCATGTGGAAGATCATGGCCCCCTTTTCGAGTGTCATCGATTGGAACTGGGGCGAAAACGGATCCAGCCGCCCGGCGCTTGACAGCGGGATGGTGTCGTAGGCCAGCGCACCCGCAGCCACATCCTCCATCGCCGCCTTCAGAGCGCTGCTGCCGCCTTCGTCCTCCACATACATCAGCTCGCCGTAGCGGGACATGCCGTTGGTGATCCAGGCGTCGTTCAATGTCTTCGGGCTCACTTCGCACCCCCACCACTGGTGGGCAATGGTATTCGCCAGCAACCGCACGCCCGATTTGTCGCCGATCCGCGATCCCATGATCGCCGCCAGCTCCGGCGCGTAGACCGCCGGCAAGGTATCGTCCGGCAGCTCGACGATGTTGATCCGGGGCGTCGGAGGCAGGCCGAATGTGTCGGTAAAGTAGTCGTATTCCTTCGTCGCCGTCTGCGCCAACTGGTTGGCCGACGCCTGGTGGTTGATGGTCACGTAGACCTTCACGTTGCCGGCGCCGACTGAAACCGGCTCCACAAACCGGCCGGCAATCACCGTCCCCGGAAACCCCGGTTTCGTCCACTTGAAGTCGAATTCGTCACCGGATGTGCCGCTCGAGAGCTTGACGGGCTTGGCCACCCCGGCGCTGCCACTCGAAAGCACGCGCATCCCCTGCGGCACGCGGATGTGCATCTCCGCCGTGAAGCGGTCGGTCAGATAGCCGGTCACGGGGAACCAGCGCGCCGCGTACAGCAAATAGCTGATGGGCTCCTGGATGGCTGCCAGCTTTAATCCTTCCACCGGCCCGTCCTCGTTGCCGGTGATGGTGCCGTCGTAGGCGAAGGTCCACCGCACCGTTTGGCCGGGAACGAATGGGGTGGATGAGGTCACCCGGATGGATCCGTCGGCGGTGCGCTCGGCTTCAAGCAGTTTGCCGGAATCGTCGGTGATTTTGGTGACCTTCAGCGCGGGGTGAAAGCCAAAGTTGACCACGTCAAGGTTGGCAGGCGCGGTAAAGCTGACGACCGCCGTTGCCGTCAGATGGTGCGCGGTCGTATCCAGTTCGGCATCGATGACGTAGCCGGTGATGTTGAGGGCGGGGCGCTCTATCTGCGCGGCCACGGGGAGCGCGGCGGTTGCGGCGAGGGCGGCGGCGAGGAAGGCGGGGGCAAGAGCGCGACCGCAGTTACGGAACCGCTGTAGCCGGGTGATGATGCGGCTGACCACGAATTGCAAACCTCTCAGATTTTTGTTCATTCGTTCGCTCATTGTGCTGCCGCCGTTCGCGGGCGGGTTGATTCGTGGGGCGCTGCCGATTGGCTTCAGAGGCCGACCGTCTGGGCAGATTCGGCGGTTGCCGCAGGCGCTGGAGAAAGCGATTCGACCTCTTTAACTACGATAGCGGCTACCCGTTCGATGGCGGATTGCGCCGGCCGATTGGCCGCATGTGCATGGAGCGCCTCCCGAATCGCTGCCAACTCCCTTCTCATGGACTCCCGAGCGGGGCCGTCGGGTAGCAGCGGGCTAAGGTGTTGGACGATATTTGCCGCGGTGAAGTCGCGCTGAATGAGCTCTGGAACCACGCGTTTGCCGGCGATAAGGTTGGCCATGGCCACGTGAGGCACCTTCACCAACCGTTTGGCGATGGCGTACGTGAGCGGCGAGACGCGGTAGACCACCACAAAGGGATTGCCAATGAGGGCCGCTTCAACGGTGGCGGTGCCGCTGGCGACGACTGCGGCTCGGGCGTGGAAGAGCGCGGCGCGGGCGTCGTGGACGAATGTGATGCGCGGCGGATTCTCAGGCAGCATCCAATCGCCTAATTCGTACTGAATGTTTGCGATCTGCTTTTCGGTAAGCGTGGGCGCGAGAGGAATGACGTACTCGAACTGGTTGCCGAGGAGGCAGGCTGCGTCTGCCAGGCCCTTCAGGTTGGTCAGAATTTCCGGGACACGGCTACCGGGAAGTAGAGCAATCCACTCCTTGTTCGGATCGAGTTCATAGCGAAACTGCCCGTCGACCGAATGGATTCCTTCCGGCAGGTTAGCTCTATAGTACGGCCCATGATTCCACTGGTCCTGGCGAATCTGCGAAGCATGTCGCGCATACTCTCGACGCGAGATTGAGGGGAGCGGCAGATCGGCGAGCGGATGGCCGACGAACTCTGCATTGACGCCGCGTGTCCGATAATACGACTCCTCAAAGGGAAAGATGACCAGCATGCGGCGGACGTATTCGCGAACGAGGCGGATGCGGTGCTGCTTCCAGGCCCAGAGTTGCGGGCTGACGAAGTAAATCACCGGCACACCCAGCCGGCGAAGCTCCTTTGCCAGCCGGAAATGAATCTCGGGGAAGTCGATGAGCACTGCCACATCTGGCCTTCGCGCGCGAATGGCTCGCTTGAGCTTGCGGAACTCACGATAAATACGCGGCAGATGGAGGACCACCTCAGTGAATCCCATGACGGCCATGTCTTCGGCGCGGACGATGCGGTCGACGCCGGCCGCTTGCATGCGAGGGCCGCCCATACCGAACAGTTCCACTGTTTTACCTTTTGGAGCAAAGCTGCGAGACAGCGCAGAGGCGAGCAGCGCACCGTAGTGCTCGCCGCTCGCTTCCCCCGCTGAGATGAAGACAACTGGAGCCATCAATGATCTGCAGTGAACCCGCACTTAACCCAATAATAGCGGCCTCAAGTGTGCGCCGCGTGGTTTTTCGGTCCGGGCGAATGACTGAGCTAACGCACACGCGCGGCCGGGTTTCGCGCCGCACACGAAAGGCACGCGGTTCGGCGCTCCTGATCGTCTGCGGGGAGGGGTGGTACCCTTCCCGATGGAGTAGGAATGGGGGCGTCAATGCAAGTCTCTTTGAGGCGGCTTGTTTTTTTGGTTTTGGTCATTGGATGCGGTTGCGCGACGGTGGCACGGGCGCAGGCAGCGCAGGGGTCGAGCGGCGCGGTGATGGAGGCGAAGGCAGGTGTGCTTTCCGCGCCGGCGGCGGACAATCCTGTCGCCGACCCGAAGGCGATTGTCACGGTTGGCAACGCCCGGTTCACGGTGCTGACGCCGCAGTTGATTCGCATGGAGTGGTCGGCGGATGGGAAGTTCGAAGACCACGCCTCGTTCGTTTTCATCAATCGCCGGCTGCCGGTGCCAAAGTTCGAGAAGACGATCTCAACTGACGGCCGCGATACCCTGACCATCAAAACTGATTCCCTTGCGCTGGAATACACCGCAATGCCTGGCGGGAAGCCACTCTCATCCGGCTGTTGTGGCTTCACAACGGAGAATCTTTCCGTCACTCTCACCGTTGATGGAAAGCAGGTGGTGTGGCATCCGGGCGACAACGATCCTGAGAATTTGATGGGGACAACGCGGACGCTGGACACGGCGCGGGGCTCGAAGACCCAGGAACCGATCGACCAGGGGCTGGTGTCGCGAGCGGGATGGGCGCTGGTTGACGATTCGACGCGACCGCTGTTCGACTCGACGGATTTCCGATTCCTTGAGGGCGAGAAGAGCCCGTGGCCGTGGGTGATGGAGCGGCCGGCGGACGAAAAGCCGGGTGCCTACACCGACTGGTACTTCTTCGGCTACGGGCACGACTATCGCCGCGCGCTCGGCGACTTTGTGCACGTGGCGGGGCGCATTCCGCTGCCTCCGAGATTCGCGTTCGGCGTGTGGTGGTCGCGCTACTGGGCGTATAGCGACCAGGAACTGGACGAGTTGGTGCGCAATTTCAGGGAGAATGACACGCCGCTGGATGTGCTGGTGATCGATATGGACTGGCACATCAGCGACGAGCAGCTCAGGGCGATGGGCGCAGTCGATCAGTCGGGGCAAATGCTGGGTTGGACCGGCTACACGTGGAACAAAGTCCTGTTTCCCGATCCCGATGCGTTCCTGAAGAAGCTCGATGAAGACGGGCTGAAGACGACGATGAATCTGCATCCGGCGTCGGGGATCGAGCCGTGGGAGCAGGCGTACCCGGCAATGGCGCGCGCGATGGGCATTGACCCGGCGACGAAGAAATACATTCCGTTCGACCCCACCGACAAGAAATGGGCGACGAATTATCTGAATCTGGTGCTGCATCCGTTGGAAAAGCAGGGCGTGGACTTCTGGTGGCTCGACTGGCAGCAGCAATCGACCACCGACCTGCCCGGTGTGAACCCGACGTGGTGGCTCAACTACGTGCACTTCACCGATCAACAGCGCGAGGGCAAGCGGCCGCTCCTGTTCCATCGCTGGGGCGGACTCGGCAATCACCGCTACCAGATCGGCTTCTCCGGCGACACCATCTCCGTGTGGGATTCGCTCGCCTTCCAGCCCTGGTTCACGGCCACGGCAGCCAACGTGGGCTACGCGTATTGGAGCCACGACATTGGCGGCCATATGCCCGGCGCGGTCGATCCCGAGCTTTACACGCGATGGATTCAGTTCGGCACGTTCAGTCCCATCTTGCGCACGCACACGACGAAGAACCCAGACTCCGAGCGCCGCATCTGGGCCTATCCCGAGCCCTACTCGTCCGTCATGCGCTCGACCTACCAGCTACGCGAGGCGATGCAGCCTTATCTCTACACGGAGGCGCGCCGCAATTACGATACGGGCGTGGCGTTCTTCAGGCCGCTCTATTACGACTGGCCGGAGGACGATGCCGCCTACGCGAGCAAGAACGAGTACCTCTTCGGCGATCAAATGATTGTGAGTCCCGTGACCGCGCCTGCCGACAAGATTTCCGGGCTCACAGCGGAGCAGGTGTGGCTGCCGAAATCCGATTCGCAGGGGGGCGACTGGATCGAGTGGCCCACCGGCAAGCACTTCGCAGGACCGGCGACCGTGGAGCGCAGCTTCACCATCGATCAGATTCCCGTGTACGTGCGCGCAGGCGCGATCATTCCCATGCAGCCGGCCATGCTGCACACGGGCGAGAAGCCTGTCGACCCGCTGATCGTGAACGTGTGGCCGCTTGCGCCCGGCGCGAACTCGAGCTATTCGGTCTATGAGGATTCGGGCGTGTCTGTCGAGTACCAGCGCGGCGTCTTTGCGCGGACACCTGTGAAAGCGACGGAGAATGGCGACTCGCTGCGCGTGGAGATTGGGCCAGTTGAGGGCAGCTATCCCAGCATGCTGAAGACGCGCGGATACGAGCTGCGCCTGCCCGCCGACTGGCCGCCCGTTGCCGTCACCGTCAACGGCAAGCCCGTCCCGCAGACCAAGCCCGGCGAACCTGGTGGCTGGACCTTCGAGGGCAACACGCTGACCACAATCATTCCCGTGGCCGCCGGCAGCGTGGCCGCCAAAACCGTCATCGAGATCCGCCGCGCCCCCGGCCTCATTGCCCGCCGCGCCGAGCTTGACGGCTTTGCCGGCGCCATGACGAGGCTGCGTGGAACCGACAACGCGCTGCAGCAGACCGGCCCCGTGGCCGGGCCCTCCAACGCGCTCGTTGACGCGATGCAGACCGGGGACCGGCTCAGCTACTACCCCGAGCGCATCGAGCGAGAGCTTGCACACTTCCACGACGCGCTAAAGCAGGCGCAGAGCGACGTGGCCGCGCTCGACAAGGAGTTTGAGCAGCGGTTGACCGATACATCGCGGCGCATCGGCGGCTCGACATGGGCGCCGGCGGACATCGAAAGCGAGAAGCAGAAACGCCGCGACGCCCTGCATCGGGCCGAGGCTCTGCTCGCTGAGGCGGCCAAATAGCTACGCGGGCTTTGCTTTGGCCTTGAAGTACTTTTTCATTGGTTCGAAGTAACATTCCCGCCAGCCGGAGCGGTAATCGGACTGCCCGCCGGGAATGTTAGTGTGGCGGAGCGTGAGCCTGGTACCGCGCGGAACCTTTTCAAGCCGCACTTCAATCCGCGAATCGGGATCGGAGGCGGCAAACTCCGTCGTGCGCCACGATTGGACGATTTGTTTTCCGGGATTGAGCTTCAGGTTCTTGCCTGAGATGTAGCCGTCCCACGCCGTGAACGCGCCTCCGACCCGCGCAGACACTTTGGCCCCGGATTCAGTCATCTCGGTGTGGCCCTTGCTCGAGAGCCACGCGTCATAGACCTGCTTTGGCGACGCAGGAATCGTCGCCGACACCGTGAATTTATGAGCCATCGCGCCTCACTACTGCGTCATTGCCTCGCGTTCTTTCTTTTCCTTCTTGTTGGGCTCCCCTTTACCTGTAGCAATCAAATTCCGAAGACTACCGGTGATATAGAAGCCCCACGCATCTGAACAGGCTTTGAAACACTCGATTTGGGGCGCCAATCCGGCGTGAGTGAAGCGGACCTCCGTTTTGCCGCCCTTTTTCGAGATTTCAAAAACGACCTTTGTACCGTTCCACTCGGTTTTGTCCTCAACGAAGGACAAGTAGCTGTCCAAGACCGTCCAAACGGCTTTCTTACCGGGGACAAGCTCGGTTATCTTCTGTTTGCTGTAATGGACGTCTTTGTAACGGTAGGTAAACTCGGCGCCGAGTTTGTCGGTTGTCCCATCAATTTCCCCTGACCACCACCCACGAACATTGTTGATGGCAGCGAAAGCTTCTTCCGGACTTTGATCTACCGTGAACGAATGGCTGAGATTCTGACCCTTCATCGCTTCTCTCCTTGTCGTCGTTCTGTCGGCTTGGGGTGGCTGATACGATCGCCGGCGTCGTGAGCTCGTGAGCGATCGCGCTTTCTCTTTTTACTCGTGGCAGCACGATCCCGTGGCCGCCGGCTTGACTGCCTCCGGCTGGACATACGGCTGGTCGGGATCGACGAAATAGCCTTCGCCGTATTTGTCGTGGTGACGAACCCAGGCCATCGTGTGCTTCAGGCCTGCTTCGTCACGGCCCTTCGGTACGAGGTCGAGAAAGTTATATGCGCCGACCAGAATGTCCAGGCCGCGCGCATAGGTCGAGTAGGTGTGGAAGATGTTGCCGCTTGCGTCCTTGGCAAACACGCTCAATCCCGGCAGCTCGTCGCTGGGAAACTCGATCGTCTCGTAGTTGTAGTACACCTGCTTTGTACCAGCGTCCTCGGGCTTCCTCGACACCTGGTAGTCGTAGTTGAAATCGCTCGAGAACGCGGAAACCCAGCGAAACTTCCAGCCCATGCGCTTCTTGAACGCCTCGATCTCGGCAATGGGCGCGTGCGAAACCACAGCAAGCGTCACGTCGCGGTTGGCCAGGTGGATGGTCATCCCGTCGAAATGATCGGAGATGTAGGAGCAGCTGGGGCAGCCTTCTTTCCATCCGGGCCCGAGCATGAAGTGATAAACCACAAGCTGGCTGCGCCCGCCGAAGAGATCGGAAAGCGTGACCTTGCCGCCCGGGCCCTGGAATTCATATTCTTTCTCGACCTTTTCCCAGGGTAGTTCGCGGCGCAACCGGCTGATCTCATCGCGCTGCCGCGTGAATTCCTTCTCTTTTTTCAGAAACTCCTTGCGCGCCGCGATCCACTCGTCGTGCGAAACCACGTGAGGACGTTTGATTGCTGTCGCGATGGTTGCCATAGCGACCTCCTTTGCTTCGATTTGTGAGGGGGGATCGACCTAAATCACTTACGCCGACTAACTCGGGAACTTACAGCCTTACTTGCCGCGGCGAAACCATTTTACGATGATTGCCGCGATTCCGCCGCTGCCGGCGGTGCTTCCCGCCACCAGCGCTGCTGTTGTTGCCACGCATACAGGACACATAAGACCTCCATTGGTGAGCGAAGAATGGTTGAACTGATCGGTATGGTATCCCACCCTTCGCCAGAAAAAAGCGAAGGATGGGGCACCCGCGCCTGCGGTGCGAAAGCCCAGCCGAATAAGCTACGCCACCTGCGCGGCTTGTTGCATGAACGCCGGCGCTTCGTCGGCGCTGGGCCCCCAGCTTGCCGGAACCGCAACGTTCAAAAGGCGCAGATACACGCTGAACTGCCCGCGATGCTGGTACCAGTGGCTAAGCATCACGTCGCGAAGAAATTCGCCGCGAGGCTGAGCCATCAGTTCGCGATCGCCGGCCACCATGTGCCAGGTCTCCCTCATGGCAGCGTCGTCGAACTTGGGCAGCAGGCTGCGCACCGTCGCGATGCTCTCGTCCAGCGTCTTCAGGATCTCCGCGCGGCTCGCGGGCTGCGGAAACTCGAAGGACGTTGGCGCCTGCGCCGGATTGTTTTGGACAAAACGAACGATCCCGCCGGGCACTGAAGCGAGGTGAAAGGCGAGTTGGCCTGCTGTCAGCGATTTCTCGTGCGGCTTCCAGGTGAGTTTGTTTTCAGGCAGCCGCTCCAGAAACTTGCGCGTGATCGGCGCCTGCGTTTCGAACTCGGCGAGCATGGACTTGGCGATGGATTGAGTGGCAACTGCTTCTGCTACGGGCATGGAAATTTTCCTCCTTGGGGAACTGATTCATGTTGGCCGACGGTCGAGAAGATCCGCAGGGGCTGAAGCCCCTCGTCCTTCGCTGACTTACGGCACGAGTAAACTCGTGCCCTGATACAAGGCCATTCGACCAGGGGTTACGATTTGGACTGCTCGGCGCGCTTACGGGCATTCTCGTGAATGTGATTCCAGCCGCCGACGACGCCCTTGCGGTGATCTTCCTGAATCAGGCCAAAGCCGGAGTGGCAGAACTTGATGACGGTCTCATCGCCCTCCTGGCTGAGCCTGTAGATCACGTTGTTGGCGACGGGCTGCGACATGAAGAGCGGCCCGCAGAACTCGAGCAGTGTGGGGCGCTTGATGGATTGCACGGTGGCCCAGTAGTGGCCGTTGCCGTCGCCCAGGTCGCGGTACCAGCGGCCGCCGGGTACCGGCTCAATTTTCATGTTCATCGGCGTTCCATCGGGCCTGTTGCTCGATGGGCCCAGTTCTTCAAGCAGCGCGGCGAAGGTGACGTCGATGGGAGCCTTGACGCGGATCTCCTGCTCGACTTTGAGGGTGAGGGCATCGATTTCGGGAATGGCTAACGTGGTCATACATGCTCCTTAGGGAAGTTTTTTTCGGTATCGGGGTTCAGTTTCGGGCCCGGTCGTGCGGCGGTTGGGCGCGCTGCGCCAACGCTTCGGCGCGTTCTTTCACGCGGCTCAGCTGGTGTTGCCAGTATCGCTCGAAGGTCTCCGTCCACTCGTGCAGCGGCCGGATAGCCTCGGCATTCGTCCGGTAGAGCCGGTGGCGTCCGTTGCGCCGCACGCGCACCAGGTTTACCTTTCGCAGCACGCCCAGATGCTTTGAAACCGACGGCTGGTCGAGCCCAATAGCCGTCACAATCTCGCCTACCTGCCGCTCCTCGCGGGCCAGATAGATGAGGATCTGACGCCGCCGCGGCTCGGCGATGGCGTTAAATGGATCGGACGTGGTAGCGGCCCTGGCCATGGAAAAAACAATACATGCTCATATGGGAATATGTCAAGCAAAATTTTTCCACCATTCTTGCCGCCGCCGGCCGCACCACATTTGCCGCCTTGAGCTGCGCGATTTACCATCCCTCGCATGAAGTCAGCGCCGTTTCTCCTTGCCGTTTTCTTGCTGAGCCTTGCGTCTGTGCAGTTTGCTCAGGCTCCCGCCGCCAACCTCAGCCCCGAGGAGGCCAAACCACCGATGAAGAATTGGTTGATCCGCATCATTCCGCCGCGCCCGAACTTCGACAAGGACGCCACGCCGGCCGAGCAGGCATTGATGGACCAGCACTTCGCGTACTGGAAGGACCTGAACGAAAAAGGCGTATGCCTCTTCGGAGGCCCGGTGCTCGATCCGAAGGGCGTCTATGGCATTCTGGTCGTCCGGGCCGCGAGCGAGGACGAAGCCCGCGCCCTCGGCTCAGCCGACCCCAGCGTCAAGGCCGGTTTGATCAAGATTGACGTCGCAGAGATGCGGGTCGCTTTCTGGCCCGTCGAGCCTCCTCGGGCCTCCTCTCATTGAAAGGACCAACGCATGACTCTCAACCGCCGAGCCTTTTTGAACGCCTGCACCAGTGCGGGAATTGCCTCGCCGCTGCTGCCCGGAATTCTGTACACTCTGGCCGCGCAGGCGCAGGAGTCCGCTCCTGCTGCGAGTCCCACCGCGGGCACGGTCGCGGGCAGCGCGAGCAAGCCGCCTGAGCTGCCAAAGATCACGCCGGAGATGCTTGACCAGGCCGGCACGCTGGCGGGCGTAGGCCCCTTTACCGCCGAGCAGAAAAAGATGATGCTCGACGGGCTGAACGATCAGCGCAATGCCTACAGCGCGATCCGCGCGTTGAAGATCGCCAATGATGTTCCTCCGGCATACGTGTTTCATCCGGGACGCGCGGCGCGGCCTGGCGAAAGCCACATCGCGTTTGCGGGCACCACGCCACAACTGATGTTTAATGATTCGGAATCGAGCGCGCCGAAAGCGCCGTCGAATCTCGAAGACCTGGCATTTGCGACGGTGCTCGAGCTGGCAAACCTCATCTACCATCGGCGCATCACATCGATCGAACTCACGCAGATGTACATCAACCGCCTGAAGCGCTATGACGCGAAGCTGCATTTCGTCATCACGCTTTTGGAAGAAAGCGCCATGCTGCAGGCCAAGCAAGCCGACGAGGATCTCGACAACGGCTTGTATCGCGGGCCGCTGCATGGGATTCCCTGGGGCGCAAAGGATTTGCTCAGCGTGAAAGGCTACCCGACGACATGGGGCGCGGGAGGGTTTGAGCACCAGACGTTCGACATGGACGCGACAGTCGTCGAGCGGCTCGGCGCCGCGGGCGCAGTGCTGATGGCGAAGTTCTCGCTCGGCGCTCTGGCCATGGGCGACAAGTGGTTCGGTGGGCGAACGCGGAATCCGTGGAATCCCGAGCAGGGGTCGAGCGGATCGTCGGCGGGCTCGGCGAGCGCGGTGGCAGCGGGATGCGTGGGCTTCGCGATTGGTTCGGAGACGCTCGGTTCCATCTCCTCGCCCTCCACGCGCTGCGGGACGACGGGGCTAAGGCCGAGCTTTGGGCTCGTTCCGCGCACGGGCGCAATGGCCCTGAGTTGGACGATGGACAAGCTCGGACCGATTTGCCGCTCAGTCGAGGATTGCGCGCTTGTGCTCGACGTAATTCACGGGCCCGACGGCAAGGATGTGTCCGCGGCCGCGAGCGTCGACTTCAACTGGAATCCGGATTTTGAGTGGCGGAATTTGCGGATCGGGTACTTCAAGGGCGAGTTCGATCCGTTACCGCCGCTGCAATTGAAGGATGCCGTGCCGGGCGAGACGCCGGAAGAAACGAAGAAGCGCGAGGACGCAAACGGGACCGCGCAGGACGAATACACGCGGCGCACCTACGACAAGAAATACGAACAGGCCGCGCTCGACAAGTTGACGAAGATGGGCGTGAATCTGATTCCCGTCGAGCTGCCGAAATTGCCGTGGGGAGAAATGGTTCCGCTGCTGACGGCGGAGGCCGCCGCGGCCTTCGACGATTTGACGATCAGTGGGCGCGACAAGCTGCTCACCGAGCAGGGGCCGGAAGATTGGCCGAATGACTTCCGCGTTGCGCGGTTTTATCCGGCGGTCGAGTACATCCAGGCCAACCGCGCGCGGATGCTGGCGGTGCGCCAATTCGCCACACTCTTTGAAAAGGTGGATGTGATCGTGACGCCGTCAACCGATAATCAGCTCATCGCGACAAATCTCACCGGAAACCCAGCGGTGATTGTGCCCAACGGCCTGCGCGGCCACGATGCGCCCCCTCCGCCGGCTATCGATGACGGCGACCACGACGACATTGGCGGGCCGGGCACGCCCGTCTCGCTCACATTCCTGGGCGGGCTCTACCAGGACGCGAAGCTGGCCGCCTTCGCCCGTGCCTACGAGCAGGCGACGGACTTTCACAAGCTGCACCCGAAGCTCGAGTAAGCGGCGCGTGTAGCATCGACGCCTGCCGCTGGTGCGTTACTTGAGCACGCGCATCGCGGTGATGGAACACGGAAGGCTGGTGGAGACCGGCGAGACCGAGGCGCTCTGCGCACGCCCCCGCCAGGCGTACACGCAGCAATTGATTGCGGCCACGCCGGAGTTGCCTGCCGGCGCGGCCTGGAACGATGCGATCTCTACTTCGGCTGCGGCTGAGTTGGCGCTGCCGGCGCCGCAGGGCTCGCAGGCGGAGCGGAAGTCGCCGGAGCAGGAGGCGCGGTTGGCGCGGCGTTGGGTTGCGCGCCCGCGCCTGGATGCGGCGGGACCCCTGGCGCCGGTTGATTGGGCGGCATCGGAGGTTGCGGCATTTCCGTCACGCTCACCAGCTCCACGTCGAAGATAAGGTCCGACTTCGCGGGAATGCCGGGATGATCGGGATGGTCGGGAATAGCGTGAGTTCCATAGGCCATCTGCCAAGGGATGAAGAGGCGGCGCTTGCCGCCGATTTTCATGCCCTCGAGTCCGTAGTCGAAGCCGGGGATCACGCGGCCCACGCCCTGCGGGACCGCCATGGGCTGTGGATCGCCCATTTTAGGCTTGCCGTCGGCATCGAGCTCGGGCTTGCCGTCTGTGCCAATGACCGGCTGCTTGTGGTCGTCCCACGAGTCGAATTTAACACCGTCTGCCGCGCGCCATCCGGTGTACTTGATGTGCCAGATCTTGCCGGCTTCCCCTTCGGTACCGGTACCGACCGTGATGTCCTCATATCGCATCGAGAAGGGTGTCTTGACAGGAAGGTGAGCGACGTTGGGTATGCCGGGGGGAAGCTTGATCCACGGCTGTGTAGCACTGGCGGCAGTAGCCGGCGCCGCGGTGGATGTAGCGGCAGCTTTAGTTGGGCTCTTAGCCGTTGAGGCGCTGGTGGCAGGGGTTTTCGAGCTGGTTTGGGCGCTCGCGGCGGCCGCGAATGCTGCGACGGACAAGATCAGGACAAGGCGATTCATGGCTATGAGAATCTCCGATTGGTTTCTACATGGAAGTGTATCAGGCTGGAGCGCTCAGCTCATCAACATTCCCGCCAGCAGGGCAGTCCGGGGCGCGAGATGCTCGATGAGAACCGACTCGTGCCGCGCGTGCGCGCCCTCGCCTACGGCGCCCATGCCGTCGAGTGTGGGGATGCCTAACGCTGCAGTGAAGTTACCGTCGGAGGCGCCGCCGGTCGCGGCTTCGCCGAGCGTGAAGCCCAGTTCCGCGGCTAGTGCTTGCGCCTTACGAAAGAGCCGCACGGTTCCGCGGCTCCGCTCCATCGGCGGCCGATTGATGCCGCCGGCCACGGTGAGCGTGCAGCGCAGGTCCACCGGCCGGAGCGCGGCGAACTTGCGCTCGATGCGCGGGCCATCCGTGCGGCGCGCGATCCGGACGTCCACCTCCGCCCATGCCTCGGCGGGAATAACGTTGCTCTTCGTGCCACCCCCCGCCACCCCCACGCTCACCGTCAGCCCGCGCTTCAAATCGGTCCACCTGCTCACCGTCTCCACCACGCGCGTCAGCTCGCGAATCGCGCTCGCTCCTTTTTCGAAATCCACGCCCGCATGGGCCGCCACCCCTTTGATCTCGATGCGCCAGTTGCCCGTCCCCTTCCGCGCAGTCTTATAAGCCAGCCCCTGCGCCGGCTCCAACACATGAACGGCCGCGCATAACTTGGCTAACTGCTCTGTGATCGGCCGCGAAGCCGGGCTGCCAATCTCCTCATCGCTGTTCAGCAGGAGCACAACCTCCCGCCGCAGCAGGTCCGCTTCCGCCAGCATCTCGAGAGCGGTGAGGGCCATGGCGACGCCGGCCTTCATGTCGAGCGTTCCGGGGCCCCACGCCTGGCCGCCGCTCAACCGCCACGGCATGGTCTTGAGCGTGCCCAGAGGCCATACCGTGTCAAGGTGGCCCAGCAAAAGAACGGGCTTTGCGCGGTCTTCGCGGACGACCGGTGTTCGCGGTCCGAAGCGAGCCTCGAGCACATCGCCAAACTGTCGCTGACGGTGCAGCTTCACCCGGCCACCTAGTTGCCTGGCGTGCGCAGCAGCCAACGCCACGCATGCATCCACGGCTGCCTTTTCATCGGAGGGCGACTCCGCCAGAACCAGACGCCGGGTGAGTTCAATCAGGCGCACCTGCTTGCGCCGCGCCCCAGCCAGAAGCGCCCGCATGGAATTGTTGGAACCGGCAACTCTCGGCATGCGCACCCCTTTCCCGCAGTCTTCCCGGACGCGACCACTGTTAGACTCCCTGATTCTACGACCCTTAAGACACCTTCCCACCGATGTGACCCAGAAGGCCCCCTTGAAGAAACAGGCGCACAGTGTGGCAAAAATGCCACACGACAGGATTTCGGCACCCCGTCTAATCTGAACACCAGACGGGTTTTCAACCCCGGAGAGGTAAATTGGCTCAACCAGCGCACCAGGAACAGACGATTGCAGCACCCTTGGAGTTTTCGGGCGTTGGACTGCACTCGGGCGCTTCGGTGACCATGCGTCTGCTGCCCGCCGCGGCGGGTTCGGGCATCGTTTTCCGGCGCACTGACCTGGACAACTTTGAGATTGCCGCCATCGGACGCAACGTGGCGAAGGTGAGCTACGCAACCAGCTTGATGCGCCAAAGCGTGCTCATTTCTACGACCGAACACTTGCTCTCCGCCTTCATCGGCATGGGCATCGACAACGTCATCGTCGAGATCGACAACCTTGAGCTGCCCATCCTCGATGGCAGCGCCCTGCCCTATGTGGAAGCCATCAACCGCGTGGGCATCCGCGAGCAGCGCCGCCGCCGCGAGACTCTCCGTGTGCTCCACCCGTTGGAAGTTCGCGAGGGCGACAAGTTCATTGGCGTCTACCCTGGATCGGGTTACCGGATCTCCTACACCATCGACTTTCCCGCGCCCATTGGCCAGCAAAAGGCCTGTGTCGATCTGGCAGCGGAGACCTACGGTTCAGAGATTGCACCGGCCCGCACCTTCGGCTACAAAGCCGATGAGCGCAAGCTTCGCGATATGGGCCTGATTCGCGGAGCCAGCGCGGAGAACGCGATCATTCTGGGGGCAGGCGGACCGGAGAACGGACCGCTGCGCTTTCCCGACGAGTATGTGCGGCATAAAGTGCTCGATCTGATCGGCGATCTGGCTCTGGCCGGCCGCCGGCTCGAGGGCCACGTGGTGGCCGAACGAGCAGGTCACGCCATGCACACCGCCTTCGTCGGGCGGTTGCTGAAGGATCGCTCGGCATGGGAGTTGGCCCATGTGCCGGTTGCAACCCCCGTCGCCGCAGACGCCCAGGCTGAGGCAGAGGGTCGCATTGCTGAAGCCGCCCTGGTGGGCGCGTAGCCACCGCCTTCCTTCCGGGCGCCAGCCGTCGAACCCCTCCAGCGACAGCCGCTAGCCGATTCGTTCAATCGCCATAGCCGTCGCTTCTCCGCCGCCGATGCAGAGTGAGGCGATTCCGCGGCGCAATCCATATCGCGCAAGCGCCGCAAGCAAAGTGACAAGAATGCGTGCGCCGGACGCGCCAATGGGATGCCCAAGAGCACAGGCTCCCCCGTGGACGTTGACTTTGTCGTGGAGAAGGCCGAGATCGCGCATCGCCGCCATGACGACCACTGCAAACGCCTCATTGATTTCAAAAAGGTCCACATCCCCGATGGCCCACCCGGTCCGCTCCACAAGGCGGTGAATCGCGCCGATGGGCGCGGTGGAAAAGAGCGCTGGAGTGTTGGCGTAGGTGGCGTGACCGGCGATTGTCGCCAACGCCTTGAGACCGCGGCGGTCCGCTTCAGAGCGCCGCATGAGCACCAGTGCCGCCGCGCCATCGGAGATTGCACTGGAATTTGCCGCCGTCACCGTTCCGCCTTCGCGGAAGACAGGCTTAAGGTGGGGAATCTTCTCCGGAGTTGCTTTCAGCGGCAGCTCGTCGTGGCTGACCAGGCGTTCGGTCTTGCCTGCCTTCACCGTGACCGGAACGATCTCGGAGGCAAAGCTGCCGTCAGCGGTGGCTTTTTGCGCGCGACTGAGGGATGCCAACGCAAACTCGTCCTGTGCTTCGCGCGAAAAAGCGTAGCTCTGCGCGCAATCTTCAGCGAATGCGCCCATGAGGCGGCCTTTGTCGTAGGCGTCTTCAAGGCCGTCGAGAAACATGTGATCGAGAACGCGGCCATGGCCCATGCGATAGCCGGCACGCGCGCGATCGAGCAGGTACGGTGCGTTGCTCATGCTCTCCATGCCGCCGGCGACAGTGATCTTCGCGCTGCCGGCAAGCAGCAAATCGTGCGCCAGCATGACGGCCTTCATGCCCGAGCCGCACATCTTGTTGATGGTGACCGCGCTGGTTGAAGGCAGAAGGCCCGCACCAAGCGCGGCCTGGCGTGCGGGCGCCTGGCCGATGCCGGCAGTGAGCACGCAGCCGAAGAGAACCTCGTCGACTGAATCCAAGGGGATTTCGGCGCGCTCGATGCTGGCGCGGATGGCGAGGGCGCCGAGTTCAGGCGCGGTCAGATCCTTCAGATCGCCCTGGAATGCGCCGATGGGCGTGCGCGCGGCGCCAACAATCACGACGGGATCGGATGCGGCCATGCCTGCTCCTCAAATCTCTCTCATCAGCGTGGAGCCATGCGGAGCGCGCCGTCGAGCCGTATGGTTTCGCCGTTGAGCATGGTGTTTTCGCAGATGTGCTTGACCAAAGCCGCAAACTCCGCTGGACGGCCCAGCCGAGCGGGAAATGGGACGCTTTTGCCCAACGCCTCCTGCACCTCCTGCGGAAACCCGGCTACCATTGGCGTTTCAAAAACTCCCGGCGCAATGGTGACCACGCGGATGCCGGACCGCGCCAATTCGCGCGCAACGGGCAGGGTGAGCGCGACGACTCCGCCCTTTGAAGCTGCGTAGGCCGCCTGCCCGACCTGGCCGTCGAATGCCGCAATGGAAGCGGTATTGACGATCACACCGCGCTCACCGTCCTCGCCGGGAAGCTCTTTTGCGATCGCCGCAGCGGCCAGCCGGATCATGTTGAACGTTCCTACCAAGTTGATGCTGACGGTCTTCGCGAAGACATCCAAGGGATGCGGCCCATCGCGGCCAGCTACTTTCCCGGATGGGGCGATGCCCGCGCAATTCACAAGGCCATGCAAGTGGCCGAATGAGCGGAGCGCAAGATCGACCGCGGCCAGCCCGTCATTCTCGCTCGTCACATCGGTGCTGGCAAAGCGGGCGGCCTCACCCAGTTCGCCGGCCAGGGCCTCGCCAGCAGCCCGATTCAGATCGGCGATGACAACAAACCCGCCTTCGCCGGCTAGAAGCCGTGCCACCGCCGCGCCCAGCCCCGATGCGCCGCCGGTCACAATGAAGACGTGATTCCTGATTTGCATGCGGTGCTTCCTCGGTCGTCCAAGTCCCGAGCGCAGCATATCATCGCAAGACAGGTTGTGATAATACTTCAGGATCGGAAGATGACTGGAGGCAAGACGCGTTGAATCCTCTTTCCACAATCCGGCCCATTACGCAGTTCAGCGAGGAAGAAATGCTCTTTCGCGACACCGTGCGGCTGTTTGCCGACGACGAGGTTGCACCGCTGGTTCGCCGCATGGACGAAGAGCAGCATCTCGATGCTGCGTTACTGCGCAAGCTCTTTGCGCTTGGCCTGATGGGTATTGAGATTCCGGAGGAGTTTGGCGGCAGCGGCGGCTCGTTTTTTGACTGCGTTTTAGCGGTGGAGAAGCTGTCGGTTGTGGACCCTTCGGTGGGGCTCGTTGTGGATGTGCAGAACACTCTTGTTGCGAGCGCGCTGCTTCGCTGGGGCACGCCGGAGCAAAAGCGGAAGTATCTTCCCCGGCTGGCATCCGATACCGTCGGCGCCTACGCGCTGAGCGAAGCGGGCTCGGGCTCGGACGCTTTTGCGTTGCAGACGCGAGCGGTGAAGCGCGGCGACCAGTATCTGCTCACCGGGCGCAAGCTTTGGATCAGTAACGCCAAAGAAGCTGGCCTGTTCATCGTCTTCGCTACCGTGGATGCGAGTGCGGGCCATAAGGGAATCACGGCGTTCCTGGTGGAGAAAGGCGCACCCGGATTCGCGATCGGCAGGAAAGAGGACAAGCTGGGAATTCGCGCCTCCAGTACCTGCGAGTTGATTCTGGAAGAGTGCGCCGTCCCCGCGGCGCAAGTGCTGGGCGAGGCCGGGAAGGGCTACAAGATCGCGATGGAAACGTTGAATGGCGGCCGCATCGGCATTGGCGCGCAGATGCTTGGGCTGGCTGAAGGCGCGTGGGGCCACGCCGTGAAGCACGCTAAAGAACGCAAGCAATTTGGCAAAGCCATCGTGGAGTTTCAGGCCATGCAGTTTCAACTTGCGGAGATGGCCACTGATATTGAGGCCGCCAGGTTGCTCGTCTACAACGCGGCGCGACTGAAAGACGCGCAACTCGAATTCCGCAAGGAAGCGGCGATGTGCAAATACGTCGCGTCGCGGATGGCCGAGCGCGTAGCGAGCCTCGCTGTCGAGGTGCTGGGAGGGCCGGGGTTTGTCAAGGAGTCCCCAGTTGAGAAGCTCTACCGTGACGCGAAGATCGGAACGATTTATGAAGGAACGTCGTTCATGCAACTAGGGGCGATTGCAAAGATCGTGCTCTAGCCTGCTCGGGATATCTCCTGCTCGACTAGCTATTCACTCGCCCGGCTGTCCCCCAATTCACTCTTAAAATCTTTAGAATCAGCCACCAAATAGCATTCACGGATTCCATTCTGAATTCCCTTCCAACCTTGCCACGTCTGCCTGCCTGACCCAACGGGCAGGGATTCTCGAGCCTGCCTGATCGGGGTACCACAAAAGTGGCATTACTTGCCGCAGGAAAACACCTCAAAGGTAATGGTTGGTAACGTATTTTAGTACCCATAATGCTCGATATACTAGGTCACAACGGTAATACAAACATGGTTACATTAGCGTCCAGGATCGATGAGCTGCGCCCGCGAGCTGATGCGCTGAACACACGGGCTTGTTGGCAAGTGCGCCATCCGGCACCATGGCGGATCGGGCTGATCGTCATGCTTCTCAGCAGCCTCGCTTTGAGCGGTTGCGGGGGATCAATCGCATTAAAGAATACGGCTTCGGATCCGGTTACGGGAACGCTGACCGCGTCATCCGGCACCGTCAATTTTGGCGCAGTGGCCGTGGGTCAAACGGCGAGCACGAGCGTCACCCTTGTGAACCAAGGATCGGCGGCGGTGCAGATTTCCCAGCTGAATACGACTGGACAGTCCTTTTCTGTAAGCGGTTCAAGCAGCTTACCTGTCACCGTCGCCGCCAATGGCAGCCTCACCCTGACTGTACTTTTCAACCCAGCAGCGACAGGCGCAGCGACGGGCCAGCTAAGCATCACCAGCAACTCCTCGACAGGGACTTCGCTTGCGGTTGGTTTGAACGGCACGGGGGTGCCGGTGCTGAGCGGGCTGACCTGTGCGAGCGGATCGATAACGGGAGCAGGAACGGACATTTGCAGCGTGACGCTGAACGCGGCAGCGGACAGTGGCGGACTCGGGGTGACTCTAACCAGCAGTAACATCGCCGTGGTGGTCCCTGCCTCGGTGACAATTGCGGCAGGTGCGACCAGTACCGAATTCACGGCGAGTGTCTCCCCGGTCACCTCCATGCAGGCCGCTACGTTATCCGCAAATGTGGGCGGAGTGGCGGAGACCTTCGCCCTGCAGCTGGGCGCGGCGATACCCACGTTGGGGATCAGCACCTCTAGCCTGGCCTTCGGGAGCGTAGCGGTGAACTCTGCGGTGACGCAGCCGCTAACTCTGTCCTCGACGGGCACAGCGCCGGTGACCGTAAGTGCGGCAGCGCTGTCGGGGAACGGCTTTTCACTCTCCAGCGAGGGTCTGCCGGTGACATTGGCTCCCGGCCAGACGGCGACGCTGAGCGTGCAGTTCAACCCCACCACCGCTGGCGCCGCAGCAGGTCAACTGACGTTGACTAGCAATTCCTTGACGGGATCGACGACCGCCGTCAGCGTGAGCGGCACGGGCGTGCCGGTGCTGAGTGGGCTGAGCTGCAGCAGCGGATCAATTGCCGGAGCGGGGACCGACAGCTGTACGGTAACGCTGAACGCGGCGGCAGCCAGCGGAGGGTTTGCGGTAAGCCTCGCCAGCAACAACTCTGCAGTCACCGTGCCCGTCTCGGTAACCGTGGCGGCAGGCGCAACCAGCGCCGGTTTCACAGCGACTGTGTCTCCCGTCAGCTCCACAGAATCTGCGACGCTGACCGCCAGCGCGGGCGGTGTGTCGGAGAGTTTTGCACTGCAGCTCAACGTAGGGCCTACGTTGAGCTTGAGCACGACCAGCGTGGATTTCGGGGATGTGGGAGTGAATACGCTGGCAACGCAGACGGTCACTCTGGCGTCAACAGGTAGCGCGGCGGTGACGATCAACGCGTCATCCCTGTCGGGATCGGGGTTCGCGGCCTCAGGGCCCACCTTCCCGCTCACCCTGCCCCCCAATCAGACGGCAACGCTGAGCGTGCAATTCGATCCCACTATTGCAGGCGCAACGACAGGTCAGCTAACACTGACCAGCAACTCCGTCGACGGCGCTTCGAAGAAAGTCGGGCTGCTGGGCATCGGGGTGCCGGTGCTGAGCGGGCTGAGCTGCACGAGCGGATCGATGACCGGAGCGGGGACCGACAGCTGCACGGTAACGCTGAACGCGGCAGCGCCCAGCGGCGGGTTTACCGTAAGCCTTGCCACAAACAACGCGGCAGTTACCGTGCCCGTCTCGGTGACGGTGGCGGCAGGAGCTACCAGCGCCACCTTTGCTGCGACAGTCTCCGCGGTGAATGTCGCGCAGGCTGTGACCCTGATCGCCAGCGCAGGCAGCGTGACCGAGACCTTTGGCCTGCAGCTGGGCGCGTCGCAGATCACGCTGAGCCTCAGCACCGCCAACGTGGCCTTTGGCAACGTGAACGTGAACACCGCCGCAACGCAGTCGGTGATCCTGTCCTCGACGGGAACGGCGGCTGTAACAGTCAGCGCGGCCACTGTGACGGGAGGCGGCTTCACCGTCTCCGGGGCCAGCTTCCCGCTGACCTTGAACCCCAATCAGACGGCGACACTCAGCGTGCGGTTCGACCCCAGCGCTGCGGGAGTGGCAACGGGTCAGCTCACGCTGACCAGCAACTCCTCGAGCGGTTCTTCCACCGTCGTCAGCCTTAGCGGCGCGGGGGTGCCGGTGTTGAACGGGCTGAGCTGTAGCAGCGGATCAATTGCAGGGACAGGGACGGATAACTGCACGGTGACACTCAATGCGGCGGCAGCCAGCGGCGGGTTTGCGGTCAGCCTGGCCAGCAACAATAGCGCAGTCACGGTGCCCGCCTCGGTGACAGTGGCGGCAGGCGCCACCAGCGCCAGTTTCACGGCCACCGTTTCTGCGGTCAGTACGACGCAGACGGTGACGCTGACCGCCAGCGCGAGCGGTGTATCGACGACGTTTGCCCTGCAGCTGGGCACGGGCGTGCCCACGCTGAGCATCAATGCCACCAGCCTGGCCTTTGGCAACGTGAACGTGAACACGGCCACGACACAGACGCTGACCTTGTCCTCGACCGGCACCGTGGCGATCACCGTCAGCGCTGCGACTGTGGCCGGTTCGGGCTTCTCCGTCTCCGGTGCTACTTTCCCGCTGACCTTGAATCCCAATCAGACGGCGACACTCAGCGTGCAGTTCGATCCCAGCGCTGCGGGAGCGGCAACGGGTCAGCTCACACTGACCAGCAACTCCTCAAGCGGAACCTCGACCGTGATCAGCCTCAGCGGAACAGGAGTGCCGGTGTTGAGCGGCCTGACCTGCACCAGCGGATCGTTGACCGGGGCGGGAACCGATAGCTGCACCGTATCCCTGAACGCTGCGGCGCCGACCGGCGGCTTCATCGTAAGCCTGGCCAGCAACAACTCGGCCGTCACCGTGCCCGCAACCGTAACCGTGGCGGCGGGAGCCACCTCCGCCAGCTTCACGGCCACCGTTTCTGCGGTCAGCACGGCGCAGACTGTGACCCTGACTGCCAGCGCCAACAGTGTAGCCAAAACCTTTGCCCTGCAGTTGGGCGCGGGCATTCCCACACTGAGCGTGAGCGCAGCCAGCATCGCCTTCGGCAGCGTCAACGTGAACACGGCCACGACACAGACGCTGACCTTGACCTCGACCGGCACCGCGGCTGTAACAGTGAGCGCGGCCACGGTGACGGGAAGCGGTTTCACTGTCTCCGGGGCCAGCTTCCCCCTGACCTTGAACCCCAATCAGACGGCCACGCTGACCGTGCAGTTCGATCCC
>Ga0182027_10001631_pt1 | contig 37171 bp, 37 predicted proteins | sample 712E1DmetaG_FD_121300 | JGI IMG/M metagenome (GOLD analysis project Ga0182027, IMG submission 121300) | Permafrost microbial communities from Stordalen Mire, Sweden - 712E1D metaG (Illumina Assembly) | ecosystem: Environmental > Terrestrial > Soil > Wetlands > Permafrost | place: Sweden...
AGTGTGATGGGAGAAACCCGCCTTTTCTTTGTGCCGCAGGCGATCATATTTATTCCCACCGTTCTCTTTGTGTTCGAGTATCTTCGTAATCTTGAGTATTCCAAAAATTCACTGCAAGTGGAAGGTGTTCAATGAGCGATATACAATCGGTTATAAGTACTTATGTTTCGACTTCGATTCTGAAACAGCCCAAGCGCACGATTTCAAATCATGAACCGCTGATTTCCAGCGGATTGATCGATTCGTTCAGTCTCGTTGATCTGGCGCTTTTTATCGAGGACAACTTTGGTGTCCACATGGATGACACCGAATTGAACGCACAGACGTTTGACACACTGGATCAATTGGCGAATTTGATCCAATCCCGGCAATCCAAATGACGACATTTTCCCAGCGCCTTCAATCGCTTTATGCGGGGGATGCAGAACGGGTTGCCGTTACTCTTCAGCATTCCGGTCAGCCCGATCTGCCGATCTCCTATCGCCAGTTGCTGCGCGGTGCGAATGCATATTTTCAAACCTATGCCCGCTCGAAAATCAAGCCCGGAGAAGTGGTGATATTGATCCTTCAGCATGGCGAAGATCTGGTTTATTCCTTTTGGGGTGCCATCCTGCACGGCGCCATCCCCTCCATCATGCCCTTCCTGACGGAGAAGCTGGCACCGGAACGTTATCGAGCCGACCTGGCCGCCTTGATTTCGGTGACCAGGCCTTCAGCCATCGTGACCTATCCCGAATTTGAATCCGAAGTGCGGAGCGCATTGAAGGAAGGCGATTCGGTGCGCACCGTGATCTTGACGGATAAGCTTGAGGCGCAATCGGACCCCGACTTTGACTCCCTGCCTGGCATGAAGTGTGCGCCTGAAGATATTGTCCTGCTGCAACATTCATCGGGGACGACCGGCCTGCAAAAGGGCGTGGCGCTTTCGCACCAGGCGGTCTTCAATCAATTGGATGCGTATGGCCGCGCCCTGGATTTGAATGAGAACGATGTGATCGTTTCGTGGCTGCCGTTGTATCATGATATGGGCTTGATCGCCGGTTTCCTCATGCCCATCCTGTCCGGCCTTCCCCTGGTTCTCAGCTCGCCGTTCGACTGGGTGCGAGCTCCCTACAAATTGATGCAATCTGTTTCCCAATATAAAGGCACACTCTCCTGGCTTCCGAATTTCGCCTTTAATTTTTGTTCGCAGAAAATCCGGGATCGAAACATGGAGGGCGTGGATTTGTCTTCGTGGCGAGCGGTGACCAACTGCTCGGAACCGGTCCGCTTCGAAAGCCACCAGGCTTTTTATGAGCGCTTCAAATCGTATGGCTTGAAATGGGAGGCTCTGCAGTGTTCGTACGCGATGGCGGAAAACGTTTTCGGCGTGACACAAACGGATTCGGCGCAGCCGCCCAAAGTCGAGGAGATTGACCGGGAGGCTTTCATGATCGAGCGGGTGGCGCGTCCGCCGCTGAGCGGCTATCCCGCCATGAAGATGATGTCGTCCGGCAGGCCGATATCGAATACACGCGTCCGCATTTTGGACGAGCATGGCAGGGAGGTTCCCGAGCGGAAGATCGGTGAAGTGGCCTTGCACAGCGATTGCATGTTGACCGAATACTACAATCGTCCGGATGCGACAACGAAAGCGTTGCGGGATGGCTGGTTTTTGACAGGTGATTATGGTTATGTTTCAGGTGGGGAGGTGTATGTCTCGGGACGCAAGAAGGATATGATCATCGTCGGCGGCAAGAATGTGTATCCGCAGGATTTGGAATCTTTGACCTACGAAGTACCCGGGGTTCACGCCGGACGTTCGGTGGCGTTCGGAATGTTCAACGAAGAAGCCGGTACGGAAGACGTGGTCATCATCGCGGAAGTGGAATCGGAAGACGCCGCGCAGCAGGAAAAGATCGCGGACGCGATCCGCCAGCAGGTGACCAGGAACTCCGCCATCGCCTTGCGCTACGTGAAAGTGGTCGGCCCGAAATGGATTATGAAAACTTCGAGCGGCAAGACGGCCCGTTCAGCGAACAAGGAAAAATTCCTAAAAGAACTCGCAGAACAAAATCAATAATAGACCTCTTGCATAAATTCATTCATCCGCTAATCTACGCCAATCTTCGCGAATTTCATATGCAGATTAGTGTGGATTAGCGGAAATTCGCGGATAAAAAATCCCCGGCAAGAAACCGGCCTGACTTTTGCAAGAGGGCAAAGCCTTCGATACATCCCTAAAACAATCCGTGTGAATCCGTGAAATCCGTGGCTACATGACTTTCCTCACAATGCAGAAATAGGGCAAGGGGCAGGGCCACACCTCTTACCTCACTGCACTCTGCAGACCAACCCAATGCCTCAGCAGCAAATTTATCCCTCTTGGACTTTTTAAACCTTTGACTTCATAGACTTTTGAACTTTTCAACTTTTGACTTTTTAGACCTTTAAGACTTTTTAGACTTACTCCACGCACGTGCGCGTCAGCGACGCGCCTGTCCCCACCTCACAGCCGTCCGAACTGTTTTGTTCCTGCAAAAGGTCGCCATAAAGTTTTGTCATGGTCACCAGGCTAAAGCCCTGTCCCGCAAGATAGGGAATCACTTTAGCAAGTATAGCTACATCTTGCCGACCTTTAGCTGGATCTTGGTAAGTGTGCATTTGCACGATATCGCCGTTCTGCGTGTACGCGGCGGCGTTCAAGCCATCATCCACAGTTTGTCCTTCGTAGCTTATCGAATACTGTGTATCCACGAGGCTGCGCTCGCTGCATAATTGCTCAAAGGATGGACTGACATCATTATAGGGCGATTTAGCAAAATGCACGATAGGCAGAAATCCCAAGACCTGATGTAGAACATTATTCCATTGGTCAAAATCCGCGAGCATGGTTTGCGTGGACATCACGTTGGTGTCAATGTGATGCATCGTGTGATATCCGATCTCATGTCCGCGGCTGACTAGACGCCGCCAAACTCCCGGGTCCTTGACTTCGTTGATTTGCAGCGCATCACCGATTGCAAAGAATGTGAAATGAAAATCGGGATAAGGTGCAACCATTTCATTCAATTGCTCGAGGACATCGGGATGCCAGCAATCGTCTATGGTTAGAGCAATCTTATGATAATAACGGCTTCCATGATAAACGATAGGCGGGGGAGTGAAGTCGGCGGCTTGAATATTGAATCCACTAAACGCGGTAGATAGAAGCGCAAGGCCTCCCAATTTTAGAAAATCACGGCGGTTTAGATGGGACATGGGGCGGATTTAACCATAAGAAGATGAGAAGCGCCAGAGAAGAAATGGCGACCTTTCAGACTTCTTAGACCTGTGAGACTTGTTCGACCAACTTCATCCTCACATCCACAGCGATCGCGCCTTTGGCTAAAACCCGCAATGGATTGATTTCGATTTCCTGGATTTCAGGATGATCCTGCGCAAGCCATGAAAGTTTTATCAAGATGTCCTGCACTGCGGCTCGATCTGCGGCTGGGATGTTCCTGAAGCCATTCAGCTTTTTTCCGGCCCAGGTTTTGCTCATCATTTCTTCGGCCTCGAGCGGACTCAGCGGTCCCAATGCAAACGCCACATCCTTGAGGCCTTCCGCTTCCACTCCACCCGAACCAAACATCACGAGCGGGCCAAATGTAGGATCACGTACCACACCCACAATAACTTCCTGCCCGCCCTCGATCTGTCGTTGGATATTCACTCCCTCGATTTTTGCATCGGGAATTGCATTTGTTGCACGTTCAATTAGCAGCGTGTAGCCATTACGAGCATCTGATTCCGATCTCACGTTCAGCAGCACACCTCCGATATCCGACTTATGCAATATATCCGGCGAGGCGATTTTCATGACCACCGGAAAGCCGAGTTCTATGGCAATCGCTCCGGCTTCGCTTTCAACCCGTGCCAGTTTGAGCGGTGCAGTGGGGATGCCATAAGATGCAACCAGTTCATCTGCGTTCATGGTGGATGGATCATGGTTAATGGAGGATGGCTTTTTCCTTTGAGTTACTTTGTGTACTATGCCCTGTGTTCTCTCAGGGTTGTGTTTAATATATTCCGAGCGCCGCGCGAGAATCCCCAAAGCGGATGCAGCGCGTTCGACGAATGGATACGTTACAACCCTGGCTTGATTGAATCTTTCCAGTGCCTTCGCCGTTAATTCTGATCCGAGCAGCGCAACCAGGATTGGCTTCTCAGAGGCTCGAATCATTGGAATGATCGCATCTGCGATGGACTCGGTGGTAAACATCGGCGGGGGAGGCAGGATGACCATGATCGAATCAACGTTGGAATCATCGAGCAGCAACGTTAGGCAGTCGGCATAATTTTGGGGTGAGGCGGATGCCAGCATGTCAACGGGATTATGGATACCGGCGGCAGGCGGCAGGATCGTGTTCAATGCTTTTAGTGTTGACTCGCTCAATGACGCAAGTTGCAGGCCGTTCATCTCCAATACATCCGCAGCGATGACTCCCGGTCCGCCGGCGTTGGTCAGCACAGCAACCTTTTCGCCGCGTGGCAACGGGCAATGTTCCAGTGCAATGGCCCAGTCGAACATTTGCTCGGCGGTATCGGCGCGGAAGATCCCGGCTTTGGCAAACGCCGCATCGAAAGCTGTGTCAGACGCTGCCAAGGCTCCCGTATGCGACGATGCGGCTTTCTGTCCGGATTCGAAGCGTCCCACTTTCAGCGCGATCACCGGTTTGTGTTGCGTCACGTTCCGTGCGGTTTGTACGAATCGGGCCCCATCCAAAACGCTTTCCATGTACAACACAATAACGCGCGTCTGCTCGTTTTCGGCGAGCAAAGGCAGGACATCCGTCTCGTTGACATCGGCCTGGTTGCCGAGGCTGACGATTTGTGAAAAGCCGAATCCCTGACGGCGTGACCAATCAATGATCGCCCCCGCGAACGCGCCCGAGTGAGACGCAAAGGCGATGCCGCCTTGGGCAGGCATGGGTGGCCGCAGGAAAGTGGTATCGAGCGGCAGATGTGTATCGATCGTGCCGATGCAGTTCGGCCCCAGCAGCCGCATATTGTTCTTGCGCGCAACCTCCACGCATTGCTTTTCGAGCGCCGCTCCTTCCGCGCCTGCTTCGCGGAAGCCCGCCGAAACCACGATGGCCGCCCGGATGCCGCGCTTGGCGCATGACTGAATGGCATCCGGCATGGCGATGTTGGGAACGACGAGCACTGCCAGGTCAACGGGATCGGGAATTTGTGAAAGATCGTTGTAGAGCGGACGCCCGAAGAGTTCCCCTTGTTTCTGGCTGACGAAATGGATCGTGCCTTGATATCCGCTTTGGATCAAATTGCGCGCCACGCCATAGCCGAGTTTTTCCGGCGAAGTGGATGCGCCGATGATAACAATACCGCGCGGATTGAAAAAGGGAATGAGGGATGAATCCATCCAGGGAATTTTACTCTATCTACTACCCCTCCCCCAAATGCGGTGCGTTTCCGCATTTGGGGGAGGCCGGGAGGGGGTCTTGCTCTAGGGCATCATAAATAACGCTTACAACTGAATCGATATTATTCATCACATCGTTGTTCCAGAATCTCAAGACCCGGTAGCCTTTTGATTGCAGGAATGCAGTTCGTTCAGAATCGTAACCTGCCTGTTCCAAATGCTGGCTTCCATCCAATTCGATGATTAGTTTTTGCCGCGGCGCACAAAAATCAACAACATAATTTCCTATGGCATGCTGGTTTCTAAAATGAACACCTGCGGCACGATGTGCACGCAACCGTGCCCAAAGTTTGGCTTCGGGTTCGGTCAGGTTGCGATGAAGTCCTTTGGCGCGACCAAAGATTTTCGGTGTGGTGCGTTTATGCATAATGTCTCAGACCCCCTCCCAACCTCCCCCATTTCAAAAAGCGGAAATGGGGGAGGAGAAAAACATCGAGACAGTCAGCGGATAATATATTCATCCAAAATCTTCATTCACCTTCCCCTATTCGTGAACGTCGAATGGGGGAAGGCCGGGATGGGGGTCACTTCCCTTCCACCGCATTCCTCACGTCTTTCAATATCCCCTCCTCATCGCATTTGACCAGTTCATCGAACAACCTCAGCATACTCTTGACCACGCCCGCGTGTGGTGCGATCTTGCGCGCCGCATGGAAGGTTTCAATAGCCTCGGTAATATATTTTTTATCATCACATATTGCCAACCCGGATAATGCCAACCCCTTAGCATCCAGCGCATCATAATAATCGGGCGTTTTGGCAAGGATTTCATCTGCCTGCGCAATCGACTTGGTAAAAGCCTCTTGTGCGATTTGCCTTTCCCCTTGCCGCAGAGCGATGATACCGTGCAAAGCGGTTGCGTTGTAGTTGTTAGTTGGCACATCATATTGAAGTGCAGCTTCGATGTTGGCGCGGGCATTGATCAGATCATTTTGGAAAAGATAAGACTGTGCTAGACCACCACGAGCGATATTTAGTGTTAGCAGTTTGTTGATTTCATTCGCAATTGATAGGGCAGAACTAAATTTTTCAATGGCTGTTTGTAAATCATTTAGATCAATAAGCGCAAATCCATAATTATCTAAAATACTACATTCCTGACTTCGGTCGCCAGTCTCTTGTGCAATGACCAATGCCTGTTCATTGAAATCGATAGCTTTGCGCACCTCGCCCAAAGCGATGTAGCCGTCCCCCAGACTGTTGAGAAGAGCCCCTTCGCCACCGCGATCGCCAATCTCGCGGGCAATGACCAATGCCTGTTCGTATAATTCGATCGCTTTGCGCACATCGCCCAAAACGAAGTAGGCGGCCCCCAGGTTGTTGAGAACAGTCCCTTCAACCCTGCTGACCCTTCGGTCGCCAATCATCTCGCGGGCAATGACCAATGCTTGTTCGTAAGATTCGATCGCTTTGCGCACATCGCCCAAAATAGCGTAGGTGGAACCCAGGTTGCCGAAACGAGCTACTTCTCCTTCGTGGTCGCCAATCTCATGGGCAATGATCAATGCCTGTTCGTATAATTCGATCGCTTTGTGAAAATCACCTAAATTGGAGTAAGTGTTTCCTAGATTTCCAACCCAAACACCCTCTGCTTGGCGGTTTTTTGCCGCGCGCGCCATGCTAAGTGATATTTCATAGTTTTTGATTGCGTCTCTTGTCTTCCCAATAGAATAATATGCAGAACCAAGATTACCAACGCTAACAAGTCTCAAGTTGATATCATCGATTTTGTTTTGCAACTTTTCATGCATGTCAATCATCAAACGATAATGCCCCCACATATACATGTACCCGCTGTCAATCTCCATCAACACACTTGCAGCAGTATCGTAATCGCCTGCGGCACAGCGCAGGTCAAATTCTGCCAGTTGCACGGCAAGGTCGTCCAATTTTTTCCATTCCTCGCGTGGTTTGCGGGCTTGGGCGAAGTAGTCTGCAGCACGTTGCTGAATAGAGTAAAAGTTAAAAGAGGTAAATCTTGTCGGCTCAAATCGCGACATGTACACGCCGCGTTCTGATAATCCAACGAATCGAATAATAAGTTTGTCAAAAAAATTAGGCTTACTTTTTTGTCGTAACTTACGTAACAATTCTTCTATACCTGGGAGCGATTTGCTAGCATATCGTAGTTCCTTTGTGTCCTTCTTGTCTTTTATGTTTAGATTTTTACTACTCGGAATGCTGTTTATTACATACTCACGATCCACAGGATGTAAATAGAACCGCCCGCTCTCTTTGCGTGCTAAGTGCATGTTCGCGAGTCTCTGCAGAATCGGCGCGCTGTCAATGCTTGGCAAATGCGGTTGTAACAGGTAATCAATCGCGGCGGGGCTAACGGGTTGGTTATATACAGCCAGCGCCTGCATCACTTTTTGCGCGCTCGGGTCAAGGCGGTTGAAGGCTTCCCCCACCAATTTCTGCACCACTTCATCCGGCAGGTTGAGTTCCAGCAGTTCTTCGAGCGTGGTGTAACGGTCAACCGAGAGGATGGCATATAACGCTTCCAGCGCACGAGGGTAGCCGTGTGTCTTTTCGCGCGCTTTGTTCAGTAAAGGTTCAGGTGCAGTTTTGAGTCCCACGCGTCCGTCCGCGTCCATTTCACGCAGGACGTTTTCTGCGTAAGGCGATTCAAGTCCATCATCCAAATCCAAAGGATGTTGTCTGCCTGGTTCGATCAATGCCAAATCGCGTGGGACAATCCGTGTGGTGAGAATAGCTTTCACCGCATGTTGGGGCGCGGTCAGCAGGGCATTCAGTGCCTCGCTCATTTCGCCATCTTTTATGGCTAGCCTTTCAGAATCGACCAGGTTCTCGAAGTTATCTAGCAATAGAACGACGCGACCCTGCGGAAAGGCATCCAATAGTGCCCGTGTTTTATCTCCTGTGGAGGTCTTTGGGTCTTTATATAAACTTTCCAGTGACGCGGCGGTTTCCTTCGACAGGAGTTTGCTCAAGTCGGCGAAGACGTTCGCAAAGTTGACCCTGTGACTGCCCGTCTCGCTCAAATACACTATGCCGTCTACTTTCATCTCGCCCAGGTCATCCGGCAATTTTCCGCTTTCGATGGCTTTCAACAAACGGCAAATCATTGCTGTCTTGCCGACGCCCGCGCGTCCGACGATAGTCATCAACCGTTGCGAGTCGTTGTTCAGGAAATCAACAATTTGTTTGGTTTCAACGAATCGATCTTGGAAATAATTCGGCGCGAGGCCTGGTGGCGGATTGATGAATTTGGTTTCGGTTTTGCCTGCAATGGGTTTCTCAGGCTGGCGCTCACGCTCCAAACCTGCTTCGATGTTTTTCTTTGTTTGATCTTCGGCGGCTTTTGGGTCATCAACAATTTTTTGGTGGATTTCGATATCCTTTTTCAGCTCCTCAATCTCCGCTTGGATACGGGCTTTGTCATCATCCTTGGCGCGGCGTAAATCGCGATTGGCCTCTGCAAGACGATGATTAAGTTCTTCGAGTAATCCTTCTGGAGAATCCAAACGCTCAATCGCCTTTCGCAGCTTCGCAATTCCCGCCTCAAAGTTGGTTAAGAAATCTATTTTTTGACGACTGCTCAATCGAAATAGGTCTCCAGCTTTATTGTCAATCAAGAGACATATAACAGGCTTCTTGTATTTCAACGCCCATGTCCACTCGGCCTTGCAGTTTGACCCTTGAGCCGTACTGTCAACCGACATGACAAAGAGGAGACATTTGCAATCATTTATCGCGGACGCAAGTTGATCATCCCAATCTGCGCCACTAGCTGAAATCTTTTGTTTCTCAAACCAAACAGGAATAAATGGATATCCGCCTTCCAGTTCAGTTGTCAGCCGTGTTGCGAAATCCAACCCATCTGCTTCTGAATAACTGATAAAACAATGATTCATACAATACCCTCCAACCTTGAACCTGATTTAAAGCAAGAAGTAAATTCCCAGCAAAATCACGATGACTGGCAAATACAGCAGCAAGATCGTTACAGAGAAAAAGACGTTCCAATACGAATATTTCCCACCCGTGTACAAATTGACAGGCATGGCAAAGAGTTTGACCTCTTTGGGCTTGTCAGAGATACCCGCCACATCATTATATAAGCCCCTGAATTTTCGTTCCTGCCAAAGGTAATAGGCATCCAAAAACCAGAAGATGACCGCCGGGAGGATTGCAACCAGAACGAAGTGCTTATTTTGTGTGCTTGCGAATACTGCCAGCAAGGCGGATACGATGGCTACCATCCAGCCCTTAATTTGAAAGGAGTTTGAGTTCATGCGAGTAATCACATCTTGAATGAATTCGAGATGCTTGATCTTCTCATCAGCCATGTCTGTACCCTTTCTCTCAAAACGTTCTTTTTTTGTGATGAACACTTGCTTTTTTATTATACTCCCACTGCTTTCCATGCAACCTTTTTGCATTTTCTGGGAGTATATAAAAAGCGCACCCGATCCCCTCCATCCCCCCCTTTTCCTGTTTTCCTCTTCCCCTTTCCCATCTCCCCCTTTTCCCCTATCCCTTATCCCTTGCCCCTCTTCCCTTTTCCCCTATCCCTTGCTCTTCTTTCATCTCCCTGTCATCTGCCCATGCTATTATTTCTTTAGCCTTATTACTTTGCCAGAGGAGACCCATGTCGAGAAACCGATCCAATTCCAGCTCCAATTTCAGCCAGGCGCTCAAAAAGTTCTTCCTGTCCGCCTTTGTGGTGTTCGCCTTTATCGCCTACGCCATCCACGAACGGCTGACCAATTCCAGCGCCGGATCTACCGCTTCCGCCGCGCCCACTTCGGGCGCGAGCTTGGATGCGTCTGGTTCATCTGCGGGCGCTCCCGTTTCCAATACGGCGTCGAATGCTCCCTCCTCCAATTCGTCAGCGCAGCAAGCTCCTGCATCCAATTCGGGATCATCTCCCGCGAGCGGTTACAAGAATGGAACTTATACCGGACCGGCAATTGACGTTAACTATGGTTTGGTGCAGGTTCAGGCAACCATCCAAAATGGGATGATCGCGGGTGTCCAGTTCCTGCAATTTCCGAGCGACCGCCGCACCTCACAGCAGATCAACGCCTTTGCCATGCCTTACCTTCAACAGGAAGCGATCCAGGCGCAATCCGCCAATGTGAACATCATTTCCGGCGCCACGCTGACCAGCGAGGGCTTCGCCATGTCCCTACAATCGGCGCTGGCCAATGCTCATTGATCTTGTGAAGCAGACGCGTATCCTGATGGGTATGCCGGTCACGCTGGAGGTTGTGGATGCCGCCGCCAGCGATTCGCTGCTCGCCGAAGTGTTCGATTACTTCCAGTACGTTGACGATAAATTCAGCACGTACAAAAATACAAGTGAAATCTCGCGCCTCAATCGCGGCGAGCTGAAGTTTGCGGACGCCAGCGAGGATATGAAACTCATCTTCGAGCTGGCCGAACAAACGCACCGCGAGTCGAACGGCTATTTCGATATTCATCATAAGGGAATCATTGATCCGTCCGGGATCGTCAAAGGCTGGGCAATCTACAATGCCGCTGAAATCCTGCGCAAAAAGGGGTTCGAGAATTACTATGTGGATGCGGGCGGCGATATTCAAGCCTGCGGAAGGAATGCTCAGGGCGAAAAGTGGCGCGTCGGGATTCGCAACCCGTTCAACATGGATGAGATCGTCAAGGTCTTATCGGTCTCGGATTGTGGTGTGGCAACTTCCGGGACGTATGTGCGCGGACAGCACATCTATAATCCATTGAACCCCGGGCAGGAACTTACCGACATCATGAGCTTGACCGTGATCGGAGCGGATGTTTACGAGGCCGACCGCTTTGCCACGGCCGCGTTTGCCATGGGGCGCTCGGGAATTGACTTCATCGAGTACCTGCCGGGCTTCGAAGCGTATATGATCGACACGGACAAGCAGGCAACCTATACTACAGGCTTTGCGAGGTTTGTCTTAAATGATTGACGTGACCCATCGTCCCGAAGGTTTGGGCAAAAACCCGGCTCAAATTATGGAAACCTTCGGGACGTTATGTGTAAGGTGAGTTAAATGATTCGATTCATTGATAACCAGCTGAACCGCATTACGATGTACCGGCTGGTGCTGTATTATTTGATCGGCCTGCTGGCCGTTGCGCTTTTCATCAGCATTGCCACGCCGTCTTCTGATCCGTTTGCACTGCTGCTTTCTGTTGCTTTTCTGCTTTTCATTTCGGTGGTCACGAACCGCCTCTTCGCCTGGATTTTTAAAGTACCGGCCAACGTGGAATCGGTCTACATCACGGCCTTGATCCTGGCGCTCATCATCACGCCGATGCAGTCCTTCAACGATTTATGGTTCCTGGGCTGGGCTGCGGTTTTAGCCAATGCTTCGAAATATATCATCGCCATCAAGGGGAAACATTTATTTAATCCGGCAGCCTTTGCCGTCGCGCTGACGTATTTTATGATCAACCAATCCGCCAGTTGGTGGGTTGGATCGGGAGCGATGCTGGCCTTTGTGGTGCTGGGCGGGTTGCTGGTCGTCCGCAAACTTGGGCGCTTCGATATGGTGTTCAGCTTTTTGCTCACCTCCGTGGCGACCATCTTTGTCGCCGGTTTGTTCACAGGCGCTGATTTCATCGCCTCGACCCAAAAACTTGTTCTCTATTCACCTTTGTTGTTCTTTGCATTCATCATCCTGACCGAGCCGCTCACCACTCCGCCGACTCGAAAACTAAGGATATATTACGGCGCGCTGGTCGGATTCTTTTTCACACCGCAATTCCATTTTGGCGGCTTGTTTATCACACCTGAAATTTCCATCCTGATCGGGAACGTATTCTCGTATATCGTCAGTTCCAAGGATAAGCTTGTGCTTAAGCTCAAGGAAAAGAACCGCATCGCGCCTGATACCTACGAATTTGTTTTCCCCGCCCCGCGCCGGTTTGCGTTTGTCCCCGGCCAGTACATGGAATGGACGCTCGGTCATCCCGGGACCGACAGCCGTGGCAATCGCCGCTATTTCACGATAGCCTCTTCACCCACCGAGCGTAACCTGCGCCTGGGTGTCAAGTTCTATCCAAAGTCCAGCACCTTCAAGAAGGCTATGCTTACGCTGGATAAGGATACTCAGATCGTGGCTGCCCAATTGGCGGGTGATTTTGTTCTGCCGGAGGATCCGCAGCAGAAGGTGGTTCTCATTGCGGGCGGCATCGGGATCACACCTTTCAGGAGCATGATCAAATATTTGTTGGATAACCGTCAGCGCAGGCCGATTACCTTGTTTTATACGGCCGCGACCGTCAATGATTTTGTTTACAAGGATGTCTTTGATCGCGCCCAAACTGAATTGGGCATCCGGACACTCTACAGCGTGACGGACAACAGCAATTTGCCTTCTTCGTGGACCGGCCAGGTCGGACGCCTCAGCCCACAAATGATTCGCTCAGCGTTGCCGGATTATCGGAATTGCTTGTTTTATATATCCGGTCCCAGAGGCATGCTGGATTCGCTGTCTGATACATTGCATAAGCTTGGTATTCCCGCTCATCAGATCAAAACCGATTATTTTGCAGGGTTGGCTTGAAAGAACATTGATTTCAAATAAAAAGTGGACGCATGGTTGGCGTCCACTTTTTTGTTACTTATTCAACGATGTCATTGCGAGTCGCTCTTGGTTTCGACCCTGAACCCTGACCCTGACCCTGACCCTGAAGAACACAGGGCAGGCGAACACAGGGCAGGCGAACACACCGAAAAACGCAGTGCAGGCAGGGCAAGCGGGCGCAGGGCGTTACGCCCGAAGTAAACGGGCTACTCAACCACCAACGCCACTCGCACCCTCCTGTATTACACAGGAATATTGTTAGGTTGCAAGCGAACGCACCAAAGCCACCTGCTCCTTGTTGGCCGGGTCATAGCGGATGATCACTTCCTGGCCGGGTTGATACTTGTATTGCGAGGCATCCGCAATGGCGGCCTGCGTCTGGGATTGGAAGTGTTCACCCGACGATGTGGTTACATCCAGAGTGAGATGGAAGACCCAGGCTGTATTTTCATTTCTAATGTTCATATTGACTGCAGAAACGACCTTCGCATGGGCTTCCGTGCCGGTGATGCGCAGCTGTGCGAAATATTGGTCCTGTACCAGCATGGATTGCTGCAATTGCTGGTTGACCATCTGAGGGTTCATGTTCGGCGCCCCCATTGAACCGGGCATCATGGCATTTGGGACCATCATGCCAGGCGCCATCATACCGCCGGCTGCCGCGCCCAATGATTCGATCACGATCTTGCTCGGGTCATTGGGATCGAAGCGCACCTGGGCCTGTGCACCCGGGGCGAGCGAACCCAAGTCAAAGACATCAAACGTCTGCGTGATCACAGCTTGGAAGGGTGGGCGGTCGGGTGGAGTCACTTGCAGGGTGACCTTGGCTTGCGGCTGGTCGTTCACTCTCCAACCGGTGTCTTGAATATCCACGATGACAGCCGGGGCGGGAGTCCCGGTTTGAAGCAGATTGCGGGCCTGTGCCTGCCCTCTGAACATTCGAACCAGGAAAAAGCCGGTAACGGCAACTGCAATAACGGCGGCGCCTAACCCACAAACGACGCCAATGATCGTCCCGAGATTTGACATAATATCCATTGAATTATTCCTTTCGAAAAGTTTTGTTTGATAGTTTATTTTGTATTGCCCGGCCGCGCCATCCCCCATATGGGGGTATCACCATTTATCCCTATGTGCCACTTCCTCCAGCGATCTTCGTCCGCCTTTCTTTGGCGCGGAGGTTAACTTTTCTTCGTCGGCTGGATAACCGAAAGACAATACGATTCGCAAATGGAGTTCGGGTGGGAATCCTAAAATCCCGCGCGCCTTTTCCGGCTCGTAGATCGAAGCCGGGCAGGATCCAATTCCGGCTTCCCATGCTGCCAGTTGCATGTACGCCGCGGCCTGCCCCGCGTCGAACATCGTTTGGAATTTGGCAGTTGGCTCAGGGGTCAGGATAGCAACGGCCAGCGCCGCGCCCGCGATATGTCCCGCGAATTGTCCGCATTCGGATAGTGCCTGCAATATCTTTTTATCCTGGATGGCGATGAAGTGCCAGGTCTGTTCATTCTTTGAGGATTGTGACCGTCGTCCTGCGTTCAGGATGACCGTGACGATTTCATCCGTCAATGGTTTGCCTTGAAATTTGCGTACTGCGCGCTTCGTTCGAATTGCATCGGATACATTCATCGTTGCCTCTATTCTTTAAACATAAGGATCACAAAGGAACACAAAGGGAAAACTTCTTTCTCTTTGTATACTTTGTGTGCTTTGAGGTTAAATCTTTTTTCGTTGACTCGCATCATCTTCAGGATGATAACCGAGTTCTGCCTCGGCGTTGGAAATATCCCAGAAACGTTTGGCATTGTTGGAAACACCGTAATAAATTCCAAACCTGGTTTTGGTCGAAAGGCTCTTCCTGACCAATTGGGCCAAATCCCTGTGGCTGAGCCAGGTGCTTTCAAAGCGCGGATCAATTCGCGGGTCATCATCCCTGGTCACAGACCCGATACGCAGGCAGATCGACTCGATCCCATAAACTTCAAAATACATTCTGGCAATGGCTTCGCCCGCCGCCTTGCTGACCCCGTAGAACCCGTCCGGTCGAATTGGATCATGCACAGATATCTTCTCTGGATTTTGCCTCAAGTGCAATCCCGGCGGGAAACCTTCATAGGCGCCGGTAACGTGATTCGAACTTGCAAACACAATTCGTTTTACGTTCGCCAGCCGCGCGGCTTCGTAGATGTTTTTCGTCCCGCCAATGTTATTCAAGAAAACAGAATCCCATTCCGCCTGCGCGCGTGGGTCACCGGCCAGATGTACCACGTAGGTCAGTGGTGAGATATGCTGGAATACCGCTTGAACCTGTTCAATTTTTGAGATATCGGCTTGAATAACCCGCTTCGATGGCTCGCCAGGTGAAATATCGAGACCGTACAAATCAAAATCCTTTTCAAGGTTTGCCCATAGGATTCTCCCGACCAATCCTCTGCATCCGGTGATTAACAACCTGGGTGGTGTCATTGGCAGCCTTCTTCTTGAAACCTAATGTCCGTTGTGCGCATCGTGGTTAATCCTCTCAACCGAGTATAATTCACTTGATGAACAGCGTGCCCTCCTTCCGGCAATATCTCTTTTCCACTCTTTTCCTGATGGCAATCGGCTGGGGCGGATTGTCCCTGCTCCTTTTTGTTTTGGATGTGCCTCCCTTCGTTTGGGCGCGTTGGGGATTCTTCGCCTTATGGTTCATTGCGTTGACGGGCACGGCGCTTCCAATTGCATACTTTCTCAATCTGCGTTTTCGATCCGACCCGCCTGCGGAGTCGAATGCCATTGTTCGTCAGGCGATGTGGGTCGGCTTTTATGGCGCGACGCTTACATGGTTTCAACTCGGACATCTTATGGCGTTGTGGGTCTGGATGGGACTGGGCGGCGGGTTGATTGCCATTGAATCGCTGATCCGCTGGCGTGAACGTGCCCGCTGGCGTCCTCCGGCTCCCGAGCCTGAACTTCCAGACCTGGACTCCCGACTGCCGATTTCCAAACCCGATGACCAACCTTCAAACTCTTCCCTCCGTTGAACAACTATTGCAGACTCAGCGCGCCGCGGATTTAATGGCGCGCTATGGCCGCCCATTGACCCTGGATGCCTTTCGCTCAACGATGGATGAAGTACGCGCAGGCCTCAAACTTGACCCTCAAGCGGCTGGCCCGGAAAATGATTGGATCTTATCCCAGGCCGAATCTCGTTTATCTGCTTGGACAACGCCAACTCTACAACCGGTGATCAATGCCACGGGGGTGATCCTGCATACCAACCTCGGACGCGCACCGTTATCGAAGGCCGCCATCGAAGCCATGGCTCGGGTGTCGCGGGGCTACTCCAACCTTGAGTTCGATCTCGAGACCGGCAAGCGCGGCACACGCTTGATCCATGCCGAAGATATTTTAAAGAAACTGCTTGGCGTTGAAGCGGCGGTGGTGGTCAATAATAACGCTTCTGCGGTATTGTTGGTCCTATCCGCGCTGGCATCGAAGAAGCGCGTGATCATTGCACGTTCGCAACTGGTTGAGATCGGCGGCGGATTCCGCGTGCCGGATGTTATGAAGCAATCCGGTGCGAAACTGGTTGAAGTGGGGACGACCAATAAAGTGCGCTTGTCGGATTATAAAGAGGCGCTCGAAGAAGCGAGCGGGCTGGTAATGCATGTCCATCGCTCAAATTTCAAGCTGGTTGGGTTCACCGAAGAACCTGAACTCAATGGGATTGTGGACGTGGCTCACAAAGCCGGTATCGCCGTTGTTGACGATCTTGGCTCTGGTGCCTTGCTCGATACTGCGAAATATGGACTGGCTCACGAACCAACTGTCCAGGAATCGCTTGCCGCCGGTGTGGATGTGATTTGTTTTTCCGGCGATAAATTGCTCGGCGGGCCGCAGGCGGGAATTATTGTTGGCAAGGCGGATTTAATGGAGAGGATCAAAAAGCATCCGCTGGCACGCGCCCTGCGGGCCGATAAAACCTGTTTCGCCGGAATCACCGCCACCTTTTTGCATTACTTGAAAGACGAGGCGGAACGCGAAATCCCAATTTGGCAGATGATCTCCCAGCCTCTGGATCAGGTCAAATCCCGGGCGGAGAAATGGGCGCGTGAATTGGGGGTTGGTTTGGTCGCGAAAAGTGAAGCGACCGTCGGCGGAGGCAGCCTGCCCGGTGAATCCTTCCCATCCTTTGTTTTATCTTTGGATGTAAAAAGCCCCGATAAATTCCTAAAGAGATTGCGCCAGCAAAACCCGCCGGTGATCGCAAGAACCGAGGCTGACAAAATCCTTTTTGATCCGCGCACGGTTTTGCCTGAGCAGGAAAATGATTTTCTCGATATCTTACAGAAGGCTATAACTGCTTAACGCGAATGCCGCAAATGTACGAATGATGCGAATAAGGTTTGAACATGGCTGAAACCGAAATCATTGAGAAGGATTTATCGTATGCGATCATGCAAGCGGCCTTTGATGTTCATAATACTCTGGGCCCCGGCTTTCCCGAGTCTATTTACGATGAGGCCATGTCCAGAGAACTAACAGCCCGTAACATAAAGATTGAGCGGCAAAAGAAGATCGTTGTGCAATATAAGAATCGCCCAATTGGCGAATTTTTTCTGGATAATGTCGCAGAGGAACGTGTGATTTTGGAATATAAAGCAGTCAGTGAAATATCAAAAGTTCACGAACAGCAGGCTTTATCCTATTTGAAGGCGACGGGATTACAGCTTGCCATCGTCATTAACTTTGGAGCGGCACGTGTACAATCCAGTCGTGTGGTAAACACAAAAGGAAAGGCCGCGCTTCCGCCACGCCTCCATTATGATCAGACTCAAATCCCGAAATAAAATTCGCGTCATTCGCTCATTGGCGATATTCGCGTTAAATCTTATTTGTAGACCAAATGGTCAGACTCAAATCCCGAAATAAAATTCGTGTCATTCGCTCATTAGCGATATTCGCGTTAAATCTTTTTTTTGGAGACCAAAATGAAATCAGACCTTGATGCCCTCATGCAAGCACGCCACCTCGATGCGCTCGTTGTGCTTGGCAACGCCGAACATAATCCGCCGATGTACTACTTCACTGGCGGCGGACACATCAGCAATGCAGCGCTGTTCAAGAAGGTTGGACAGGAACCAACGATTTATTGCAATGCAATGGAACGTGCGGAGGCCGCCAAGAGCGGAATAAAGGTAATTCCATTGCGGAGCGGTGCGGTGGATGAATTGGTGAAACAACCCAGGGATATATTCATGGAACAGGGGATCACATCGGGGCGCGTCGGTCTGTACGGCACGCTGGATGCGGGCGATCTTGTGACCATGATCGGCGCAATCAAAGGTGCCTTTCCTGAATTGGATATTGTCGGCGAGCCAAAGGAAGATTCGATTTTCATGTTTGCCATGGAAACCAAGGACAAACCTGAAGTCGAACGCATCCGCCGGATGGGCAGGATCACCACCGAAGTGGTTGGGATGGTCGCAAAATATTTAATGGGTCGCGAAGTCCGTAAGGATGAAGTCCTGTTGAACGAAGATGGCAGGCCGCTGACAATTTCAGATGTAAAAGGCAAAATCTCGTTATGGCTGGCAGAGCGCGGCGCGGTGGATGTGGAAGGCTGCATCTTTTCCATCGGCAAGGATGCCGGTGTTCCGCATTCGGTAGGCACGCCGACGGATTATCTGCGCCTCGGTCAAACGATCGTTTTTGATATTTTCCCTGCCGAAGCCGGCGGCGGGTATTTTTACGATTTCACGCGCACGTGGAGTCTCGGTTACGCAGTGCCGGAGGCTCAAAATCTTTATGATGAAGTCAGAGGGGTTTATCAAAAGGTGGTTGAGAATCTTGATCTTAACGCCCACTTCAAGGATTATCAAAAGCTGGTCTGCGATGAGTTCCATAAGAACGGACACCAAACACCCATCCACAACACGGAGGGTGTTCTGGAAAGTGGATACGTTCATTCCCTTGGACACGGCTTGGGGCTTAATGTCCATGAGAGACCCTGGAGCCGTCACACTTCTGCGGATGACAATATCCTAAAGCCGGGCGTTGTTTTTACGATCGAGCCGGGATTATATTATCCTGAAAAAGGCATGGGCGTTCGCATCGAAGATTCATACTGGATGGGACCGGATGGCAAGCCTGAAATTCTCGCTGACTATCCATATGATTTTATCCTGCCAATGAAGCACTGGAAGAAGAAATAAAAGCGGAGTGCGAGGTTCCGGACATCGCGATTGTCACGACAGGTTCACGAATTTTGAAAAATGATTCACCTTGAATCCCTCACCGTTCGCGAATTTAATGAACGCGACCGGCACGAATTCCCGTTTGATTTGGATATTATCAGGTCCCTGCATGAGATCAAATTCCCGTCGCCGGGCGGATTCACGCAGTAAAATATGACCAGCTTGAACATGTCAATCTAACCAGGGACTTTCTGAACAATCCGCAGTCCTTTTTGAGGCACCTCTAAAATGAATGCTCTTTCTTCCATTCGGGTTCTAGGCATCGAGACCTCCTGTGATGAGACCGCTGCAGCAGTCATCGAGAATGGGCGCGCCTTGCTCGGCTCAACCGTCGCCTCGCAAATGGAGATTCATGCCCGTTACGGCGGCGTCTTCCCCGAGGTTGCTTCGCGCCAGCACGTGCTTTCGATCGTGCCTGTGATCGAAGACGCCTTATCAAAGGCGCATCTTGCGCTTAACGATATTGACGCGATCGCGGTTACGCGCGGGCCTGGTTTGGCCGGTTCGCTCCTGGTGGGCGTGAACGCCGCGAAAGGCTTGGCGCTTGGATCAGGTTTGCCGCTCATCGGGGTCAATCATTTGGAGGGACATCTTTATTCGGCCTGGGTCTACAATGCCGGGGATACTCCTCCCGAAGAACCGCAATTCCCATTGATGGTCCTGCTGGTATCCGGTGGGCATACCGAACTTAACTTGATGACGGATCATTTGGAATACAAGCGTCTCGGTTCGACGCTTGATGATGCCGCCGGCGAGGCCTTCGATAAAGTTGCGCGTCTGTTGGGACTCGGATATCCCGGCGGCCCGCTCATTCAGCGCACCTCTGAGGAAGGCGACCCGACGCGCTTTCGATTTCCGCGGGCCTGGCTGGAGGGAACCTGGGATTTTTCGTTTAGCGGGATTAAGACGGCGGTCTTGAAGGAAGCGAAGGGCTATGAATCCAGGGGCAGGAGCCTGCCTGTTTCCGATATGGCTGCCTCCTTTCAGGCTGCAGTCGTGGATGTTCTCTTCAATAAGACCATTCGCGCCGCCCGTGAGTTTGGTGTGAAGGAGATTCTGGTTGCGGGCGGTGTTTCGGCCAATCGCGCCTTGCGCGAAGCGTTCCGTGGTCAAAATGAGTATAAGGTTCACATCCCGCCGCTTTCGCTTTGCACCGATAACGCGGCAATGATCGCCGCGGCTGGGCATTATCGTTTTACAGCGGGCCATGTTTCAAACATGGATATGGATGTCCAACCCACTTGGCCGCTTTCATAAAATAGCTGACAGGTTCTTAAAACCTGTCAGCTATTTTGGTTAAAAAACTCACACCGCGCTGGGTCGGCCCTGACCCGTACGCGGTGTGAAGAGGAGAATGCAACCCCTATTATACTTAACGACCTGAAACCAGCCTGAACAAAACTTAAGAATAAAATAAGAAATTTACAGTCCTGTTACCGTAAGGATGTCATGCAAACTGATCGGACCCTCACGAATAATGGTTGGATTCGTGCCGGTGCAATCCACTACGGTGGATGGTACGCCTCCCGGTGTCCTGCCTCCATCCAGGATCAACGCGATGCGGCCGTTCAATTGCACAAAGACTTCTTCCGCAGTGGATGGGCTTGGCTGGCCGGAAATATTTGCCGAGGTCACTGCCATGGGACCTGCCGCGCGTAACACGCTGCGCGCGGCCAAGTGATCGGGCACACGTACACCGACCGTGTTCGTCGCTGAAACTGAATCCGGTAAGCCAAAACGCTTCGGGAGGATGATCGTCAGGGGACCAGGCCAGTATCGCTCCGCCAATTTCCTTGCCATGAGCAGAACTTCCGAGGCTGGTTTATTAATATCTTCCACATCGCCGATCAAAACTGGAATTGCTTTTTCGATGGGACGATCTTTTACCGTATAGATCGATTCCACCGCTTTGCCGTCGAACGCCAGTGCGCCTACCCCATAAACGGTGTCAGTGGGGAATGCGACCAGGCCGCCTGCCTGTAAAACGTCCAGCGCCCGCTGAATGGAAATAGGTGAGTCGGCGGCGATAATCTCTGTTTTCATGAGGTTATTCCTGGGGCAATTGGATTTCCAATAAACGATCCTGCCGCGCCAGGTCTTGATAAAGATGGATTTCTGATTCTTCGAACGCATCGTACGCCAGGGATAGCGCGGTTGTTCCGCGCGTGGCTTCGATCTCGAGCAGCATCCGTCCGCCGGGCGCGAGACAATCGGGCGCAAGGGCAAGCAATCTTCGGAATAAATGGAGCCCGTCATCCCCACCGTTCAATGCCAGCGTTGGCTCGCGTCCATATATGGGAAGCGACTGTAATTTTCCGGTTGGAATATAGGGCAGGTTGGCGCAGATCAAATCGAATTTCCTCATCCCTTGCCCGTCTCCCGGCAGGGGAGAGGGATTAGGGAGAATATCACATTCAATAAATTCAATTTGTCCTTCCACATGATATTTGCGCGCATTGCGCCGGGCGACTTCCAGCGCCGCGCTGGATACGTCGGTGGCGAGGATATGTGCAGAAGGAACATGCGTTGCAATGGAGACGGCGATACAGCCGGAGCCGGTCCCGATATCCGCAATGGCGCGGCGATTAATGGAAGCTTGAAGCCAGGGAATTGCGCGTTCGACAAGCAATTCGGTTTCAGGACGCGGGATCAGTACATCCGGTGTGATGTCAAAGTCGAGGCCGAAGAATTCCCAATGACCCAGCACATAAGGCAGTGGTTCTCCGCCCTCCAGCCGTTGGATGGTGTTCTCTAAAACCGAAAGCGTTTGAGGGTCGAACTGCACATCGTCGTGAGCCAGTAACCAGGTGCGCTCTTTATTCAAAACATATGCGGTTAAAACTTCTGCATCGAGCTGGGGTGTATCGCTGAGGGGCGAAAGACGCGTGGTGGTTGTGTCGAGTACCTCGCGTAGATTTGCCGACCGTAATTTATTCTTCATTATCATCCACGCCCGAGGAGGCGAGACGATCCGCTTCATCGCGGGTGGACAACTCATCAATGAATTCGTCAATGGCGCCGTCCATCACGACGGGCAGGTTGTAATTCGATAAGCCGATGCGATGATCGGTCACCCGGTTTTGCGGATAATTATAAGTTCGGATCTTTTCAGAGCGTTCGCCCGTGCCGATTTGCGAACGGCGTGTGTCTTCCAGTTCGGAGCGGCGTTTTTCTTCCTCGATTTCGTACAGGCGCGCTCGTAAAATGCTCATGGCCCGCAGTTTGTTTTGCAATTGGGAGCGTTCATCCTGGCAGGTCACCACCATGCCGGTGGGTTTGTGATAAAGCCGGACTGCCGTTGAGTTCTTCTGCACGTTCTGCCCGCCTGCGCCCGATGAGCGATAGACTTCAATCTCGATGTCGCTATCGGGGATGTCCACTTCCACATCGTCCACTTCTGCCAGCACCACGACGGTTGCGGTGGAGGTGTGGATGCGTCCCTGCGCTTCGGTGACGGGCACGCGCTGAACACGGTGGACGCCGGATTCGTATTTCAACTTTGAATAGGCGCCTTTGCCCTTGATTTCAAAGATCACTTCCTTGTATCCGCCGATGCCGATGGAATTCTCCGACATGATCTCGCTTTTCCAGCGTTTGCCTTCGGCGTAACGCGTATACATGCGGAACAGATCCGCCGCAAATAAGGCGGCCTCGTCGCCGCCGGTTCCAGCGCGTACTTCAACGATCACATTCTTTTCATCGCGCGCATCTTTGGGGACGAGCAAACCCCTGATCTCCTTATCGAGCGTTTCGATCTTCGGCGTCAAATCCGTTAATTCGGTTTCCGCCAACGCTTTAAGTTCCGCATCGCCCTCGGAGGTCAGAATGGTCCTGGCTTCCTCGAGGCTTTTCATGGCCTGGCGATATTCGCGCGCCTTTCCGACGATGGGTTCGAGGTCCACGCGCTCCTTGTTGATCTCTGCCGCGCGCTGATAGTTCCCTCCCACTTCGAGCAATTCCTTACTCAGGTCATCGTATCGTTGTTCAATTCCTGAAAGCTTTTCGAGCATGGTTTCTCTTTCCACCACGAAGGACGCGACCCTTAAAGGACCAGGTCAAGCGGGCACGAGGTTTAATAGGGAATCCTTTGTGTTCAGACGTTTTTTAGCGCCGCAATTATACCAAAGCGGTTGTGGATGGAATTCGCCACCCCGGTAAACGCGGACTTGTACCTTTGAATCAATAACGCAGCATGGAGCCGATGGCGCCACCGGTTCCCGCGAGAAATACTTTGTTCATTGTGCGTTTAAAAATGGAAGAGCGATAGGATGAATGAGATAACGATGATCAGTGTCACCACTACAAAGACGATCTGACTGGCGCTCGGACGATATGCTTTTTTTGATTGCTGCTTTCCTCTTGCCATTTTCTATAACAAACCTTTCTGATGTTTCTGGAAGGCCGTATTCATGACCTTCTCCAATTCTTCAATTGTAACCGGTTTTGTAACATACCCATCCGCACCCAGCGCCAACGCCTTATCAATGGTCACATCGGCGGCTTCGGATGAAAGCATGATGACAGGCAGGTCCTTCCATTCCTTGCGGCGTCTCATAAATTCCAGCATGTCGAAGCCGCTGACCTCCGGCATGTTGATATCGAGGATCATCAAGTCGGGTTGGTCGCCGGCCAGCAGGGTTTGCGCCGCCGGACGCGCTCCCAGGAACGTCATCGAGTTGCAGTTGAGCAATTTCAGCATCAACTGCACTGCCTGTGCCATCTCTTCATCGTCTTCAACGATCCAAATGTTTTTCATGATTTGTAAGTCGAACAAGTCTAATAAGTCGAATAAGTCTCAAAAGTCCAACAAGTCATTCTGGTCGACTTGTCAGACCTGTTAGACTTCTCAGACCTTTTCCACTTATTCCAAATGCGCCTTGATCGATTCTGCGGCGGCGCGTGTCATGCCTTGCACCGCGCTCAACTCTTCCACGGAAGCCTGTCTAATCTTATCCATGGAACCGAAATGTTTCAAGAGGGATTTCCGACGGGTCGGCCCGATATTGGGGATGGCGTCCAGTTGCGAAGCCATTCCAAGCTTGGTGCGCTTCTTGCGGTGTGCCGTGATACCGTAGCGATGCGCTTCATCGCGGATCCTTTGAAGCAAATATAAGCCTTGCGAGTGACGCGGCAGCATCAATGGATCGGATTTATGGGGAAAGAAAATCTCCTCCCGTTGTTTTGCGAGACCGATCACCGGTACCTTCCCGAACAGATCAAACTTTTCCAGCACATTCACCGCGCGTCCCAGCTGCCCTTTGCCGCCGTCAATGATGATCAGGTCGGGCAGGAACGAAAACGATGCATCCGGTTTCGATCCGGGTTGGGCTGCCATCTCTTGCCCGCCCTGCCATCTGCGGAAGCGCCGCGTTAACATTTCTTCCATGGAGGCGAAATCATCCGGCGCGCCGGCCACGCTTTCGATGTTGAACTTGCGGTACAGATATTTACTGGGCACGCCTTGCTGGAATACCACCATCGCCCCGATGATGGCTGTGCCTTGGGTGTTCGACACATCGTAGCATTCGATGCGATTGGGCGGCGCAGGCAGTTGCAATGCGGATTGCAATTCGGCCAGTGCCTGTTCCTGCTTATGGGTATCCGCCTGCCATTGCGCCCTCAACGCGGATAAGGTTTCCGCTGCATTCTCGGCGGCCATCTGTACCAGTTCGTGCGGCTGGCCTTCCTTTGGCACAAAGAATTCGACTTTCTCACCGGATCGTTTGGAACGGAGCCACTGACCGATGATTTTTGCCTCTTCGATCTCCTCCGGCAGCATCACCTGTTGCGGAATGGTCGCGGCTTCGGTATAAAACTGTTTCACGAACTCGGTGATGACTTCGTTGTCGGTCGTGTCTTCTGTGCCCTCCAGAATGAAATACTCTCTCCCGATCAATTTGCCGCCGCGAATGAAAAAGATTTGCACGCAAGCTTCGCCGTTCGAACGCGCCATCGCCACCACATCCGAGTCAAGGTAATCGGAAGCGAAGACGACCTTTTGCCGTTCGATTACTGATTGGATGGCTTTGAGCTGGTCGCGCAGCGCTGCAGCCTTTTCAAAACGCATCTCTTCCGAAGCCTTCTCCATTTCAATTTCCAGGCGGGCGACGATTTCTTCACTATGCCCGGCCAGGAACGCCATCAGGTCCGATATCATCTGCCGGTATTGAGTCTGCGTCGCCGCGCCGATGCAGGGCGCAGTGCACAGCTTGATATCATAATAAAGACACGCCCGTTTATCCTGACCGGTAATAATGCGGTCACAGGTCAAATAAGGGAAGATGCGGCGCAGCACATCCAGGGTTTGATAGACTGCCCATGCCGAAGTATACGGACCGAAATAACGCGAGCCGTCTTCCGTCATCTGCCGCGTCACGGTGACTTTCGGGAACGGGTCTGCCCAATGAACTTTGATGTACGGATAACGCTTGTCATCCTTGAGGCGGATGTTGAATTTTGGCCGGTGTTTCTTGATGAGATTCATCTCGAGGATCAGCGCTTCCAGCTCCGACCCCACCAGGATCCACTCGATGTTGCTGATCTCGCGCACCAGGCGGCGCGTCTTCGCGTCGTGGCTGGCATCGGCGTGGAAATATGACCGCACGCGGTTGCGCAGGTTGATGGCTTTCCCCACGTAAATTACATCGCTTGCCGCATTCCGATAGATGTAACAGCCCGGCTTGGTGGGCAGGGTTGCCAGGATTCCCTGGAGATGCTCGGAAATTTCCATGGCCTGTATTTTACCCGTATCCGATGGGGCGGATAGGTGATTTTGGCTATTGAATCTGACTGTGTTTTGTGCTATAAAGTATAAAATAACCCTAAAGGAGGTTCCCTATGAATTTGCAAGATTTTCTCGGTTTTCGAAGAATGATTACACCGTTGATCATTCAAGTGCTGTTTTGGATAGGTGTTGTCGTAAGTGTCATCTGGGGGCTTATCGTGTTGGTCGGAGGGCTGGTGTCTGGCTTTGGCGTTAACCAATTTGGCGGCAACGGCACGGCCGCCATATTGGGCAGCCTATGTCTGGGTCCGATCATAATCATATTAGGCATATTGTTCTCAAGAATTTACGCGGAATTACTTATTCTGTTTTTTCGAATGAACGACACCTTGACCGATATCAAGGAAGAGTTGCAACGACAACAGAAGTAGCTTTATCTGGGAGAATAAGACTTTCGCAAATCGTAGAACCTCCTGCATTTGCAGGAGGTTCTGTTTTAAATTGAAGTAGGGGCAGTTGATGGCGGTTATAATGAATGAACTGTTCTGGAGGAACCATTGACTGATTTGCTTGAAATGCAAATTGGAGATCTTCTTCGAGCGCGCAAACTTAGACTGGCAACGGCGGAGTCTTGCACAGGCGGCCTGATTGCCAGCCGCATCACCGATATTCCCGGATCGTCTGACTACTTCGTAGGCGGGGTTGCCGCCTACGCATACGAAGCCAAGGTCGCTCTGCTGGGTGTTTCATGGGATACCTTGCATACCTATGGGGCGGTCTCACGCGAAACGGTCCTGGAAATGGCGCGCGGCGCGCTTCAGGCGCTTCAAGCGCATGTTGCCGTCTCGGTCAGCGGCATCGCCGGGCCTGGCGGTGGTCTGCTGGAAAAACCGGTCGGGACCACCTGGGTTGGGCTTTCCACCCGGGAGGGGGAATGGGCGCGTCTCTTTTGCTTCGAAGGAAACCGGCTTCAAAATAAATCCTCCTCTGCGGATGCGGCCTTGCAGTTGTTGCTCGATTATCTCCACGGCTCGCGCGATCTGAATGCTGACTTTCGGAGGACAAAATGAAACCGGTGGTTATCGTCTCTGCGGATGGCGAATGGAGCGCGGTCAAAAAGCTTTTTCCTAAGGAGCATCTTCAACATTCCCCGTTTGGTGAAATCATTAACCTGAGACTTGACACCTTGGAACTGACTCTCCTTCACGGCGGTTGGGGAAAGATTTCAGCGGCGGCAACCGCGCAATATGTAATGGATCAATTCAAGCCGGATTTGCTTGTCAATCTTGGGACCTGCGGCGGATTCGAGGGGCGCATCGAGAGGGAAACGATCATCCTGGTCGAGAAAACGATCATTTATGACATCTTTGAAAAGATGACCGATGGCTTGGAGGAAATTGCCTTTTACACCACGATATTGGATTTATCGTGGCTGCCGCGTGTTCTTCCCTTTCCGGTACTGCGCGGATTATTGGTTTCCGGCGACCGCGATATTTTGGCGGAGGATATTCCGATGCTGGTTCAAAAATATCAAGCCGTGGCTGCCGATTGGGAGTCTGGCGCGATTGCGTGGGTTGCGAAGAGAAACGGCGTCCGAACCCTGATCTTACGCGGGGTGACCGATTTGGTGGGCGCCGACGGAGGGGAGGCATACGGTGATTACGAATTGTTCGTCCAACGCACAAATGGGATCATGAAAAAATTGTTCGATCAACTGCCAAAGTGGTTGAGCGCGATTGAAAAGGTGGAGCAGGGGTATCGGGGTTATTAATCTTCCTTGCGAAGGTTTCAGAACTTCGCAAGGGTCATTCACGCCTCACTCATTTCTGTTCATTGAAACGGGGGAGGTCGCGAGGGGGCATGTGCTCCCTGCGTAGATTCCACACCTTCGCAAGAATTTTTATTCGATCAACTCTGCGTTTCCTCCCAAACTGCTTATTGTTATCGCGCAATATCCCTTTAGACCTTTTAGACTTCTCAGATTATTAAGACTTCTCAGACTTCTCCGTCTAATGTTTTTGCCAACGCGACCATGAGCGGCCGTCGAGGGTGATCATTTCATCCGCCTCGGCGGGCCCCCATGAACCGGGTTCATATGTGGAGAGGGGCGTTTTTTGTGCATCCCAATATTCCAGGATCGGATCGATCAAACCCCAGGCGGTTTCCACTTCATCGGCGCGGGTGAACAGGGATGCTTCGCCTGCCAAGGCGTCCAGCAGGAGGCGTTCGTAGGATTCGGGGATGGAGGTCTTGCCGAATGAATCGGCGTAGTGGAATTCCATGTCCACCGAGCGCATGTCCGCGGCTGTATCCGGAACCTTGGCTTCGAACCGCCAATGGATGCCTTCATCGGGCTGAAGATATAATGCCAGCATGTTCGCCGTCATCCCGCCGTGTGCATTGGGGAAAAGCAGATGCGGCGGTTCCTTGAACTCAATGATGATCTCTGAGATTTTCTCCGCAAGCCGTTTTCCAGATCGCAGATAGAAGGGCACGCCCTGCCAGCGCCAGTTATCTATCTGCAGACGAAGCGCGGCATAGGTGGCCGTCGTGGAATCGGGTTTGACCCCTTCTTCCTGGCGATATCCCCTGTATTGCGAGCACACTGTGTTTAGTGCCACTGTCTCGCTCTTAATCGCTTGAATGGAGTTTAATACCTTGACTTTTTCGTTGCGCAGGGCGTTGGACTCAAAGGAAGCCGGCGGCTCCATCGCGACCAGTGTGACCAGTTGCAATAAATGGTTCTGGAACATGTCCCGCAAAACACCGACCTTGTCGTAATATCCGGCGCGGTGTTCCACGCCCACTTGTTCGGCAACGGTGATCTCGACATGGTCAATATAATTGCGATTCCATAGCGGCTCGAAAATCGTGTTCGCGAAGCGCGCCACCAGTATGTTTTGAACGGTCTCCTTGCCAAGATAATGGTCAATACGATAGATTTGATTCTCGTTCAGCGTCTTGTGGATTTGAAGGTTCAGACTCCGCGCCGAAGCCAGGTCCGTGCCGAACGGTTTCTCGATGACCACGCGCCGCCAGCCACCGTTCTCTTGAAGTTGTCCGGTAAGGCCCAGCAGGTCAATGATGTTTGGAAATATTCCCGGCGGTGTTGCCATGTAATAAAGACGATTGCCTGTACCGCTTTCCCATTTGCCAATGGTATCGCTCAGTCTTTTGAAATCGGCCAGGTCGGTGTAGCGGCCTTGTTGATAGGCGAGATTGGGCGCGAAGTTGTTCCATTCTTCTTCGCGGTATTCAAAGGGTGCAAATTGTTTCATTCCTTCGCAGAGATGTGCGCGGAACTGTTCATCGGTAAAGACAGTGTTTCCGTAGCCGACGATGCGAAATTTACCCGGCATCCGGCCTTTGATAAATGAATTAAATAGCGAAGGCACAAGCTTGCGCTGGGTCAGGTCGCCCGATGCGCCGAAAATGATGATCGAAGTGGGTAGGGGGTTATTCATAAATGGTTTTTTACCTGTTGGGATACGGCTCACCCGTATCCCCCAATATCATTCTTCCTTCTTCACGGCATGTCCGCCGAATTGATTTCGCATGGCGGCCAGCAAACGCGCGGAAAAATTCTCATCGTCGCGGCTGGCGAAGCGCATTTGCAAAGCCAGCGTGATGATCGGTGCCGGCACATCGTGATCCATCGCCTCGGCCACCGTCCACCGGCCTTCGCCTGAATCTTCGACCCAAGGCTTGATGTCGGAAAGGGTTGGATCGTCTTTCAAGGCGCGCGCGGTCAAGTCAAGTAACCACGAGCGTACCACACTTCCGTATCTCCAGATTTCGGCAATCTCGTCAAGGTTCAAGTCAAACTCTTTCTTGGCTTTCATGATGTTGAATCCCTCTGCATAAGCCTGCATCAAGCCATATTCGATCCCATTATGTATCATCTTTACGAAATGTCCCGCGCCATGCGGCCCCACGCGGCCCCAGCCTTTATCTGGCGCAGGAGCCAGCGTCTGAAAAATCGGGCGCATCTTTTCCACCACCTCGGCCTTGCCGCCGATCATCAAACTATATCCCTCACTGAGGCCCCAGATGCCCCCGCTGGTGCCGCAATCGAGGAATTCAATGTCTCTCGATTCCAATAATGCCGCGTGGCGCATTGAATCTTTGTAATTGGAATTGCCGCCATCAATCACCACATTGCCTTTTGTCAGCAGAACCGCCAACTTCTGGACGGTGTCATCTGTGATCGGACCGGCAGGGATCATCAGCCAAAGCACCCGTGGCGGTTTTAATAATTTAACTGCTTCTTCCAGGGAATGTGCGCCCTCCGCGCCGTTTTGGATCGCCGCTTGAATGGCCGCTTCACTGGGATCGAAGCCGATCACTCGATGGCCTCCACGCTTCAGTCTGGTAGCCATGTTCAAGCCCATCTTGCCTAATCCGATCATTGCCAATTCCATCTTCATTTTCCTTTACTCCCCTCTCCCTATGGGAGAGGGGTTGGGGGTGAGGTCCTAGTTTGCTTGCCGCGGCCCGCTCCACCATCCAAATCAATTCTCCATCTGTTGGGCGGATGCGTTGAGCGGGTAATTTCTCAGGTTTATATTCGCCATACAAGACGTTGGCGAGAGTCTCCGACTTACTTTCCCCGCTGACAAGAAACAGGATTCGGCGCGCGGCGTTGAACACCAACGGCGTCAGCGTTATGCGATTTGCAGGGCGATCCTCATATTGGGCCGTGACCGCCAAGACCGGCAGGGATGCGGTCACCTCTGAACCGGGGAAGAGCGAGGCCGTGTGTCCATCGTTACCCATACCAAGCAGGACTAAATCGAAGCGCGGCCAATCGAGAGGAGGGGTTGCGAAGCCTTTGAGCACACTCACATAATCTTCAGCCGCCGCGTCCGGCTCAAGTTCGGATCGAATGCGGTGAATATTCTCCGGCGGAATAGGTACGCGCCCCAGCAGCGCATCGTGCGCCTGCCGGTAGTTATTTTCCAGATCTTCGATCGGTACACAGCGTTCATCGCCCCAGAACGCATGGAGTTTTTTCCATTCGACTTGTTCACGGAAAGGTGTCTGAGCCAGCAATTTATAGAGTTCCGTTGGCGTGTTTCCGCCGCTCAACGCGACCAGAAATCGCCCGCGCTGCGCTATAGCTTGTATCGAAGTTTCAATGAATAATTCAGCTGCGGCGGTACTAAGCGCTTCGAGATGATCAAAGATTCGAAGGTCAGGTTTTAGGTTTGCCATTCGAGATGTGCCTGTAGTAATCGCTTAGCTGATTCGATAACGGTTTGTAAAGTTTCATCGGGATTTTCAAGGGATTGTAAATTAAGAATGTTCCGAAAGGAACACTCGGTACGAGATTGAGTTGCTTGCTAAGCAAACAACAACTGAACTATATAAGATATTACTTTTTATGAAGTCTATTCGCTTTTTGTTTGAGTTTTTTACTATAAGAATCGGGATCATCCTGTTTATATATACGATCAATCAACTTGGGATATATGAAGTAGATGTACAAGGCAGTAATCGCACAAGCTCCGATCAATGATAATACAACTATTGTTTGCCTCCTTATTATATCGGAAGTAAAAATGAGAAGACTGGCCATAGTAATCAATAATCCCAAGAAAAGAGGTGGTGTGGGTACTCGGGCATACCATGCATTTCCCAAAGTAAAATATCCCCGCTCAAAAATAGCAGCCGTAAATGTCGTATCCCATTGCATTATGTCTTCCTCAAGAATCTGGTTGATTTTATTTTCTAGATATCCACGGTATTTCATCAGACCTTCTCTAATATATGCCATTACCAAAAAGTATACGCACAGAAGAACGAAACCATAAGGAACATACTGTTGTATTTTCAGCATAAAACTATTGGCCTGAGTGCTATCTCCTGTTATTCCCCAACCTAAATATAATGCTATCAGTATAGCGGCATAAGTAAAGCACTTCATTGTTTCTTGAGTATATAACTGAGCTTCCCCATTGATTGTCCTGAATTCCTCCAACAGCACTTCAATTTTTAGCTTCTTATCTTCTATATCGTTCATGTGGTACTTCCTCCTTTAGAAGGTATTACATTTTGAGTCGAAGCTTTATCCTTTAGTAGTATTGCAAGCACGAACAAAATAACTGATCTTTCAATATTATACATCCGTTTGTAGTCATAGTAAGCCTTTCTTCAATCGCGCCCGCCTCGTTTGCTTAATCCATGGACATCCTATCATCAAATTAATTTCAGACTTGACACGCTTTAACGGACATGATAATCTTGACGCCACGTCCCTATTCGGGATAAATTTTTCAGCAGGAGTAAAGCAAGATGTCAGAACGTTATACAGGCACCGTCAAGTGGTTCAATGCCACCAAGGGTTATGGCTTCATCGGCCGCGAAGGTGGGGAGGACGTTTTCGTTCACTTCACCGCATTGCAGATGGAAGGTTATCGGAAGCTCGAGCCTGAGCAGAAAGTGGAGTTCACCATTGAGGAAGGGCCAAAGGGTTTGCAGGCCGCCAATGTGACCTTGATTCCGCAATAAACTTTCAACTCGATAAACGAACAGTGACGCTGAAAAGCGTCACTGTTTTTATTTCGGCTCATTGGGAATTGCCGTGATTAAGAACCTTTTTAACACGGATTACACGGACGGACACGGATCACACGGATTTTTAAAAGATTTTTCCGTGCGCTTCCGTGAAATCCGTCCAATCCGTGTACAGAACACGGCAACTCCTGGAGAACCTTTATTTCTACTGGAAAATAGGCAGGTGTCTCATTCCCAGCTATTTATTTGCCGAGTTTCTTTTTGAACGCCTCGGTCAACACGGGGAGGATTGTAAATAAATCTCCAACCACGCCGTAACGCGCAACCTTAAAAATCGGTGCTTCAGCATCCTTGTTGATGGCAACCACCATTTTGGCGGAACGAATACCGACAATGTGTTGGATCGCACCGGAGATCCCACAGGCGATATATAGATCGGGCGCAACAACTTTGCCGGTTTGACCCACTTGATGTGCATATGGAATATATCCGCCGTCCACTGCGGCGCGTGAGGCGCCGACTGCGCCGCCCAGCACACTTGCGAGTTCACCGACCAATTTGAAACCCTGCTGTGCGCGCCAGATTTCGGCCTGCTTGTCATCCATCCCCGCCGGTGGAGTGAGGCTTGGATTGTTGGAAACGCCGCGTCCGCCGGAGACGATGATGCTTGCATCCGTCACGCTCACAGCTTGTTCGGCCATTTCATAACCCTCAATGGTTACCGGTGAATCCGTTTTGGCTTCGATCTTGGTTGCGTTTCCACTTTTTGATTGATCCTGCGCCGGACGCGGGAAGGCGCGTGCGCGCAAAGTGGCTATGACAGGTTTGCCGGAGCAGACCACCGTCTCATTCAACTTGCCTTCGTAGATGGGGCGTATCGCAACCAGCTTGCCATCGTTGAGTGATAGGCCGGTCAAATCCACCAGCACACCCGTATTTAAATCCATGGCGGTCATCGCGGCGAGTTCGCGGGTGCGCATCGTGGTCGGCAGCAGGATCAAGTCGGGTGTCTTTGATGAGACAAGCGTGGATAAAGTGGATGCATAGGCCTCGGCGCGGTAATCCAGCAGGGCGGGATCGTCCGCAATGAACACCTCGTCCGCCCCGAATTCGAAGGCGGCTTTCACGAGTGTATCCAAGCCGGAACCGAATATTACGGCGGTTGTCGGACCGAAACCTTTCGCAACGCCGAGCGCCTCCCATGAAGCCGGTTGGACTTCGCCTTTGAAGTGGTCAATATAAACGAAAGTTTTCATAGCACTTTCTCCGCCAGGATTTTACCGGCCAGTGCTTCGGCAATTTGCTCGGGACTTTCACCGTTGATGATCTCGCAGACGACTTCGCGGCTGGGCGGCGTGATGAGTTCGGTGCGGCTTACGAACACAACCGGTGCGGAGATGCCCAGATCGCTCAATGACCAGACCGGGATGGTTGCCTTGGACGCCTTGCGGATGCCCATGAACGACGGATAGCGCGGCTCTCCGATGCTTTGGACGATGCTTAACACGGCGGGTAATTTTGCCCTGACGATTTGGCGTCCTTCCTCGATGACGCGTGAAACCTTTATGCTCCCGCCCTCGACTTTCATCTGGCCGACCAAGCCGAGCATCGGCCAGCCGAGGACGCGCGCGGTTTGCGCAGCGGTAAGCCCCGATCCATCATCGAGCGTTTGACGCCCGAACGTGACGATGTCCGCCCCGCCGATCTTTTGGATGGCCGCCGCCAGCACGCGCGCCGCACCTTGTGTATCCAGTGCGTTGAGCGCCGTATCCGAGACCAGGATGGCTTCGTCTGCGCCCATGGCCAGGGCGTGTTTCAGCGCATCTTTGGCGGACTCGGGGCCAAGGCATAACGCCGTGACCGTACCATTATTCGCTTCCTTGAGTTGGAGCGCACCTTCCACCGCGTACTCGTCGAAAGGGTTGATGACCAGGGGCGATTCCCCCCACGCAACTTGCCCGCCCTTACCATCCCCGGAGGGGACGGCTTTGACCTTCGCTTCCGAGTCTGGGACTTGTTTGATGCAGGCTATGATTTTCAATGCAGACTCCTATTGCTTGTGATAGTATGATTCTCAATTTCTGTTTACTTATTCATGAAATCATATACATCATTACAGAATAAGTAATCTATTGTCTTGATATATTTGACAAGAAAAGGATCCGTTTTCATATTTGGGCGAATGTCACAATAATATACTCCATCCAATGGAGTTAATTTAATAGTGTATCCTTTGAAATGACCGGGTAAAAAAGTTGAATTTATGCCATAGTGATTTCTGCTTCTGGTATTTTTTCTTTGAACATCATGGAGAAAAATTGCAATGTGTGGAATGTCTGTTTCGGTTAGACGACTGTAAAGGAATTTGTCTATAAAAATCTTATCTAGGCGATCTTTACTCGAAGTTTTTACAGAACCTATGACTTTTAAATTCCTATCCTGAAAGAGTAGTAAATCATGTTGATAGCTCATTTTAAATTGCTCAATGCCATCTACAACCACAGGAACATTGACGACTTGGCTTTGACAGTCGATTCCTATTTCCTGTACGAGTAACTTAATGAGCCTTTCAAATAAATCGCCATTAATTTTCCTTGCTACATTGGATTGACCGGCTGGAAGCGCATCCAATGTGGCTCCGATTGCCTGTTGAATCGTGTAAATGGTATTTCTGATAATCGCTCGACTGGTTTGATCATCATTGGGTATATCTTTTGCATTTGATAATATTCTTATAAATCTTTTGGCTGATATATTATTGGATGTGGTTTTATACATCAAGTCCGAGTTTATCGGGCGTGTGATGTTATAGTTACCATCTTTTCGATATTGAAAAAAACAATAATTGGGTTCATTCTGAGAAACAATTACGGCTTGCAATCCCTTCTCAATGAAATCCAGGTAACGCTGACAGAAAAAGATGTAATCGCTGATTGATTTAAACTTGTCCTTGTCTTTGGCGATATTAATGAGTTGTTTTAGACTCATCGAATACTTTCCCTTCGCTCACTGTTTTTTTGGTCGTTTTCGATCCAATTTGCAACGGACATTCTTCGGATATTTTCCAGTCTCTGAATTGCTAAAGAATTGTACTCGGGGCTGATATCGCATCCCAACCACTTGCGGCCTAATTGATCTGCAACAACAAGAGTTGTCCCTGAACCTGAGAAGGGATCTACAACTAATTGACCTTCATCGGTTGCTGCGAGAATTAATTTACGTAAAAGCTCCTCGGGCTTTTGAGTAGGATGGGCAGTTTTCTCTTCCATCCCATTGCTTGTGGTAGGAATTTCTATTACGTCTTTGGGCTTGGCTCCTAAGGGATTTGGCGTCCAATATTCGGTTCGTGGTTTCCCGCGTCCAAAATTACTGGTTTCCGCTTGGGGGTGTACTGGATATTTAAGAGTATGATTTCCGTAAGCAATCCGAACCGCGTCAACTCTCAAATGAAAGTCGCGAGACTTTCGAAAATGAAGGATACTCTCATGTGATCTTCCCCAATCATTACCAAGATTGGCTTTGTTTTTATAATGCCATACGAGCCATCTGCAGGAATAAAAGTATTGGGCAGATGGGTGTTTTATATCGGCTAATATCTCCGAAAATCCGCATACATATAATGAACCGCTTTTTTTCAATATGCGCGCGGCCTCTTGTATCCACTTCAATGACCATTCGATGTAAGCTTCCTGGCTGTCAAAATTATCCCACTCGGCTTTTTTGATATTATATGGCGGATCAGCAAAAACCAGATCGACCGTTTCACTTTTAATCGTTTTTAGCCATTCTAGAGAATCAGCAAGAAAAAGCTTGCCGTTTGGGTGTTCGTAGTTTACTTGAACGCCAGCTCTGTTTCCTTTAATGGCAATGATCTTTCCTGTATTTTCTACAGTAAAGAGAGGAACAGGAGTTGCGTGGTGATTTTTCTTTATTGGCATGGGGCAACTATAGCATAAAACCGCATGGGATGTTTACTTTACCATGCTTTTCATTAGAGGCGGCAGCTTACATTGCTTGTGCCGCTTCTTTTGCCTGCCGCATGACCTCAGTGATCTGCTCAAGATGATCCGAGGCATGCTTCAATCCCGAAGCGAATCTCGAAACGGGTGTGTATGGCAGATACCCTGGAGCGGGAGCATACGTGTTATCCATATGCGGCGGGTTGGGCCACATATCCAGCGCCGCCAGGCACATCCGCCGCGATTCCTCCATACGAGCGTGGCAGAAGGCAATCGTCTTCACTTCTCGAAATGGCACTTCCCAGCGTGAGCGCCCGTGGAATTCCACGCCGCGCGCCAACTCTTGCGAAAGTGAAGCCGACTCTTCCATCGAAGCCGTCAAATGCACGATCACATGGCCGAGCGTCCATGCTAATTCGCCTTCGCCTTCCTTTGCAAATGGATCATTTGCGTTTGGGTCAACGGGTTGAAAGGTGACATCTGCATCCGTGGTGTTGGCAATGCGGCGCTGGATCTCATCGTACATTTCATTGAGCTCGCGGCGCAGATCGTCTTTGGTCAAACCTTTGACTAAATCCTGTATAGTCGCTTTCTTTTCTCTCACCAATTCAAAATTGAGCATTTTTCTCCATTGAAATAATTCGATTGGCTTTGCCACGTTTTTTCATTGTATGCTGGCAATTCACAACGCCGGCAATGCGCCCTTACCC
>Ga0182027_10001632_pt1 | contig 37145 bp, 38 predicted proteins | sample 712E1DmetaG_FD_121300 | JGI IMG/M metagenome (GOLD analysis project Ga0182027, IMG submission 121300) | Permafrost microbial communities from Stordalen Mire, Sweden - 712E1D metaG (Illumina Assembly) | ecosystem: Environmental > Terrestrial > Soil > Wetlands > Permafrost | place: Sweden...
ATCACCATCATGATCTTCCGCCAGCCGGGCGCCAACATCATCGATACCGTCGATCGCGTCCGCGCGGAATTGCCGTCGATCGAAGCTTCCATTCCGCAAGGCATCAAGACCACCGTCGTTCTCGACCGCACCACCACTATCCGCGCGTCAGTTAGCGATGTGGAGCGAACCCTCATCCTCTCTGTCCTCCTGGTGATCCTTGTCGTCTTCCTCTTCCTTCGCAACTGGCGAGCTACGTTGATTCCCACCGTTGCCGTTCCTGTTTCACTCATCGGCACATTCGCCGTCATGTACTTGTTTGGCTTCAGCATCGACAATCTCTCGCTGATGGCACTCACCATTGCGACGGGTTTCGTCGTCGATGACGCCATTGTGGTGATGGAGAACATCTCCCGCCTCCGCGAAGCCGGCATGCCGCCCATGAAGGCCGCTTTTCAAGGTTCCAAAGAGATCGGGTTTACCATCCTTTCCATCAGCACGTCGCTGATAGCGGTCTTCATTCCCATTCTTCTCATGGCCGGCATCGTAGGCCGCCTCTTCCGCGAGTTTGCCATCACGCTGTCAACGGCCATTGTGGTGTCGATGCTGATTTCATTGACCACTACGCCCATGATGTGCGCCTATCTGCTCAAGGATGAAAAGACCGTCAAGCACGGCAGCATGTATCGAGTTACTGAGCGCGGATTTGCGTGGATGCTCTCTAGTTATAGCCGTTCCCTGGCGTGGGTATTGAAGCACCCAGGGCCCATGCTGGCTCTCCTGCTGCTTACCATCGCGTTGAACTTCTACCTCATCGACATCATCCCCAAGGGGTTCTTCCCGCAGCAGGATACCGGCGCCATCACGGGGAATGCGCGGGGTCCGCAGGACGCATCGTTTTCGGTGATGAACAACTCGATCGTGCAAATCGTGAATGTGATCGGGGCTGACCCGGCGGTCGACAATGTCATTGCCCATACGGGCGGATCGAACAGTGCAAGTATCTATATTGCATTGAAGCCGCTGAATGTGCGCAAGGTTTCGGCGGCGGCGATTATCGATCGTCTGCGGCCCAAGCTGAACAGGCTTCCGGTTGCTTCAACTTTCCTCCAGGCCGCGCAGGATCTACGCATCGGAGGCCGATCGAGCAACGCCATGTACCAATACACAATTCAGTCGGACAATGTAGAAGATCTGGCGCATTGGGGCCCCATCCTGCTTGCCGGGATGCAGAAGATCCCCGGATTCCAGGATGTGACCAGCGATGCGCAGAATGCCGGTCTGCAAGAGCTGATCAGCTATGACCGTCCCACCGCGGCCAGGCTTGGCATCACGCCACAAACTATAAACCAATCCCTCTCTGGCGCCTTCGGGCAATCGCAAGTCTCCATCATCTACACGCAACTGAACCAGTATTACGTTGTACTTGAAGTAGCGCCGCCCTACTGGCAGAGTCCCGAGGGGCTAAAGAATATCTACCTCAAGACCACGGGAAACGGCATTGTCCCGCTTGCCACGGTCACCTCGGCGCAAGCCAGCACCACGCCGCTGACCATCAATCACACCAGCTCATTTCCGTCGGTCACCGTGTCGTTCAACCTTGCGACCGGCATGTCGTTGAGCGACGCTACCCGTTTGGTTTCCCAGATGCAGGAGCGTCTGAATATGCCGCCCACTGTACGCGGCTTCTTTGCCGGAACGGCGTCTGCCTATCAAACTTCGCTGGCCAGCGAGCCCATCCTCATCGGCACGGCTCTGCTCGCGGTTTACATTGTGCTCGGCATTTTGTACGAGAGCCTGGTGCACCCTCTCACCATCATTTCCACATTGCCTTCAGCCAGCGTGGGCGCCATGCTCGCGCTCATGCTCTTCAAGATCGACCTCAGCGTGATCTCGATTATCGGTATCATTCTGCTCATCGGTATTGTGAAGAAGAACGCGATTATGATGATCGACTTTGCACTGGTTGCGGAGCGCGAGCACGGCAAGACGACAACCGCGGCCATCTTCGAAGCCTGCCAGCTTCGCTTCCGTCCCATCCTGATGACCACGATGGCCGCTCTGTTTGGCGCGCTGCCTCTGGCCTTCGGCACCGGCACAGGCTCCGAACTCAGGCGCCCGCTGGGCATCACCATCGCTGGTGGGCTGATCGTGAGCCAGATGCTCACTCTTTACACCACGCCCGTCGTCTATCTGTTCTTCGATCGCCTGCGCCTGCGCTTTCAGGGCAAACAACCAGTTACCCTAAGCCCTAAGACCGCGGAGGCCTCCTAGCAAAGGGTAGTTATGGAGTATTCGTTATGAAAACGTCGAGCGTGCCATCCCGTCAACCATCAGCAGTGTGGTATGCACTCCATGTCGCGGTGCTCTGTGCGATGCTGGCTGGGTGCAACGTAGGGCCACGGTATCTACCGCCCGCAATAACCGCGCCCCCGGCCTTCAAAGAGTCGCCTGCGCAGTTCAAGGAAGCCAATGGATGGACGGTCGCGCAGCCCCAGGATGCGGCTCTTCGCGGCAAGTGGTGGGAGATCTACAACGAGCCGGAGCTGAATGCACTCGAAGAAGAACTCAATATCGACAATCAGAATATCCGGCAAGCCTTCCAGAACTTCATGGAGGCGCGCGCCTTGGTGCGTGAGGCGCGGTCTCAGTATTTCCCCACGGTAGGCGTTGGCGCCTCCTACACCCGCTCGCAGGCATCTTCCAACGTCGGATCTGCGACGAGCGCGGGCACAGCAAGCGGCAAACAGTCTCAGGTGTTTTCGATTCCGGCCGATGTGTCGTGGGAGCCCGACCTCTGGGAAAAAGTGCGCAACACGGTGCGCGCCAGCCAATATACAGCTCAACTAACCGCCGCCGATCTTGAGAATGAGCGGCTGACGGAACAAGCCAGTCTGGCCGAATACTTCTTTGAGATTCGCGGCCAGGATGCACTGCAAAAGCTTCTCGACGACACGGTGGAAGCCGACCGGAAGGCCCTGGAACTTCAGCAGTCTCGCTATGATACCGGTGTTGGCGATCAGATATCTGTCGTCGAAGCACGGACAACTCTGGAGAGCGCGCAATCGGCGGCACTCAATCTCGGAATTGCGCGCGCACAGTACGAACATGCGATCGCGATGCTCATCGGCAAGCCGGCCTCGGAGTTTTCCATTCCTGTTGAACCCAGAACCAGCGCGCCGCCGCCCATTCCCGTCGAGTTACCCTCCCAACTGCTTGAACGACGACCGGATATAGCTGCCGCGGAGCGGAACATGGCCGCTGCCAATGCTCAAATCGGAGTTGCGTATGCCGCCTATTATCCTGCTCTGACGCTCGCAGCCACAGGCGGCATGGAGAGTTCAGCCCTCAAGAATCTCCTAAGCTGGCCCAGCCGCTTCTGGTCTGTGGGCCCATCCCTCTCCGAGACTGTTTATGATGGGGGACTGCGCCGCGCGACCGTTCATCAGCACATTGCGATTTATAATGCAAATGTAGCTGCCTATCGCCAATCCGTGCTTACAGCATTCCAGCAGGTGGAAGACGCGCTCGCGGCAGTCCGCATTTTGTCGCAGCAGATCCGTCGGCAACAGGAAGCAGTCAACTCCTCGCAGACCTTTCTCCGGCTCGAGTCAGGGCGTTACGATACCGGCATCGATCCTTACATTGATGTGGTCACAGCGCAAACCACCTTGCTCTCCAACCAACAGTCCCTTGCGGTTCTCGAAGTGGAGGAGATGACGGCTTCGGTTCAATTGATTGAAGCCCTGGGCGGTGGTTGGGACCGCTCGCAGCTACCTACGCCCGCCCAGGTCACGCAGAAGCCGGCGAGGTCAGAGACCGCGATTCAGCATTAGATTGCGAGGGCAGCTACTCCGCGGATGACAAGCGCAATCATGTTCTGCAATCTCACATAGATAATTACGAGATGCGCAGATAGGCAACGACCGGAATCTTCAACGCAAAAAATGGCCTGCTTGGGTTTTACCGCATGTGTTTGTCTCCTGTTACTCGCCAAAATATCGATCTCCTGTTGAATCAGACAGATGAGTAGCGTATCCAGTTTCGCTGTCTGGATGTAAAGCTGGATCATCTCTACCGACTGTAGATATTGTTGTAGATGGTCTTGCATCCAGGATTCGGCGAAAAACCCAATATTGACGCGCCTTCCCGCTCTAGGGCACCTGGCCTTACACCAGAGGGTCGGGTCTACTAATTTGTAAGCTGTTGATTTTATTGGTCGGGGAGAGAGGATTTGAACCTCCGACCCCCTGGTCCCGAACCAGGTCAAGCACTTTTGCAAGATTTATGGAAATCTACTGTTTTTAAATGGTATGGAATGAATAAGTTGCGGATGCGGCTCTGGTTCTTATGGATTTGCGAGGTTCCTAAATGCTTTGGCTGCTACAAATTTGACTACAATGGCTTCGTCCCGCCTGATTCCTTGGCTTGACGAAAATGAAGACCGAAGTCGGCACACGTGCGAATCGAATCCTAGCATCATCTTTTCCGAATCAGCTCAGATTCGCTTGCACCCTCTTCATTATCAAATTTCGATGCGAATTCGAGGAACGCGAGAAATTCAGGGCCCGAATCGGCCAACTGCTTTCGAGTCCCGTCTTCAAATTCCAACAATTTGCGCTTATTTGCCTTGCGCAATTTGGGCAACATGATACTCGACATCGGCGGGCCTAAAGCGTATGATTTTTATCAACTTCAGAAACCTTTGCTACCCCCGGATCGCGGTTTTGTGTGAGCAAGAGTTGCTCTGCAACCCAAAACAGATTTTCAATTGCAAAGTGAACGAAAACATGTTGCAGCTCGAAGAGGCTATGACCAATCCCACACAAGCGAAGCATCCGTGCATCGAAATTGGCGTGAGCACGCTCCAACACCGTCCGAATGGCGCAGTCGAACTCGGCGTCGTTTACGCAATTGTCGAAGGCATCAAGGACGACTCCTTTGACGCGTGTTTGGCGGAGCTAATGCAAAAAGCTCAAAACCTCGGTGCGACGTCCATCGTAGGGATGCAACTCATGCAGACCCAGTATTATACGAGCCTAGTTGCAACTGCGGTGAAGTTAGAGGCAAATGACCCCTGTTAACTTTGGGGACTCTTTACCGCAACGTAGAAATCAAGTTATGATGTTATACATCCAACTAACCGGAATATGGGGTCAGGTCAACGTCCAATAGGCTCATCCCGCACACGAAGGGCATTTGGGCAACGCACACCACAACTCGGCACACTTAAAACAATGCGCCAAAACGATCCGAGAACCGCTCAAATCAGAACTTTATAACGATGCCCTCCAGCGCCGACCTTATGCCGAGTTCTATGAGTCGTAGATCTTGGAAAGCATCCTCCGCAGTTCCCAACAGCTCCTTGCCATTGACGATGCTTTCGTAGAAGTCCAACCACTCTTCCTGAAAGCCTGGACCATTTGAATCAAGTTTGAACTCCTGCACTGCAGCGTTGGTCACATTTGCCCACATTTCAATTCGATCACCAAACAGAGCTAGAGTTCCCTTTTCGCCATAAATCTTTGGTCGACGCGCATCTTTATCCATTGCTCCGTAACCGAGTGCCATCTGACCCACCATTCCATTTGCATATCGAAGATTAAGAAGTAAAGTGTCTGGCTGATGACTGAACAGAACTGGATTAAACGACGATAGTAGTCCATAGATGTCAACGACTGGGCTGTTAACCATCACTCTCATCCCGGCAACGATATGAGTACCTCCATCGATAAGATATCCACCGCGGTGTTTGCCTTCCTGTCTCCATCGAGTCGCTGCATATTTGCTGGCTGGTGCCGTGTAGTGCATATCATTGAGCCTGTATACTCGGGGCGTACCGATAACCCCATCCTCGACCAATTTTCGCATCTGGTAAAACTGGCGCTGATATCTAAAATTCTCACCAACTATCAGTGTTAGGTGCCTGTCTTGAGCTAACTCCATTATCGTCTGAAACTGAGCTGAGTTGTCCGCCAAGGGCTTTTCCGCGAACACGTGCCGGCCACTTTCAAGTGCGGCGGTTGCAATCTCCGGCGTTAGGTTAATAGGGACAGCGATAAGCACCGCGTCCACGTCGGTGCGCTTCAACACATCATGGTAATCAGTAAGAACAACAGGCTCGTATCCGAACTGATCTTTTACGCTATTTGCCGCATTCTTTGCGCTATCACCCGATTCGCTACATATTGCGGTAATTCGAAAGCGTTCAACGTTACCTCGCAGAATAGGCCAATGCAGTTCTTGAAAAGCTAAGCCGGCTCCAATTACACCAATCCTTAGTTGAGTCACGAGATTACCCCTTTCATTAATTCCGTTCATTCTGCTCTCGCATTATGCCACTTGTTCCAATTCTCATCAAATATAAGTTTTGCAATAGTCTGCGCAACTTCGCTCTCATTGATGGTGGCGACCTCGTTTGCGACATCTTTCACAGCCTGGGCACTGTGTGACATCGCCACACTGTAGCCCGCCTCTTCAAATAGCGGTATGTCATTCTGGCCGTCTCCAATTGATAATGTGGCTTCCCTGGGCACTTTCAGATGCTTCCTGATCTTGCGTAATGCCATCCCCTTACTTACTGACGGATGATGAAACTCAATATAGTAAGGAGAGGACAGTCGGATCGCAACCTCACTGCCGAGCAATCTACGGAATTCATCGACAACAGAAAAGAACCTTGGCGGATCTGAAAATGCGATTCCCATGATGTGTGTCGGTTCTGGTGCTAGGACCGACAAGAGAGAGCTGACAACTGCGGGAGCGGGATCACTGAAGGACATCATATACTCAATATCGGAATTTAGTCGAGACACGAACGTATGGCCATCCCTGGCAACCACCATTGTCACGCCTAGTTGGGTACCCACCTCCAAAATGCGTCTTGCGAGAATCGCTGGAAGACGGCGCTCAAACCATACGTGTCCTGATTGGGCATCGACGATCTGAGCACCATCGCATGCAATTTGCAAGCCTGACAAGTTGAGTTTCTCAAGCCAGGGGCAAAGTGTCACAAATTGCCTACCACTCGCAAGCACGACATGAACCCGTCTCAGGATCATCTCCCTGATCGCATCCGAATTCGCAACTGTGAGTTTGTGGCACGAATTCAATAGAGTTCCGTCTACATCGATGGCTACAAGCTGAAAAACTCTTCGTGGCACTGGATCGTCTTCATTTCTCACCTCTATAGGACCTCCTGATAAGTGCAATTTCCCTCAGTGAATGTCTGGACCAGCCGATAATTCCTGTCGCAGAGCAAGATGTCGGCATCCTTACCTACTTCGAGACTTCCTTTCGTCGACCACCATCCTAGAAGCTTGGCGGCATTCTGGCTTGCCATTATGGAAAGTGAGACCGGATCATAGTTGCAGATATCTGCAACGTTCGCAACCGCTCTATTCAGGGTCAAAAGACTACCCCAAATTCGTCCACTGCTTAGGACGCACACACCGTCCCGCACGTAGACTCGCCTCCGTCCCAAGGTGAATGGCTCGCGGGCAGCTAGACCAACAGGGCGAAGGCTGTCGCTGATAAGTATTACTCGGCCTGGTCCTGCCACTGTACAAATGATCTGGACGATTCCAGGATGCAAAAGGTGACCGTCTGCTATAACCTCGAGTGCCACATGACTGGCCAGAAGCAATGCGGCGGAAGGTCCTGGCTGTCGCCGGTCAATTGGCAGCATCGCGTTGAACATGTGTGTCGCGCACCTGGCGCCCCGAATGATACCATCGCAGGTCTGTTCAAAAGTCGCATGTGTGTGGCCTATTGAGACAACCACATCGCGTCGCGAAGCGTATTCGATCAGTTGCAGAGCCCCCTCGACCTCCGGGGCGACCGTCATCAACATCAAGTGGCCGCGTGCAGCGTCCTGAAGCTTACGAAATATATTGAGAGTTGGCGGGAATATGTGCGTACGTTCGTGTGCTCCACATGCCTGAGGGCTAAGAAATGGCCCCTCGAGGTTAGCGCCCAAAATACGGGCACCCAACGGTACATCTCGTTCAGCTGCGTTTGCAATTCTACCAAGGATAGAAACGAGTTTCGGTACGGGGGCAGCCATTGTGGCAGGGCATATACTCGTCACTCCGAAGGATGGAGCCACAGTGGCGATTGCATCGAGGGCCGAATCATTATCGTCCATGACGTCGAAACCCATAGCACCGTGGATGTGCTGGTCTATGAAACCCGCCATAACATACAAACCTCTCCCGTCGATGGAAGGTGTTCTCTTGATTAATTGCTGCGGTGCGGATTCCTTTGGCCAGATACCTGCTATGGTTCCACCCTGAACGTGTAGAACTCCAGGATCAATCACCCCAGCGGGGGTGACGACAGCACCGTCACTAATCAAAAAGCTCTTCGGCGCCATCTTGCTATTCTCTCGTCGCCACAATTTCAATCGACATTGCTTTCTTCGAGCGATAGCCCAACGCCGCATTTTCCAACACAAGCAAATGACTAAAGATTGCAGTAGTTATGAGCGCCACACCCGGAATTTTCAGCAACGAGCTGAAGAACGCTGAGCCAGTCTTCCTCCTCTCGACAAGCGTCAATGCCCAGAATACATAGAAGCAGTGATACCGCTGACGTCTAACCGAAAGCCCTGCTGCTTCAACCAAGGACCGAATCTGGCTCGCACAGTACTCGTGGATGTGGCCCGATTCATCAAACTCCCTCTCCAATCGATGAAACAACGGAGCCATGTCCCGCAAACAGTTCGGGACTGCCACTACTAACTGGCCCCCTGGCTTGAGTACGCGAGCCAGCTCTCGGAGAGCCGTCACATCATCTGGAATGTGTTCAAGAACTTGGGAACAGATCACTAAGTCAAACGAGCTGTCCTTATATGGAAGACTAGTTAGATCTCCAACGACCATTTGCACGTTTGGGGAGTGCGAGGATTGTGCAAGTCTCGCAATTGCCACTTCAGAAAGGTCCACTTTGACAACTTGCGCGCCATTGCGCGTTGCCATCAGGTCTGCGTAATTTGCCCAACCCGAACCAGCATCGAGAATCTGCAGATTTGGCCTCACCACCTCCCATCTCACTAGATCGAGGTAAAATGACTTGTTATCTGCATCGTGGAACGCACTGATGCGGGGCATATGACCCGCTATCTTTTTGCGGTAGCGGTCATTGTAGAACTTCTCGATGATTTCGTCTTTCATAAGCGCGTTTCTACTACAATTTCTGCTCTAAAACTTCCAACAGCTTGCTGCATAACATGCAGCACCGATCAGACACTGATTAGCGCCATAACCACCAAACTTTAGCCTCACCCTACCGTTGTCAACACCGCGAGCTAACATCACCTCTTGGGCGGGTAAAAGCAGGAAGTCGCCCGACTTAGTCACGCCTCCTCCAATCGCAATGACACTCGGATTCAAGAGATAATAGATCCCAAGAATTGCTTGTCCAAGAGCCTCACCTGCACGCCTATAGGCATGCAGGGCCAAAGGGTCCCCAAGTTTCGCCGCGCGCAAGATCATTGCAGGTTCAACGCACTTCGGATCGCCTCGCGCCATCTCAAGAAGTACGCCACCCTTACGTCTCAACTGAGAGCGGACATAGTTCACAATCGCGGGGCCGGATGCGTATTCAGTCAAGCATCCCCTACCACACCCGCATTCGTGGCACCGTGGACCATCAAGAGCTATAGGGACGTGACCAAGCTCACCGGCATCGCCGGTGGAGCTTAGATACAGCTGCCCATTTAGGATCAGACCAGCGCCGATTCCAGTGCTCACCGTAACATAAACTAGATTGTCGACCTTACATCGCAAAACCTGTTTCCACTCAGCGAATGCCCCCGCATTCGCGTCGTTTAGCAGCATCGTTGCTAGACCGGTCTCCCTTTTAACAAATTTAGCTAACGGGAAGCGGTTCAAGACGGAAAGGTTATACGCCAGCTTCACAACCCCCATTTCGCTGTCGATAAGCCCCGGCAGGCTAATTGAAACCCCAGCTACATCCTTGTAGTCGATTCTACTCACAAGGCCGAGAATCATATCGAGTAACTGTTGAAGCAGGATATCTCGTCCTTCTAGGGCCTTGGTTCTTTCGTTCTTTGGGCGAATTCGGGTTGCATCAAGCGATGGGTCAATGAGCGCACCTCGCATATTGGTCCCGCCAATATCAATGCAGACAATCTTGCGAGAGTGGGTCTGGACGGTCATCTGAAGCCTTTAACCTCGATTTCTCGACCTCTGGCTACTTCAGTCTTCTGCCGCTGTTAGCACCTTGGAGATTTCATTGCATTGATCGATCAAGCCTTTCGCTACCGAGGCGGCCATTCTGCCATTCCCCTCCAGCCGTTCACCCGTCGCAGTTACTGCCGCTAAATCTCCACTTCCGCTATCAATTCTGAGCAGCCAATTCCATTGCTGGGGCTCCAAGTGGCTAGCATGAGCCGTAATGATTTGGTTCACTTGAAATCGCACTCCAACCATCGTATTGTGTACTGCCTCTCTTTTGACCCTCAAATAGTTGTCCAGGGCAGCCACAATTTGCTCACCTTCTATTCCGGACGGCCCCCATTGAAACAGTAGAGTAATACGCATCTCACCAAAGCGGACCTCGCGAACCTCTGGTCTTTTGAACTCTGCCGGCACTAACTCTAGCCGGATCTCATCCTGAAGCTTTGCCAAACGCGCTTGTAACACACGCTTTGCTGGCCGCCAGCGCCGTTGTTCCCGATACTTAAGTAGTTGGTCAAACACGAAGCCAATTACAACAACATCGAGGATAACTGGGCCAACAATATCAATTAGGAGGGCACCAAATTGGTTACAACCACACCAGTGGAACAGGCATCTTAACAAATTGGTCATACTGCTTGCTTCATGCATTCCTCGTCTCCTGCGAACTGGGCGATCTCTACTTACCCCTCAGATTCTCATATTTCCGTTTCATCGCCGCCAACTCACGATTTACTTCTTCAACCGCCTCCTTCTTTTCGTTTATAGCAAGGAGTCCGCCAATGTCACTTGGCGCATGCGACTGTGCACCTTCAAGTTGTTTCAGTTCACCCGTAAGCAATATCTGTGTGTCTTGCTTTTCGCGAATCTCTGTTTCAAGCGAGACCACCGCTTCTGTGGTAAGATCAAAAGGATCATAGATACGAACCCATATAGTTTCCTGTTTGGCAATGTCGGCACAGCCACTATTCCGAAACGCCAATGTGAATTCGAATGAATTCGCGGTTTCTGCGGGTGCCATGAGCCCATAGTCGATTGTTTTCGCAATAGTTCCCTCGTGAATGTGGATCAGTTCATTGACGGGACGAGGGGTTTGACCGTTGTCCGTGAGAATTAGAAATTCGTTTTGTGAGCGCTGGATGACTTGCACGACAATCCTGAATACTAGGCGTCGGTTAGACGGGAAGATAAAGGGATTTTCGGCGGTCCCGCCGCCCATGAGGGTTCCAGGCAATTCGACCTTCATGTCTGCCCGTCCGGGCCCAATTAACCGACACTCGATAGCTGGTGTCGGGAGAGGGCGCAGAAACGCCTGTTGTATTCCAAGAATAAGTCGGCCGATAACAGCAGTTAAGGGCCTTTTCCCGCCTCGGGAAATCTCGTACGAATTTGCGACGTCCTTCGTCAGCACCTCTGCAAGGGTTTTTAGCGACCGAGAATGCGTCTGCTTCCCGAGATTAGAAAACCCTTCAACGCTCACATCCACTTTTCCTAGTTGATCTAGGAATTTCTTGTCATCGGGACCCTCTGAGTAAATTCGCGCAAGACGCACTGCCTCAATACCAACCTCGGGTAATGCAGTAAGGGCGGTGACCAACTTATACTCGTCTCGGCTCAGCTTCCTGTGCCCTGGAACATCCTCTTCTAAGTCACTATCTAGAATATTCTTGTAGCGGCGAAACGCTTGCGAGAATTTATTCTGGATTCCAGTGAATGCATGTTGCTCAATATCAGGTACCTTCCATGTCAAGACAGCTTCAATTAAGGCCTTGCGAGCTTCAGCCATATTAACCCTGAACTCAACGCCAGCCTTTATCTTCTCCGCAATTAGATGCGATTCACCGGTATCGTCTCTTATTGCCTGGAAGAGCCCAACCGCCTTATCTAGGTTCCTAATTGCTTCAGCAGGGTCTCCCACCTCAAATGAGTACTCAGCCGATTCATAGGCCCCCAAGCCTTGATAGTAGAGTGCGCGCCAACGAGTATCGGAAAACATTGCCGCAGCCCGTTCATAGTAGTTGCACGCAAGACGTCGTGACTCAAGCTTGACGAGCAGTTCGGCTGCATGGTCAAGAAACCACTCAAAATATGCGGATGCTGGATACTGATCCGGTCGTTCGGATGCCAGATTGTCTTCCAGGTGCTTTTCAATCTTCTCGCGTGCCGAGTCATCTGTTATGTAGAATTGCACAAGCTTAAGCAGCGCAAGTGTAGCGTTGCTCCGAAGCTCAAACGCGTGGTCCACGGCGATAGAGTCTATCAAGTTCGGAATTGCCGGGATTGACCGGGCTGCCAATTGACCTAGTAAATACGCAGCATATGAGCATAAACCCACATGTTCACGCTCATTGAGCCGGGCGGTCACTTGGCTGAAGAGGACCTCGAACTCTCTTTCTAATCTATGATAATCGACATCACGTGATATTATTTGGGGCACCATCCTCCCTAGGCTAAGCATAAGACTGCGTTGAACAATCTCGGATGGTTCGAGTGAAAGGGCCTCAACGAGATCCGCGAATACGTCTGACGGAGTGTCGTAACGCCCCAGGGCAACAGCTGCTGCCCAACGCACGTGTTCGTCCTCATCTTTACCCTTATGCAGGACGCGAATCAATTCCTTCACCGCATTTTGATTGATAAAATAACCTAGATCCTCCGCCACATACACTCGCACGGCCGGATCAGGGTCTCCTCCTAGTGCGTTCGCCAACCCATCAATACAGTTGTTTCTCAAGGAGGGGTCATCCTTAGCCAGTTGCTGGAACAAGTCCTCCATCCCTCGAAAACTCAGTGCCGCCTCTCGCCGCACTTCCACATCCACGTCGCGGAGTAACGTGTTTAACGGCTCCAATACTGCTCTTTCTGCGAGCAAGCCAAGGAGTTGTGCAATGTGAGCCCGCATTGGCGCGTTAACACCAGGATCAGCAACCACAAGCGTAGAGAGACGTCGGATAAGGTCAGTCCACCACACATCATTTGATCCGATTGCGCCGAATAGGCGATTAGCATCATCTATTAGGGGCGCGATCTCCGACAGTCGATGAGGAACTTGGCTGTAGAGCTTCTCTCGTAGCCTTACTGTCAATTTAGAAAGACGCGCGGTGTAAATGAGCCAATCTAGCGTCGCGTGGCTTATCTGTTCGATGATCAGTTCAGTAGAAACCACGAATGGGCTTCCCGAGAATAGAGCATTTGGCGAGGTTGGTGGAGCCCCCGGAATCTCTAGAAGTACGAGTTGCAACGCTATCGAGCTAGTCGTATTTGTACCGCCCAGTTTGAAGTCTCTATGATCTACTGTGCGAAGGGTGACACCGCGATCGTATTTGTTCCACCTCTGCTCGACGATGGTCCCGTATAAAGCCACCTCGGCAGTTGTGATTGGTTCTCGCCCAAATATAGTGGCGTGGACAATACCCTGCCCTGCTTGCCTGACGGCACGAACGGTATTGTGCGGTTCCCAGCCGGTGAACGGTACAATATACGAACTCATTTTCCACCTAGCGTTGCTTATGAGCACACGGAAGAATCACATCCCGAATAAGGCGGACGATGGCCTCCGATTTTTCCATCCGTAAAGGTGTCTCTCTACCGTAAATCTTATGTCTCATCTCCGGTGCTCTCGCAATTCTTGATAGAGAGTTAACGATGATTTCTTGGTTAGAGCCAACTAGAACAGCGCTCCCACTATCGACGAGGTAGTGGCGTTCAGTAAAGTCCCGCGCAATGAACAACGGAATCCGTAAGATTGCAGCCTCCTCTGATACGCCCGCTGAGTCGGTGAGAACTGCCACAGCTCCAGCCAGAAGCGAGATGAAGGCAGGATAGGGGAGAGGGTCGAGAAGTTGAATGCAAGTGCAGTGCTTCAGATAGCCTCGAACCTCGGCTACTAGTTCAGGGTTGGGATGGAGTACAAACTTGATCTGAATATCTTGGTGAGTGGAGGCGATTTTGCAAAGTGCTTCACAAATTCGTCCCAATGGATCACCCAGGCTCTCACGTCGGTGAATGGTTACGAGCAAGTATCTGCTTGCTGCGTCGTCTTGAGGCAAAACAGAATCGCCATTTAGCACAAGTGCGAGTGCATCCTGAATGGTGGCTCCCGTCACAAATATGGATTGTGGATCCACTCCCTCGCGCATGAGAATGTGCTGGTCGGCTACCTGTGATGCGAGGTGAAACGACGCGATCTTGCTAATGAGGTTTCGATTTGCCTCCTCTGGAAATGGTTGGCGAAGATTTAATGTTCTAAGACCGGCTTCGAGGTGGCAGATGGGAATCTGTTGATAAAAAGAAGCTAGCGCCGCAGAAAGCGCCGATGATGTGTCACCATGAATCAGAACGAGGCTAGGGGCAATATCTCGCAGTAACTTCGAGAAACGAGTGAGGACCGTTGCGGTAAGGGAGTTCAAGTCATAGGACGAATCCAATGCGTGCAGGTCTGTGTGAGGCCTTATTTTGAATACTTCAAGTGCAGAATCCAGAATCGCTGACTGCTGACCCGTCGAACAGATATGATGAGGAACATTGGCGAACTCGGATCGGTTTAATACGTGAATGATAGGCGCTAGTTTAATAACCTCGGCTCTGGTGCCGAACGCGATGAGAACTCCGCTCTCCACGATAGCATCCTGTCAGTACTTGTCTGACAGATTGGAGACAAGCACATTTGATAACAAACCGTTTGAATTCTTGCACTTGAGCTCAAAGTCTCCTTGACTGGAAGGTCTCGTCTGACAAACCCTCCACCGAAAGGACGACATCATAAAAGGTCCTCGACGAACTCATTAGGCCAGATTCCCGAACAAGCCGAGAGCTAGCTAGAGCTTCCGAAACAAACAGCCTTAGCGTAGACTCCGATCCCGGGGTCACCGTTGAGGTACTCTCTATGGATTCTCAGGACATTGTCGTCATTTGTACTAACGATGTCAACAACGAACTTTGTTTTCTGTCATTTCCACGGCCCGACGAGTCTCTCCGTTTATTGATTCAGTTCGGCAACTGTCGCGCCGTTTACGCTCCGCCCACAACCAATCTTGAATCACCGGTATTAAAGACTTACGAATGCTTGAGCCTGATATCCTACGGCTTGCGAGGATTGGGAGTTGTGGCGTCTGCGATGCACCCGCGACGTCTTGCCACCAACGGTTCAGAGGGTCGCGTGGTGCCTCATCGGGAAGAAGAGAAGCTGGAAGGAGACAAATGAGGCGAATTAGAGGAACGCAGGGACAGGCCGAACCTTTGGATTTGGCTGCTATTCGCGAAGATTTTCCGATCCTCAGTCAATCAATCGATGGTCGCCCACTCGTATACCTCGATAATGCCGCGACAACACAAAAGCCCCGCGCCGTCATTGATCGAATTATGCAGTTCTACTGCGAGGAGAATGCCAGCGTTCATCGGGGTCTCCACCATTTGAGCGAATTGGCAACCCATGCATATGAAAGCGCCCGTAAAAGTGTGCAGCAATTCATTAACGCCCCCGATCCCACCGGAGTTGTCTTTGTGCGCGGTACAACCGAGGCCATCAACCTCGTAGCACAGGCCTATGGAAAAGCACATGTAGGGCCCATGGATGAAATAGTTATTTCCGCCATGGAGCATCACTCCAACATTGTTCCTTGGCAGCGTTTATGCCAAGAGAATAAAGCGATTCTTCGAATTATTCCAATTACTGAGCGTGGTGAAATTGTACTAAGCGAATATGAGCGACTCTTAAATGATCATACTAAGATGGTTTCAATTGCGCATGTCTCGAATGTACTCGGCACGATCAATCCCGTGCACGAAATGGTCCGCTTAGCTCACTTACACGGAATTCCTGTACTCATCGATGGAGCCCAAGCTGTAGGGCATTTGGATGTTGACGTTGGAACACTTGAATGCGACTTCTACGCCTTCTCGGGCCATAAGATGCTTGGGCCAACGGGTATTGGGGTTTTGTACGTTTCCTCATCACGACTTGAACAGCTAGAACCATATCAAAGCGGGGGTTTCATGATACATTCCGTGACTTTCGAAAAGACGGAATATACCGCTCCCCCGTATAGATTTGAGGCAGGCACGCCCGATGTTGCTGGGGCGGTCGGCCTCGATGCTGCAATTCAGTACATTAACCGTATTGGAATCGAACGAATCGCCGCGAGAGAACAGGAGTTACTGGAATATGGTACAAATCTTCTGTCTTGTGTCCCTGGCGTGCGATTGATAGGAGAAGCTAGGCAGAAGGCCGCCATTATTTCGTTCGTAATGGATGGCGTGCATCCTCATGATCTGGCTGCTTATCTTGCCCGTTTGGGCATCGCGATTCGAGCTGGGCATCATTGCTGCCAGCCATTGATGGCCAGGCTTCGGATACCTGGAACCGGACGTGCCTCGATGGCAGTCTACAACACCCATCGTGAACTCGCATTCTTGGCCGCTGCACTGGAGGAGGTTAGCAAGTCTCTAATATGACAAGTGACTTTTCAACTTTGTATCCTGAAGTAGTGTTTGCCCACACCAGGAAACCAAGGAATTATTTTGCGCTAGAGCGCGCTATTACTGCAGAGGGGAATAACCCCCTCTGTGGAGACCAGTTAGTCGTGTATCTCAAGCTCGACAAGGGCGTCGTAACTCAACTGACTTTTCTTGGCTCTTGCTGTGCCATCGCCACAGCCTCAGCTTCGATCATGACTGTATATGTACAGGGGAAAACGGTACCGGAGGCCGAGGAGCTTTTTGAGCGATTTAGACGGTTAGTAGAGGGCGACGAAGACACGCATTCGGACGATCTAGGAGAATTGAAGGCTTTCCGGTCTCTTCACGACCATCCCCAACGTGTTAGCTGTGCGCTGCTGCCGTGGCGGACCCTTCTTGAAGCTATTCGGAAAGCCACTATAACTGGCATGTGAAGTCTCCGCAATGGCGAATAACCCGGCCCTCATGGAGCTTACATCGGAGGATATAGTGTGGGAGGTTATGCTCGATGCCGTCGCTTTTTCCGAGCCAACTGACCCAGGCACGAATTCAAATGCGGCTAACAAGTGGCTCCAACGGGCGGAAGGACGCACTCGAAATGTGTCGCCTGCATCGCTGACTATTGACAGTAACACTTTCATTAACTAAGATAACGGTGCATACAAGACATACTTCTGTTTCGCATGGCTGAACTTTTACGAATCCTACCTCGAGAAGCTACTCCGGAGATCTATTAACCTCATGCCTTTCGCTCTGTTTCTTCGGATTGGTCTCACGCTCAACACCTCCTTTCTAAGGAGATTTCTGCTGATTTTGCACTAACCGCTAGGTTAGCTGCTTAAATCTCACAAAGCAGATTGGTCGATCATCGCTCGCTCTAAGGAGCAGCGAAGAACCTCATGGGCTATTGACGTAGCATTTCTATCATTGTCCGGTTGCAAGAAAACCGTGGAAAAGCTCAGTAATTATGCAGATGTAAGCATTGATTATTGAGCTTTTTTGATTTTATGCGTTGGCAATTCCCCGAAAACCAGGCTCCTGAATCCTTCCCGGCGTTAGCGCGCGGGTTCCTTTTGCACGCGCAGGTCGAATATTCATTCTCCCGAGAGTCTGTTGAAAAGTATGGAGAATGCCTGAAGCAAATCTGGTTTGCAATCGGCGGGATGCCGGTCTACAAGTTCTCCCAAACCGATCTCTTGAGTCTACGGTCGAATTGGCTGGCAAGATCGCTGAGCGCCAGTCGGCAAACTTCTCTGCTTCTGTCGCTGCGCCGCTTCCTGCTCTTTTGCCAGGAGGAGAAGCATATTGCACTTGGCATTGACCCCGCCGAGATCAAGCCGCCGCGCCGTCCACGGCGGGAGGTCATTTATCTAACGCCGGAGGAAGTTGAGGAATTCATCGCTACGATTCCGGTCGCGACCACGAGGGGTGCAACCCATCATACCGGCCTCCGGCTCCGGGCTATTGTAGAGACCCTCCTTGGAAGCGGCATGAGGATCTCGGAAGCGCTATCGCTGAACCGGGACAGTGTTGATTTTGAACGGTGCGAGGCGCGAGTTGTCGGCAAGGGAAACAAAGAACGCACGGTTTTCTTTACAGACCGCGCGCTCATCTGGATCAAAAGATATGTCGAATCCCGCGACGATGACTCCCCAGCGCTTTTCGTTTGCCAGAATGGCCTGGACCGGCTCAAACGGGATGACATCTGGCGCTACTTTGAGCGACACCGCAAGCTAGCCGGAATTCGCAAGAAGGTGACGCCGCACATTCTGCGCCATACAGCCGCCACGCAGTTGCTTTTCAACGGTTGCCCTGTCGGTCATATTAAAGCCATCCTAGGCCATGAACGCCTGGAGACGACATGCCGGTATTATCTTGGCCTCGACCAGCGAGCCGCCAAGGAGGCGCATCGGAAGTTCTTGTCGTATGACGTTCAGACCACGGATCGAGATTCTGTCGGACTCTCCGCCGAGTAGTCGAGGTAGCGGCTTACCGCATCCTTGAGAATTCGCGTGTCCGACCCAAGGTAGTAGCGGGCGGTTGTATCGATGTCTTGGTGTCCGGCTAAGTCCTTGATCAGACTAATGTCGGCCCCGTGATTCCGGAGGTTTGTACAAAATGTGTGCCTGAGGAGATGGGGCGTGACCCGCTTTTGAATTCCTGCCGCTTGTGCTAACGCCTTGAAGAAGCGGGGAATGTCCCCACGGCGCCAGCGGTTGGGGTGCTCACCGTAGGTAACGAAGAGAGCCTGGTTCGTGTCCTGCCGTAGAGTCACATAGCGGCCGATCCATTTGAGCGCCTCGTCGGAGAAGAAGACAACCCGTTGCTTCCTGCCCTTGCCAACGATAACGGCCTGCTTTGAACCCATGTCAATCGAATTGCGGTCAAGAGAGATTGCCTCCGAGATTCGCATTCCGGTGGCAAGCAGCGTCTCAAAGAGTGCGCGCTTGCGGACGCCGAGAATACAAGAGCTATCCATGCATTCCCGGATGGCCCGGATTTCTTCATTGGTCAAATAATCGACCTTGGGTTGAGCGCGTCTTGGCAGCCTGATGGCGTCCGGATCAAGGCATTGAATCTCCAACACCTTGCGGCAGAACTTTAGAAAGAGCTTCAGTGTCATTAGCAGGCTGTATTGACGGGAAACGCTCAGCTTCTTGTCGTCCATCGCTTGCCGAAACGTCAGCACATGCGCGGGTTTGATCTTCAATAGATCGAGATTTCCAAAATGCCGAAGCAGCCAGCTATCAAAGCACTCCTTAATCTTGCTTTGGGTCTCTGGCGCGTACTGTTTTTCTACCCGCCCGTAGATGATGAATTGTTCGACGGCTTGAGATACTCGCATGTCTGCACTCTTGCATATTCCGTTCAGTTGCGGAAGGAGGGTGATCGAAATGGGTTTGGCCGACTCTGTGTATATGTGCCGTCGCGATTCGTCGTCCTCAGAAGTCCAGAGGATATTCACAAGAAAATGTCTGACAGGAACAGATGTGGCGCGTTTGCCCTCCTTCCGCGACTTGCATTCTCCTGATATTGTGCAGGTGAAAGGAGGACGCAATGGTGTCCGCAAAAACAAAACAAACAAAGTTTCCAAATCATCTGCTGCTCTATCGCAGTCGGATGCAGTTCACCAAAGAGTATGTTGCGAGATTGCTCGGCCACAAGTCAGCGCGAACGGTCGCGAGGCTTGAAGGAGGACATAATCTCCCAGGAGTTTCAACTCTGTTTAAGCTCTCGGCAATTCTCAGGGTGCCAACCGAGTTCCTCTACCAGGATTTGTATTCGGAGCTTCGCAGCGATATTCGTAAACGTGAGGAGCAGATGCCTGTCGGCCAGCAGGGCGTGCTTCCGCTTCTGCTGCGGTGACAATCCTCGAACACTTCGGCGATCCAGGCAGTTTCATTCCTACTAATGTCGATGAGTACTTCGCTCTTCAGTTGGCCAAACGATTCGATGATGTGGAAAATGCGCGCCGATATGCCGTCTATTCTCGGCGCTTCAGCCAGGAACAACTTCTCAGTGTCTATCAAGAGGCTCTTGGTGGTTCACGGAGCCAAGCCGCTGCCCGTTTTCATTCATTATTTACTCAACTTGAACCATGATTGACACAACGCTCGCCGCTCTCAGTATTGAGCGGCGCACAGCGGCTCTCGCACTGTTTACAAATAGCCGCCTCGACGGGATCACCATCCGGCATCTCCCGGCGGAACCGTCGAAGGCTTCGCACTCTATAGCCGGATTTTTGAATAGCGCCATGGATTTGCGCCATATCCAGTTCATAGTCCTGGCGCAGCCTCTACCTGCCAGCAGTTTACGCACGGAGATGTTGCACCGTACGGCCATCGATGCAATCAGAGCCGCCGGAATCCCTTTACTTGAGGTGCCCGACGAACAACTTTTTGCTTCGTATGCACATCCGCCACTCCAAAGGCGGGAACAGTTGCGGCGAATCGCTCGGTCGATGTGGCCAAGCCTGAATAGCGCTCGCGCAACCCGTTCCTCGCAAGATGCAGCTCTGCTAGGGCTCCATGCCCAAATAGAACGGCTCTTCGCCTTTCATGAGGTCGCATCATGAGAGGCCCATTGAGCTACATCGGCGGGAAGACCCGACTGGCCCAGCGAATCATTGAACGCATTCCGGAGCATCTGGCTTATGTCGAGCCGTTCGCAGGCGGCGCGCAGGTGTTCTTTCATAAAGAGCCATCGAAGATCGAGGTTCTGAACGATCTGGACGGCGAGGTCGTGAACCTCTACCGGGTCTGCCAATCGCATCACGAGGAACTGGTCCGCTATATGCGATTCATGCTGCTCAGCCGGGAGTGGTTCGAGCGTCTTCAGAAGACGCCGCCTGCTGCGCTCACAGATATTCAAAGAGCGGCGCGCTACCTCTACCTGCAAAAGGTTGCCTTCGGTGGTCGAGTGCGCTCGCAATCCTACGGTTACTTTGTCACCGCCAGCAACCGATTCGCGCCGAAGAAGGTTCCCGAAATGATCTCGCGTTCACATGATCGGTTGGCCAGCACGCAGATCGAGTGCTGCCCATATGAAGAGGTACTACAGCGTTACGACAGGCCGACCACTTTCTTCTACCTCGATCCACCATACTACGGTGTAAAGCTCTACCAACACAACCTGGAGCGCGACGAGTTCTCGATTTTACGAGATCGATTGACGAGACTTAAAGGCAAGTTCTTGCTCTCTCTGAACGACATTCCTGAGGTCCGCGAGATCTTCTCCAAGTTTGAGATAGAGGAGGTTTCCATCTACTACTCCGTGCAGGCCAAGGGCGAGCGTCAGCATCGGGAATTGCTCATTTCCAACTACAGAGTTCCATCGATCTTGCAGAAACCATTTCAAATGGCTTGATACTGCGTAAGGTGCCCCGATGTCGAAGACCGCTTGAAGAGCAGGGAGGCGATTTGATAAACTATCTATGTAATCAATAACTTAAGAAGGTTCTCATCAACTACTCCGTACAAGCCCGAGACAAAAGTCAGCACTGCAAGTTTCTGATTTCCAACTACAGAATTTCCTAGAACATGCAGGGAGCAAGTCAACTTGCAATACTGCTACAGACTTGGCTGGAAAAGCCAGTGAGCTCCACAATGGATTGACACCCAAGATTATGCCTGACGACGATACCAGTAGTAATGGGCTGCGTGCCCATCAGGTTCCCCAAGCAATTCGACTGCTTCGCAGACTTGGGGTGCCTGCTACGCGTATCGCATTGGCCTTTGGCGACACTGCTGACAATATCCGGCACATCGACAACAGAGCCTACGACAATCTGCCAAGTCCGAGAGTTTCCCCAGTACTTCTGACGAAAGACGACCTTAAGTTGTTAAGGATGACCAAAGAGGAGCGTGCCCGCCAGGCTCGCCTGAATCTTGCTGGTCTTCGCCTACGGAGTAAGACAGATCTGGAAGCAGCCGAAGCTCTAATTTGGCAAGTCTTTCGGAGTCATTTGAGTGTCGGATTTGAAGATGCATTCGAGACGCTAATAACGATGCTACCGAGTGTAGCAAATGCCCGCTACGGGCAAGCACACCGAGTAAAACTGTTGATTCATGAAAAACTCGCATGGTTTGCACTACAGTTGAACAGAATTGATGCGTCACTCGGTCATGCACGCACCGCGATGGAATCCGCTCTCGAGGCTTTCCGGGAGTCAGCAGGTAATAAGGAATACTTGCTTCGCTACGGAGAGGCATCCTTGGTTGCATCTATATGCCTTCAGAAAATGCACTTGCCGGAGGAGTCGCTCAAGTATATACGTGCCGCAGATGAAGCAAACGAAGCTGCGGGACAGTTGCCGGGCTCGGAACATCTACGCCAGCGCGGAACCGCTTTCATTCAAATGGGGAGTAGGTACGACGATCTTGCCGACAAATTGCTGCGGCTGGCTTCCGAGCGCATGGAGATCAAGAATGAAGCTGACCATCCCGTTGATCTTCTGATGACCGGGCTACGCCGAAGAGCATTCCTTGACCCTGAATGGGGTTGGGAGAAATCTCTGGACCTAGTTAAAGCAATCGAAAACTGTTATGGCAAGAATAGTATGCAACGAGCGGTCGCAGCAAAATCCGCCGCCGCAGTTGGCATGAAGCTAGCCGACCCGAAGATCAACGAGACCGCCTTGGCCCTCCTTGAGGGCACGGAACAAGCATCACTCACTCCTGGAATCCTCACTCAGATTCTTTCGATTACACCATACCTTAGACTCACCGGTGACGATCTCGACCGCTGGTTACGTTTCGCCTTTCATGAGACTCCTTCGCAGAAGCGTTGACCCCTTTTCTCAAAGCATATGACAAATGCTCGGTAGGAACAGCCTTACAGGCTGGCCTGCGGAGGCGCATGCTTGCGCCATGGATCTGAGGTTTCCCAAGCAATTCATCAGTGTCCATAAGATCGCAACCACTATGAGCAATTTTATTGAATGGACGTTCGTCAACACGTTCAATCGGCTCGCCCAGACTGGGCGAGACAAACTAACAGGCGGTCTGCCGCTTGGCATGATTGTTCGCGATGAACGCATAACGAAGACGCCCTTTTATCTCCCAACAACACTTCGCACGCAGCACATGGCCATATTGGGGAAGACAGGAACCGGCAAGACTTCTTTCATTCGCTCCCTCATTCAACACGATATAGATTCTGGGCGCGGGCTCGCCGCCTTCGATCTCCACGGTGACATTATCCCTGCAGTCCTGCGGTACCTGGCGGAAAAACATCCGGAATTCGCCGAACGAGTGGTCGTGATCGACCCAACAAATCCCGCATGGGCTGTTGGAATGAATCCACTAGAGGTCAAAGACGAATACGCGCGCTTTCGCGAGGTTGCGGGGGCTACGCGCGGCCTCGCCGACAAATGGAACTTCCATGGCGCGCGTACGGAAGAGCTGCTCAGGAATTCACTTTTCGTGCTCTCTGCCAACGGTCTCACCCTTCTTGAAGTAGCCATCCTTCTTGTTAACGAAGAATACCGTAAAAATCTATTAAAGCGCGTTTCCAACCAAGAAGTGCGCGAGTACTTTGAGCTGCGCTTCGATCCCTTAAGCGAATCGATGAAGGCAACTATGCGCGAACCGGTACTGAATAAGCTCACCGATTTTACAGCAGATCCTCATTTCAGGTATCTGATTGGACAGCGGCGTTCGACGGTCGGCTTCGATGACGCAATGGCAAGGGGTCTGATTCTCCTGTTCTACCTCCCCAAGGGACAGTGCGGGGACCACACTCTGACACTTGGCAGTCTGTTCCTTACAAAGCTCACAGCCGCGATGTTTCGCAGACAGCGCCACAACCTCTTCACCATTTACGCGGACGAAATGCAGAATTTAGCATCCGCAGACACTGACTTTGAAACGTTATTCTCTGAGGCGCGCAAGTTCGGCGTCGGAATCGTCACCGCTAACCAGTTCCAGGCCCAACTCCCGCAAACGCTTAGGTCTGCTATCCAGGCAATTGGGACACGCGTGTTCTTCCAATGCTCACCTGAGGACTCCGCGCAAGTTGCGCAGGAGATCGACGGCGGAAGGGCTGTGGCTGAAAGACTACGCAATCTGCCCCAAAGGTACGCGATTGTACGGTCTAGCAGTTTTCGCCCATGCGAGATCGTCACTCGCACCATCACCAACTCCACGACTTCTACGACTATTATTCTCGAAACCTCGAATCGCATTTATGCACGGCGCAAATCAGAGATAGATGCTGACATCCTTGCTCGCAGGCCGAAGCGGGAGAACCTGAAGGAGGTCATCGATGGATGGGACTAGCGCCGTTCACGTTATCGCGACACCTCGCGACATTGCCTTCCTGGAGGAATTGGCGAACTGCAAAATCATTGACCGCGAGCAATACCAACTCGTTGTAGGCATCCACCGTATCAATCGCGCAAATGACCGCCTTCATCGGCTACATGCTGCTGGTTTGATTCGCAGGAATTTCCTGGGAACTCTCTCTGGCGGACGGAAGGCTATTTACTCACTCTCGCCAAGAGGCGCGAAGCTGATCGGACGCGAGAAGTTCTGGCGCTTCCAACGCCCAGAGGATGAACTTCTTATCGGCGACAGCTTTACCGCTCACCAAACGGCAGTGAACTGGTTCTGGATTTCTGCCAAGTACCGGTGCCCGGGCAGAGTTGAGTTCTTACGCTGGATCAACTTACACGAACCGCTCACAGCAGCATTGCCGCTAATCCCCGATGGCTACTTCGTGGTTAACGTAGACGGCAACCCATTCGCGCACTTCGTTGAAGTCGATCTCGGAACCGAGTCCAGCAGAGTCTGGGAGCGCAAGACCATGCTTTATTTGAAGTTGGCGACCAGCGGTGAATTCGCGCGACTTTTCAAGGCCGACCGCTTTCGCGTTCTGGTCACTGCGCCATCCGGACGGCGCCTTACGAATCTGCGGTCCACAGTACAGAAGCAAACGTCCAAAATCTTCTACTTCATCGAAAACCAAATCATTTATCGCGATGGCATCTACGTGCCCCAGTGGCTACGGCCCGAGGGCGCAGATCGCCAATCGCTTCTCTAAGGAGACCTATGCGCTATTGCAAAAACTGCCGCAAGTTCACCGCCGGAAGTCCGGCCTATTGCCAGTTCTGTGCCCGGAGCTACAACGTGAAGCTCTGCCCGCGCGGCCATAAGAATCCTCGCGCTGCCACAGCTTGCAGCGAGTGTGGATCGCGAGATCTGTCCACGCCACACGCGAGGCAATCGGGAATGAGCTTGATTGGAACTATCCTCGGTCTGCTAATCCTCAGTGCTCTCTCAATCTATGCCGTCTATTTTGCCTATCGCCTTGTGACGACACCAGACGCCCTTCTGGGCCTCATGAAACTTGGGTTGGGCCTTGCCCTCGTCCTACTTGTCTGGGCCTTTGCCTTCGACCCCAGCCCGCGAAAGTGAATACGGCTTATGCGGAATAGAAAGACATACGTAGTCGGATTTGGCGCAAATGCCAAATCTAAACAAAACAAGGCTCTTAGACAGAAGTCGCCTATGGCAGAACTGCCAGAGCGAGTACCGGAGGTGGTGATGAACGAAAAGGAGTTGATACTCGGCGAGCCGATGGGCATTCGCGCAGTCGCAATGCTGATCGGGTGCTCGCCTTGGAGCGTCAGGCAGTCCTTGCTTCCGCAAGGGCTGCCACACTGGCGTTCCGGGCCGAGCGGGAAGTTAATTTTCTATCGCGATCAAGTTGTCCGCTGGCTGATCGCCCAACAACAAGGAAGGAGGAAATAGATCAATGCTCTACCGTCGCGGCAGCGTTTGGTGGGTCTACATCATGATCGACGGCGTGCGTCACTCTCAAAGCACGGGCATGAGCAACCGTCGCATGGCTGAAGGCTTCGAGCGCAAATACCGCGAGGAGTTGGAGGCCAGAGCAGCAGGGTTCACCGAGCTTAAGCCGGAGATGACCTTCGCCGAACTTGCGGCGCGCTTTCTCGCATCGGGTGAAGTAAAGCCCCATCATACCGACCGGCTCAAGATGCTTTTGCCATTCTGGGGCCACCGCGAATTGCGTGCAATAAACCGGGCAATGGTCCGTGAGTATCGCGCCGCGCGCATGAAGCAACGGCAGCTCACAGACACCACCGTCAACCGGGACCTTGAAGTGCTAAGACATTTGCTTTTCTGGGCTGTCGATGAAGGTACTCTGGCCGCAAACCCTCTGGCGAGGCTGCGTATGCCAAGATCCCGCAAACGCAAAAGGCCAATCTTGAGCTGGGAGGATGAGCAGCGACTCGTCGCTGCCGCCGCACCGCACCTCAAGGAGATCATTAAAACGGCCATCGACACCGGGATGCGTCGCGGTGAGCTGACCCATCAACAGTGGGAAGACGTAGACCTTGACCGTGGCGTTCTCTCCGTCACACGATCAAAAACCGCAGAAGGTGAACAACGAGAGATCCCTCTCACTGACCGTCTGCGTTCGATACTTGCAGGTCGCAGACAAACTGAAGGCCTCGTTTTCTGCTTCAAAGGTGAATCAATTGCACAGATTAAAACCGGCTGGGCTGGGGCTATCCGCCGGTCAGGCATTCAGCGGCTACGCTTTCACGACTTGAGACACAACTTTGCAACCCGCCTCTTAGAACTCGGCGTCCTGGCCGACGTGCGCAAGGCGCTGATGGGGCATAGTTCCGGCGAAGACGTTCACAGCATATACACGCACGTCGAGTTGCCGCTCAAGCGCAAGGCCATCGCTCTCTTGAACGGCTGGATCCACGAACAGGTGGAACGCTCTCAATCCAACGAAAAGGAAAACTCCAATGCAAGAACAACCACCAACATCTCCAACGGCTTCGGACAACCCGGAGCAAGCCCTGCGAGCCCGGCTGTTTGATAAGGCTCGCATGTATAACAACCGCTTAGTTGAGCGAACCCGCAATGTCGCCGAACACCTCGAAAGACGTGAGGCTTTCGGCGTTATCGGCTCACTCGACGGTGCGGAAGCCGGTATCGAGTCTATTCGGACTCTGATGCATCTCATTCGCGAACTTTCTTAACCAACAACCAAATCCTGAGGAGGATTTATGAATGCTGTACTCAAGAAGGATCCGGAGCAAAAACCCGGCGCTCCTTCCACCGTCACCACCCGTAAGGCGTGGATTCCAAAGTCGCCTATCGACGTCATGCTCGACCAGATCAAGAAGCAGGAGAACAGAGTCTCCCGCCTTCAGGTTGAGATCGACACCGAGAAACTCACACTCATTAAGCTGCGCAAGGCGAAAGACGTGCTCGAAGCCAGCTAAACCGGAAAGAGTGCCCGCACACAGCGAGCACTCTTTTCTTAATGGAGGTGTTCTTCATGCTTCACCCTTTCGCAGCATTGCTCGGTATCGTATGCGCCGTACTTGCCATCCTCGTGATGCTGAGGGCGGTTACGCTCAAACATCTCGTCCAGGTGGTACAGCGCGGCATTATGGCCATCTTTGCATTCATTGTTCTCGGCATCGTGGTTCAGATGCTACTACCAGGACTCCTGACGGGCGGCTTTGTTTGCGCTGCCTGGTTCTCTCTCCTTCTGGGGGTGAGTGTGGCCGTGTTGGCCCTCGCCCTCATTCTCATCGCCAAGTACTTCTTCTCCGCTGGCAATGACCGCGGAAGCAAGTAAACAAAGGAGACCACTATGCAATCAAGGCCGATGAAACGTAAACAGCAGCGGCAACGCTCGCTCGAAGCGCACGCCTACTTTCAAGGCGCGCATGGTATCGACCTCAAGCCTGGACTCGACGAGGTGCAGTCACTCTTTGATGAGAGATCCGCTGTTCTCAGCCATCAAGCCGTTGAACTGCAAAAGAAGCAGGAGGCTTTACTCGAACATACTCGCACTTTACTTCCACAGGCGGAAAGTGAGGCAGTACAGATCAATCAACGCATGAGCGGCAGGCGCCCTCAGTGGCTTCTTCCGATCATTGTTGCAGTAGCATCGGCCTTCATGGCCGTGACGGAGGTTGTCCTCCTGTCTGGCGCTATGGATGCACTTGGTGTCTCGAATCGCTTTGCACAGTACATAACGGCCACCGGACTGGTTCTGATGAGTTCGCTTATTTTCCATTTCGCCTTTGAGAGCTTCACCAACTGCCAATTCCCGTCCGCTTGGCGTCGCGCCATTCGGTTCATTGCCGTTGTCCTGGCCGGTTTCTTAATTCTGTGGGGCATCATGCGCGGGAACCAGGTGGCCTTCGCGGCCAAGCTCGCACACAGTCATCTCGGCGAATTCCTGTCGGGAAATCGCTTTCTAGCCTCGGCGTTTTATGTGTTAATAACCACACTCGTTCCGATTGCCATCGGCTTCGCTATTCACTATGCCTTGCACAATTTGAGGGATTGGCATGATTGGTATACGGCAAACACTAAACTCAACAATCTCAGCCAAGCGCGTATCAACGCGCAGAAGCAGCTAGATACCGAACGCGAGCAGCACCAACATGCACTCAAACAGCTTGCCCACGAATGCGCACAGTGGAAGGCCACGTATCGGCTTCACTACGAACGCGGCTCAAAGCACGGGGCCATCCAGGAGCCAATCTCTTTGGTCTACCTAAAGTCCGTTGGCGTAGCGCTTGTCGTCGGCGCGGTGCTTTTCTGGGCACCACTTCCACTGGCCGTCTGTGCCGCTCTCGCCTCCGGAATTGGAGCGTTTCAGTATTTCCGCCGCAAGCGTGAACACCCGAATCCAGACCAATATTTTGAAGTACAACATGTCAACTTCGTGCCGCGTATGCGAAATGTTACTCCGTCCAAAGAGCCGCCGCTGATTGAAGCCAAGAGCAAACCTAATAGGCGGAAGATAGGACTTCTCCAATGAACGCAAATCGTGCGCTTCTTCCTGCCGTTCTCATTCTCGCATCGTGCCACGCGCCTCATGGTGCTCACGCTGTATTGCGCCACGTCGTTTATCTCCCTGATGCCACTGCAAGCATCGAGCCTGCTGCATTCAACCAAGCCATGCACGCCATCGTAGCCGTGGCTGAACAATTACGCCGTGGTGACTGCATTAGCGTGATTCCGATCATCAGCGACTCCACTACTACCCCAGAAGACCAGATTGTTCGGATGTGCGTTCCAACAGAGCGCCAGCCGTACGACCAAGACATTCAGGACTTCCGCACAAACATTGCCAAGGCTTTGGCCGAACAAGCCCGACAGCTTTCTGACAGACGCTCGATAAAGACCGACATTCTCGGAGCTCTCAAGATGGCAGATCAGGAATTCGCGCTAGATAGCCCCGACGTTTGGAAGACGTTGTTCATCTTCAGCGACTTTCTTCAGGAGGACAGCTTTTACGACTTTACTAGGTCGCCAGATCTCGCTTCGCCTGAATCTGCCGAACGTCTGGCGCAGAGTCTTGCCAGAGGTTCCATCGCAGGATGCAGCAAGGCGGGTAATCTTGCCCATGTCAATGTCTTTCTCGGAAACCTGCCAAGCACGGAGTTGCCTAGACTGCCGCCGCAGAGACAAGCTGCGATTCAGCAATTCTGGATCGCATATCTCTCTGCGTGTAAGGCCAAACCGTTCTTTGCTATTGATGGGCCGGGGATGAGTTCAAGATTTCTGTCCCCGGGAAACTGAATGTTGATGATTTCCGCACTCGGTTAGGGGAAGTTGTGAACCGGCCGCGACGTACCCAATGTTCATCTGCCGACAGAACTATGGAGGGAAATATGGCGAACAAAAAGACGATTGCAAAAACGGTTGCCAAGGAAGCGGCATCTGTTGGCACCGCAGTAGCCAAGGAATTTGCATCCATTGGAGCAGGCGTAATCACAGGCCTGCTTAAGATTGCGATACCCACACCATCGAGCGACAAAAAGTAGCGGCGATAATCTTTGCCGCGTTTGGAACATTGGTTGTCGCGCATCGCATTGTTTCTAGAGCGGAGTAGTAGAAATACCAACGTCACAAGCGGAAGCGCACCATCGCTTCTAGAACACTAATCCACCCGAGGCTATGCACGTGTTCCGTATTCTTACAGAGGAAAAGAATATCGATCGCATCAAGGCCGCTCTCATAGGCCTCGGGCTGGACTTTACCCTCTATCGTGCAAGCGGCTCATGGCGGGGGCAGGAGGAAAACAGTCTCGCCATCGAACTCGATAACATCACGCGAAAGAGCGCCGAGGATGCCGCTAAGATCATCAAGTCCATGAATAATCAGGAGGCTGTACTCTTGCAGGAAATTCCTGTCGTCAGCCAACTTCTCTAGTCCCTCATTTCAATCTCCGGCCTCTCCGTTGCGTTGTATGACGGGATTTTGATGTAATTCTTTACATAAATCATTGATTTTCCTATACTTCTGATGACTGAACGAAACGCTATGCAGCCAGCCTCACCCGCAAATTCCGAATGGCTTACTCGCAAGCGCCTGATCGATGGCAAGCTCAAAGCCGTTGGATGGCGCGTTCTTCCATTTGTGCCGAGGAAACCACTTGCGTCCTTGGATCGCTGTGCCATCGAAGAATTTGAGACCGCAAACGGTCCTGCGGACTACGCTTTGTGTCTTGGCGGTCGAATCGTTGGGATCGTTGAAGCCAAAAAGTTGACTCTTGGTCCGCAGAATGTTTTGTCCCAAGCAGAGCGATACTCAAGAGGTATTCAGCAGCCGACCTTGCAAGCAAATGGGTATGGGGTTCCGTTCCTCTATTCGACAAACGGCGAGGTAGTTTGGCACCACGATGTTCGGAATGCACTGAATCGCTCGCGCCAGATTGCGCAATTTCACACTCCAGAAGCAATCAACGAAACTCTAAATTTTAATTTAGACAATGCCGTCGCACAATTGCGCGCGATTCCAAACAAGAATACAAAGTTGCGCCCCTACCAATTAGAAGCCAATGTGGCCATTGAGCAAGCTATTGCAGATCGTAAGAGAGCGATGCTCGTCGCAATGGCTACCGGAACTGGAAAAACGTTCACAATGGTGAACGAAATCTATCGTCTGATGAAGTCGGGCGTTGCCCGACGTGTGCTCTTCTTGGTGGATCGCCGCGCACTCGCTGCTCAAGCAGTTCGTGCCTTCGGTTCCTTCGATGCCGATCAAGGATTGAAATTCGACAAAATCTATGAAGTTTACAGCCAACGTTTTCAGAAAGAAGATTTTGCAGAAGATGAGAAATTCGATCCCAAGGTTTTACCCCAATCTTATTTGCAGGCTCCGAAACCCGGCAATGCTTTTGTCTACGTCTCTACCATCCAGAGGATGACTATCAACTTGTTTGGACGAGAAGCTGCGATGGGCGGTGAAGAGTCAATCGACGAGGATGCAGAAAAGCTAGACATACCGATTCATGCTTTCGATTTGATCGTTGCCGACGAGTGCCATCGAGGCTATACCTCTTCTGAGGTCGCGCTCTGGCGTAAAACTCTGGAACATTTTGATTCAATCAAAATTGGCCTGACCGCCACACCCGCTGCGCATACGACAGCATATTTCAAGAACACCGTCTACCGCTACGAATATGATCGTGCCGTCCGAGAAGGCTTCCTCGTCGATTACGACGTGGTAAATATCCGTTCCAACGTTCGTATGAATGGGCTCTTCCTTAAAGAGGGTGAAGAGGTCGGACTCATCAATCCTGAGACCGGCGCTAAGAAACTCGACAGTATCGAGGACGAACGCACATTTGATGCTTCTACGGTCGAGCACGAAATCACATCTCCAGATTCCAATAAGAAAATCCTCGAAGAGATAAAAGTTTACGCTCAAGAACATGAGCAAACTTACGGTCGTTTCCCCAAGACGCTTATATTCGCGGCAAATGATTTGCCCCATACCTCCCATGCAGATCAACTCGTCGATGAAGCACGAGACATTTTTGGCAGAGGAGATTCCTTTGTCCAGAAGATCACAGGGAGTCCGACAGTTGACCGTCCGCTCCAGCGCATTCGTGAATTCCGCAACCGTCCGAATCCAGGCATTGTTGTATCTGTAGATATGCTGACAACTGGCGTGGATATTCCAGACTTGGAATTCATTGTCTTTCTTCGTCCGGTGAAATCGCGCATTCTGTTTGAGCAGATGCTCGGACGCGGAACGCGTAAGGGCGAAAAGTTTCCCGACAAATCGCACTTCGTTGTATTCGATTGTTTTGATGGCACCTTGCTCGAATACTTTCGCCAAGCAACAGCAATCACCGCCGATCCTCCAACTAGTATCACGCGAACCATTCCGGAAATCATCAACGACATCTGGGCAAACCGCGACCGCGAGTACAACGTCCGTTGCCTCACAAAGCGTCTCCAGCGCATCGATAAAGAGATGCATGGAGATGCGCGCGCAGACTTCGCCGCGTTCGTGCCGGAAGGAGATCTCGCGACGTATGCAAAGAACTTAGCTTCTGCACTTCATAAGGATTTCGTCTTCACGATGAGCCTATTGCGAAATCAGGACTTCCAGCGCCTTTTGCAGGAGTACAAGCGCAGACCCCGCGTCTTCTATGTGGCGCACTCAGCGGAGGATATAGTTTCATCCGAATGGCTCGTTCGTGGACTGGACGGCAAAGAGTACAAACCGGACGACTACCTCACGGCATTCTCCGAATACGTCTCGACACACCAAACCGACATCGACTCCATTTCGATTCTCTTGAAGCATCCCCGGGACTGGAATCCGGAAGCACTCAAAACGCTCCGCGAAAAACTAGCCACTGCCCCGCAGCGGTTCACTGAACCGAATTTGCAAAAGGCATTTCAACTCCGGCGCGATAAGGCGCTTGCGGATATCATTTCGATGGTAAAGAACGCCGCCGACACCCAGAGCCCACTCTATACAGCAGGAGAACGCGTTGACCGTGCAATTCAGAAAATCCTGAGCGTACAAACGTTCACAGCAGATCAACTCGTCTGGATTGAGCGCATTCGCACGCACCTTCAAGGGAACCTCTCAATCGATCAGGATGATTTTGAAAGCCAGCCGATATTCTCCGACTTCGGAGGTTGGGGACGCGCCGCCAAAGTGTTCAGAGGCCGTCTCCCAGTTTTGATGAAAGAATTAAACGAGGCAATCGCAGCATGAGTGATATTGTTCAAAAACTTTGGGGATTTTGCCATACGCTTCGCCATGACGGCGTGGACTATGGCGACTACATCGAGCAACTTACTTATTTGCTCTTCTTGAAAATGGCCGATGAAAAGAGCGTAGTGATTCTCAAGGGCTGTGACTGGGCCACACTGAAAGAACTCTCTGGAACTGACCTCACCGACCACTATAACGAGGTGTTGCGCAAGCTGCGCTCTGCCGATGGGCTTCTAGGAGACATTTTCACCCAGGCCACTTCGCGCTTTACAAATCCAATCAACCTCCGCCGTCTGATCGACATGATCGATGAGGAGGAATGGTCTGCGCTTGATGTGGACGTGAAGGGAGCGGCCTTTGAGGGACTTCTTGAAAAGGCTGCCAGTGAAGGCAAGAAAGGCGCCGGACAATACTTCACGCCACGCGTTCTCATTCAAACCATTTGCCGCCTGATGAAGCCAGACCCACGTGGCCACGCTGGCTTTACTATCTGCGACCCGGCATGTGGTTCCGGCGGCTTCCTGATCTGCGCGTATGAATGGCTAGTGGCTGAGAGCAAGGGTGTTTTTGACCGCGCCGATGCCAAGCGAATCCGGACAAAAACCTACTTTGGGCAGGATCTTGTTCCTCGCCCGCGCCGCTTGGCGCTCATGAACCTTTATCTGCACGGCGTTGAACCGCACATTTACCTTGGCGACACACTTTACGAGCCGGATCGTGGCGAGCGGTATGATGTCGTGCTTACCAATCCACCGTTCGGCACAAAAGGAGCGAATCAAGCACCAGACCGCGAAGACTTCACCATTGAGACCAGCAACAAGCAGTTGAACTTCGTTCAGCACGTCGTGAACACCCTCAAGCCGGGAGGCCGCGCCGCGATGGTCCTGCCTGACAACTGCTTGTTTGAAGAAAAGGCAGGCGAAGTATTCGAGATTCTCATGCAGGATTGCAACCTGCATACCGTGCTGCGCCTGCCGCGCGGCACATTCACGCCGTATAGCCAGGGCGTCAAGGCGAACGTCATCTTCTTCCAAAAGGGATACCCGACCGAAAACGTTTGGATATTCGACGCCCGCTCCAACGTGCCCGGTATCACCAAGAAGGATCGTCCGCTTACTAGGGATCATTTTATAGAGTTTGAAAAGGCATACGGCAAGGATCCGAACGGACAGAGCAAACGAACCGATGGAGGAGAGACCGGGCGGTTCCGCAAGTTCTCGCGCCAAGCAATTCAAGAGCGCGGTAATAAGCTCGATGTCACATGGCTCAAGGATGAATCGCTGGAAGACGGTGATGATCTACCTGACCCGCAGGAGTTGGCCACTGAAGCCGTGACGGAATTGGAAGCGCTTGTCGATGACCTACGTGAAATTATTGCTCTGGTCGAGAGACAGGAAGGCATCGAGGTATGAAAGATGAACTTCCAAACGGATGGACGACAGCTCCTCTTGACTCGATCTGCGAGAAGATTCGTGGCGTTTCATATAAACGTGAAGAAGCGTCTACAGTGCAAAGGAGGGGATATCTTCCGATACTTAGGGCAAACAACATTGATTCTGATAGGCTCAGTTTCACCGACTTGGTTTGGGTTCCGTCTAGCCGAGTCGGGGCACATCAGAGGATTCGATCGGGAGATGTAGTCGTCGCGGTGTCTAGCGGAAGCAAGAGTGTTGTTGGAAAGACTGCTCAGGCACTAACCGATTGGGATGGGGCTTTTGGTGCGTTCTGCGGGGTGCTCAGACCTATTCTGCCGCTGAATAGCAGATACTTTGGGCTATTTCTTTGTACTCGAGAGTATCGCAACCACATTTCCGATTTGGCTGCAGGCTCCAATATCAACAATTTGAAGAATGAACACTTCGCTGCCATTGAAGTTCCTCTTGCTCCACTCTCTGAGCAGGAGCGAATTGTAGTGAAGCTGGAGCGACTTCTAGCTAAAGTAGGCCAGTGCCATTTACGAGTTGAAAAGATCTTTAAATTTCTTAAACGCTTTCGCCAATCGGTTTTATCTGCTGCCTGCTCCGGGCGCCTAACAGCGGACTGGCGAGAAGAGCACATTGGGGAATGTCTTGTTTCATCCAAACAGGCATCATCGCGCTCCAACTCGCAGATCGAGGAGATCGTTGATACTCCGGATGAATGGACCTGGGTTACGCTTGACTTTCTTTGCAATCCAAACCGTTCGATATGTTACGGCGTCATTAAACTGGGTATAGAGCACGACCAAGGGGTCCCGTGTTTGAGAACAAGCGACGTGAAGCCACTACGAATTGATACGGTTGGGGTAAAGCGTATTGATCCCCTGATTTCAAATCAGTTTGGCAGAACTGTGCTTCGTGGTGGCGAAGTCTTGGTCAATGTGCGTGGCACACTCGGTGGAGTAGCTGTCGTCCCTCCTGAGCTTAACGGTTGGAATATATCTCGGGAGGTCGCAGTCGTCCCCGTTGTGGATGCAGATCACGAGTTCATTGCTTTCTGGATTGCGTCGTTGTCCGCTCAGGGATGGTTGACTTCAGTTGTCAAAGGTGTAGCTTACTCGGGAATCAATATCGAGGATTTAAGACAGCTACCGGTTGCGCTACCATCTTTGACCGAGCAAGAGGAAATTGTGCGGCGAGTGAAGAACCTACTTGCACTTGCGGACAAGATTGAGGGCCGTTACATGACAGTCCAACGGCAGGTGGATAGTCTTCCGCAGTCCATCCTTGCCAAAGCCTTTCGTGGCGAACTGGTTCCCACCGAAGCCGAACTCGCCGAGCGTGAGGGCCGCCCGTACGAATCTGCTGAGCAATTGCTTAGGCGCATTCGCGTTTCTACCGAAGGTTTTAACCACTCGATTAGCAGGAAAGATAGTAGGCGCAGGGACAACGTTGCACGTTAGCCATAGCAACCTTGTCTAAACACAAAGAGCTTTCCAACTTGGAAAGCTCTTTGTGTTTGGCGCTGACCCACCATTGCAACTGGACATTCAGATCAGAAGCGTTGACGAGCATCGAGTGCTAAAGCCTGACGCATTTCCGTTCGGTATGGTGCAGGAAAGGCCGGATGGCGATTTGGCTCGCGACTAAGGTGGGCGCCTAATTGGAATGGGCTTCGCAGCCTATGCTTACCAGCACCGCCAAGGAATCGAAACGACTGCGATATTTCACAAAGCATCTTTCTGGCGGCCATCGTTCTGTAGCGGCGCAATCAGGCGACGAAAGTTGTCTGAGACAATCGCGCGAGCCTCAATACCCGGCATCTGCCAGAGGCGGCCACAGTAATCTTCCACCAGACCAACATCTGTTGGTTCGGCCTGCCGACTGCCGATTGTGACAAATGGTCCGTCCGTCTCGGTAAGGATGCGGTCTCTGGGGATGGTTGCCACGATCTTTTGCCCTTTCGGACTGCGAACCATGGCTGGGTTAATAGAGAAGTAGTGCCCGTCTGAAATGGCGCTGCGCAAGACGTTCAGCGGTCCGGTGTACCAATGAAAAACCACCGGCGTCCGCTTGGCTTGCCGAAGCAGCTCTAGTACGCGAGCCTCAGCCCGACGCGAGTGAATGCTGATGAATTTCGGCTGATTAGCAAGTACGCGCAGGACAAAGGCAAATGATTCTTGCTGGATGTCGGAAGTGGCTTTACCGTCCGGTGAAAAGTCCAGCCCGACCTCGCCAATAAAAGAGGTCTGATGGGCGAGGGCTTCAAACGCCTTTCTTTCTGAAAGATGCTGCTCTGCAAGCAAAGGGTGAAGCCCCAACGCCAGCCGAACACGGGCGTGACGGGCTACGTGTGTGCGGCTCTGCTGGTAAGCAGATGGTGAGTTGGTGACGAAAATTGTAAATACCCCGGCGGCCTCGGCGCGGCGGGCTACGGCAGATGGCGCAGTGTACAAATCAAGATGGCAGTGACAATCAAGCATGTTTACGACTGGCGACTTTTGCCGCCTTGCTGTTTAAGAATCTTTTGAGCTCGGCAATGCCCCGCAAGGCCAGTTGGG
>Ga0182027_10001633_pt1 | contig 37145 bp, 27 predicted proteins | sample 712E1DmetaG_FD_121300 | JGI IMG/M metagenome (GOLD analysis project Ga0182027, IMG submission 121300) | Permafrost microbial communities from Stordalen Mire, Sweden - 712E1D metaG (Illumina Assembly) | ecosystem: Environmental > Terrestrial > Soil > Wetlands > Permafrost | place: Sweden...
ATAATATGAAAAAAGTTATACTTATTACCGGGGTGTCATCCGGATTCGGAAAACAGACGGCAAATCTTCTTGCAGAAAATGGACACATCGTCTATGGTACAGTAAGAAAAGACATTACCTCTTTGGGAAAGGTAAATGTGCTTAAAATGGATCTAATGGACCATATTTCAATAAAAAAGGTCGTTGATACTGTGCTTGAAAAAGAGAGCAAAATAGATATTCTGATTAATAATGCCGGAATGCATACAGGAGGACCTATTGAGACTTCTCCGATTGAATATATTAAACTTCAAATGGATACGAACTTCCTCGGTATGGTTCATCTCACAAAAACTGTTCTTCCGGCTATGCGGGAACAGGGAGGTGGATTAATAATAAATTTCAGTTCAATCGGAGGAGTTATGGGCCTTCCATTTCAGGGGTTTTACTCATCCAGTAAATTTGCGATAGAAGGATTCAGTGAAGCATTAAGGATGGAACTGAAACAATTTAATATTAAAGTTATTCTTATCAATCCAGGTGATTTCCATACCAGCAATTCTGCCAATCGCAGAAATTTTCTTGCACCGACAGGATCAAATGACCCTTATGGATTGCAATTCAGCAAAACCCTGGCAATCATTGAAAAAGATGAATCAAACGGAGGAGCGCCGGAGGTTCTGGCAAAAAAAATAGGAAAAATCATTGAATGTAAAAATCCCAGACAGAAATATGTTATTGCATCATTAGATAATAAACTTGCAGTTGTATTAAAAAATATTCTTCCGGGTTCATGGTTCAGGAAGATCCTTGAGGATCATTACGGTATTAAGTAGTATGATTTTTTTTATCCATTTATAATCATATTGAACAAGGTCATAATCAATCTATTGACCAATATTTTAATTATAATTAGATGAAACTTAAGCTTACAGTTATTATGTTTTTGCTAGTCGGGATTTTATCAGCTCAGAATAATCAGACTGGCCTATTTCAATTCAATTCTGATATTGGAAACCCTTCTCTGAAAGGATTCGGATCATATGATCAAAGTAATCAGGAATATACACTAAAAGGAGGAGGATACAATATCTGGTTCGAAAGAGATGAATTTCATTTTTTGTATAACAAGATAAAAGGTGACTTTATAATCACAGCAAACTTCGGATTTGTGGGTGAAGGAAAGACTGCACACAGGAAAACAGGCATCATGATCAGGGAATCAGATGAGGCTAATTCTGCCCATATATCTGCAACTTTGCATGGTGACGGATTGACTGTACTTCAATGGAGGGAATTAAAAGGAGCATTCATGAGAGATCCCGAGGATGAGATTTTCGCACCTAAGAATAATTATGAAATACTTCAAATCGAAAGGATTGGTAATAAAATAATCATGAGAGCCGCTCATTTTGGAGAACCATTACAACTTATTGGCTCACACGAAATGAAGAATTTAAAGGAAGAGGTATTTGCAGGCCTGTTCATTTGTTCGCACGATCCTGCAGTTATTGAAGAGGCAAGGATATGGGATGTCAGGATTGACAAACCAGTTGCAGATAATTATAACCCGGGCAAAGATGGATGGCTGGGTTGCAGACTTGAAACAATGAATGTTTCCGACGGCAAAAGAAAAATAATTTTCGAGAAACCTGGAAGATTTGAAGCTCCAAACTGGATGCCTGATGGTAAAAAGCTCTTGTTCAATATGGATGGATCTCTTTTCAAAATACCGTGTGAAGGAGGTGAACCCGAAAAACTTAATACAGGATTTGCCGACAAAATTAATAATGACCATGGTATCTCTTTTGATGGAAAACTTCTGGCTATCAGCAACCAGAGAGACGGACTACCTGGCGGAGGATCAACTGTTTATATACTTCCCATAGAAGGAGGAACACCTTCAATGATTACTGAAAATACTCCTTCTTACTGGCATGGCTGGGCAACAAACAACAAGGGAGTAGTCTATGTCGCCCAAAGAAATAATATCCCGATTTATAATATTTACAGGAATTCAATAAGTGGAGGAAAAGAAGTTGCGCTGACTTCGAATAAAGCCGGAGAACACGTTGATGGTTGTGAATACTCTCCGGATGGAAAATTTATCTATTTTAATGCAAGCTATTCAGGTACGATGCAAATCTGGAGGATGAAACCTGATGGGACATCTCATGAACAACTGACATTTGATGAATACAATAACTGGTTTCCACATATTTCTCCAGATGGAAAATGGATCATATTTATTTCATTTCCTCCGGATGTTGAGGTTATTTCACATCCCTCCTATAAAAGAGTAATGCTTCGCCTTATGGCTGCTTCAGGCTCTTCCCCGAAAGTAATTGCATACCTGTATGGTGGACAGGGAACGATGAACGTTCCTTCATGGTCACCTGATAGCAAGAGTATTGCATTTGTCAGCAATTCTGGAAAATAATGAAATCCTGAATCTTGAATAGAATTACTTATCTGATTGAAGGTATTACTTTAAAACAAAATTCTTAATAATTATATCACCGAAAACTGCCTTTAAAAAAGGTTTTCCGTCTTTCATTCCGGCATTACCGAATCCGGTATCTGTTGAAATGAAACTGGTAAAGTCTCCTATCCTTGAATTAATGTACATCTCCTGAGTAACGGCATCATAGCGAATACCTGTCATTCCCTGAAATAATGCATAGCTTGACATAGCCCTTGCGTACCAGTGGCCGCACTCATATTCATCAAATGGATTCCTAACTCTCCCGTCATATCTTTCACGTGCTGTTCGTACAATTTCAAGCCCTTTTTTTGTTTCACCCATGAACATCAGGTGAGAAGCAACCTCGTATTCAAATCCGGTCCAGACCTCATTACTATATGGAAACGGGAGAGAGAGAGCATCACCTTTTGGCCAGGTACATAATAAAAGTCCACCTTCATTTCCTAAAGCATAAGTCGGACGCTGAGGGTTTGAATGATCTTTAAGATTCTTTCTGAAATTGTATTTATAGACTGACAGAAGGTGGCTTTTAATTTTAGCAGAGTCAACTATATCTTTCAATCCACAAACTTCACCAATCCATGTTCCAAGAACACCATCAGAAAGGCATCCATTACCATATTGGTATTTAGGCCCCTCTTTCTGTAGAATTGCCAGGGCTTCAGGTGAATAATTACTATTGAATGCTCCTTTGGATGCTTCAACCGGATCCTCAGCATTTAATGCGGTCCATTTTATTTTCTGGAAAAAATATTCACCATTATAAAGGTCGTTCTCCATTACTTTTCTTCCTTTATCATAAAGCCCCTGATATTTGCTCACATCTTCTCCCAGATATTTTCCCATAGCTGATATTGCCTTCAATGCTCCCAGATAGAAGCTTGTGCACATTCCGTCTGGTCCCCAGAATTCAATATCATATGTATTGTGATGAGGTTCCTCAAGTGTTCCAGTTGATCTTGGGTCCCATGTACGAATGCAATAATCCATACTTTCAACCACTTTCGGGTACATTTTCTTTAACCATTCTGTATTGCCACTTATACGCCAGTCACGGTACATTTTCATAATACCACCAAGCTGACCATCAGATGCAGCATAGAATGTCGAAGCAACTGGACGTATAGGCAAAGCCGCTCTGAAGGTTTGGTGACCCTCTGAATCCTGACTTGCAAAAAATTCAACTCCACGAAGAGTGCGCTCGAGTTTTGGGAAAAGATGTGGAATGGCTTGTGCATAATTCCATACATGAGTGCATGAACCCGCGCAACAACCAGAATTGTCATTACATCCTTCCCAACTCCAGAGTTTGCCATCGGGTTGTCTGAGCACCGTAGGGGATTTCAAAATTGTAAGATTGGCAGCAATTGCCTCAATAACTTCAGCCGGAAGAGTTGAGGCGTAAAATGAATCTTTGAACAGGCCAGACTTTGCTCTTAGATCGTTGTATTCTGTTTTCCAAAAGGTTACAATATCCTCAATTGTTGCGAATTTTTTTGAATACCATGGCTTATAAAAAGGATCTTTACAGGAACAATTTGGATCAGGACTTATCTGTCGGGGTTTTTCTGCATCTTTCCCGTATCTCATATCAGTCTCGGGAACGTACCATGCCATCATTAGTCTGATCACTTTCGTCTCACCCGGATTCAGGGCAAATGGCACGAAGAGTGAGGCACCCGGAGCACCTTCATCAACCGGTTGCACATTTCTTATGTCACAGCTTAATATAGATTTCCAGGTTATTGTAAGAGGATCCCACCAACCACCCCTGAACCAGCAATAATCAACGATGGTGCCTGGTTCGTCTGTGAAAATTGCAAAATCTCCCCTGCTTTCAGGTTTATTCTTTTCTCCCTCTTCAGACAAGATAAAACCGTTTGCAGTTGCTTTGATATGGTTTTTGCCATTTGGCTGACCCATAAAGTTCTTTGAATTATAAGAAAAAACAGCTTCTAACTTTGAAGAAGAGGTGTTTCTGAAAGAATATTCAATAGCTCCTACCGGAAGACTTGAATTATCAGCATCTGAAGGAATAAAGGGGCTCCATCCATTCAGGTTTACCTCCAAAGGAATATCAGAATCTTTTAATTCAATTGAAGCAAATGGAAATCTTGCAATAAATCTTGCATCCTCAAATCGGGGTAATCCATAACTTGTACCTGGAGAACCATTTGCGGAATTAGGTTGTCCAAATTTTTTCCAGTCCGGCACCTGACCTTCAAGTACTTTAGTTCCGTTTTTAACACCTTTTAAAGAAATTGCAGCAAACATACAGGGCTCATTAAATACTTCCGGATGATTGCGAACCGACATATGGGATATCGACCCCGTTCCTTCAATGCAGAACATTCCAGCCCCTATACCACCAATTGGGAAAGCTATTCTGTCAAGATTTTTACCGGAATAATAACCATTGAATTGATGCCCGGTTGCATTATCATCGCCGGGGTCTGAACAGGAGAACAACAAACCCAAAAGAATGAGCATTACTGATAAATAACAATTATACCCTTTCATTTTAATAAATTTTCATTTTTGAAGCATCCCTGTTTTCTTAATATAATTAATTCTCTTCAAGTCCATGCCAGTCAGGTAATTTGGGGAATTTTGCATGAGGTTCTGCCTGATACCAATAGCATACCGAAGATATATCCGATTTTTGGGCAAGGTATCTTCCTCCCTTATGCCAGCCAAGATCCTGAATGGATATTTTCAGATCCTTCTCAAACCGGACAGGGTCCATAATATGCCACCTGTACAGACCAAACCTTTGCATGACATTGTAATGTCCATCACCACGTATTACCTGACATAATCCCGAATAAGGAGTGCAGAATTCTGTATAATTTGATTCAGATATTCCGGACTGGTTTTTCTTATTGGTATCAAAATCATAGGAACCACAGAAATAATCTTCTGTTCCTGTTCCGCAGATTGATGGGAACTGTGTATCACCATCAATATAAAATTTTATTTCACCTTCCCCCCACCAGCCATTGTTATGTACTCCCCACGCAAGATAAACGCCAACATATTGACCTTTTCCTTTAATGCCATCATTAATAGTATAAAGAGATGTTTCATCAGGGTTTGATCTGCGGAATTGTGCATGAAAGTATCCGGCATCTGAAGGGACATCGGTAAGTGTATAATCAATCTGATAATAAACTGTCATAGGATTCTGGTCATCAATATTCTCCATTGTAATCCGGCATTTCTTCCTGAAAGGCATTACCCAGTAACAATTGAATGCACTGCCAGGGTTCACGCAGACTGCCATGGAAGTTAGTGGTGCAAAAGTGTTCCAGCCCATTCCAAAAAAATCACCGATAGGGCATTCTACAGAAGGCTCTGTTTCATCATCCCAATAAAACCTTATGATTGAAAAACGCCAGTTTCCTGTTGGTGTCATCCAGATATGCTGGATAGCACCTGGACCGTCTATTAGGGCCATTGTATATGTCTCTCCTGGCTTAATTCTAACAAAGGGATTAAGTTTCCAGCCCTGGCCAAGGTCCCATGCAGCACTTGAGGCATTTGCAACGTTGGGTTTATCCTTATCAGCCGGATCGGCCATTCCTGCTTTCCCCTTTTCACCAGTCAGGTTTTCGGGACTTATTGATCGGGTTTTTGCATCGGACAACCGATACAAGCTTCCCATATTCATTTCAAGACCATTGAAACGGATCTGTGAAAATGCCCACAAAGGAAACAGAGAGATCATGAATAGAAGCATTACATTCTTTTTCATTTCATTATTTTTAAGGATTATTACTTGATTTTAAATATTTTAATATTTTTCTGAATTTTGTTCTTCAACAGAAACAAAAACATTTAAACATACAAACTGAAATAATATTCTCTTAAAATTAGCAATATTCAACCAATTCTATTCTCCTATTTACTATACTATTTGAATATTTTCCCAGTCTAAAAAGAATTTTATTCAGAAATCTGAAGTATATGCAAGAACGCTTTGGAATTATTGATCTCTCTGTTTTTTCGTATCCTAAAAGTAAACTATTTAAAGATTTCTATTTGTTCATAAAATGTTTTCGTTTTTTCAATCTGCAGTTAGTTCCTATCTTTGAACTTTTTAAGCTTATTTCTGTATCTATAACTGATGAAACCAAAAAGGTATCAATATTATCTTGTATTTTATGCTTTTCTGTTTACTTGGACTTTTCTTAATGGTTATTCACAGACAGTTGTGAAAACAACCATAAAAGGCTCGGTAGTTGATGCCAAAACAGGAGAAATACTTCCTTTTATTTCGGTATTTCTTCAAAACACTACTATCGGAACAGTCACAGATTATGCAGGTAATTACTCACTCGAAACGACTGTAAATGCCGGAACAATTGTTTTTTCATCGCTAGGATACACTAGCGAATCCAGACCTCTATCAATCGGGAAAACCCAGATAATAAATATAAAACTGAAGCCTACTACTTATAGTATAGATGAAGTAGTTGTAAGGCCACCGAGAAGGAACTATTCAAATAAAAACAACCCTGCCGTAGAATTAATTGACAAAGTTATTGCAAAGAAATCTGAAAACAGAAAAGAAGGATCCGATTACTTACAATATGATAAGTATGAAAAGATTCAGTTTGCTTTAGCCAATTTTAGTCAAAGGTTCAAGGAACATGGATTATTAAGAAAATTCCAGTTTATATTCGATAATATTGATACCACCAAACAGGAGGGGAAAGAAATCCTTCCAATGTTCATTAAGGAGACTCTTTCAAGATGTTATTACAGGAAAAACCCTGTCGGGAATAAAGAGATAATCCATGGTGAAAAAACAATCAATTTTGATGAATATATTGACAATAAAGGTGTTTCAGCAAATCTAAGGTATCTATATCAAAATATAAATATTTATGATAATGATGTCATGTTTATGACTAACAAATTCCTGAGTCCAATCGCAAACGGGGCACCTCTCTTTTACAGATATTTCATTATAGATACACTGTTGGTGGATAATGTTAATTGTTTCAAATTGCTCTTTGAGCCAAGGAACAGATCTGATTTCCTTTTTGAGGGATACCTCTATGTTACTCAGGACAGCAGTTATGCTATCAAAAAGGTTGATATGGGATTAAATAACCATATAAATGTCGATTGGATAAAAGATGTAAAAATTGTCCAGGATTTTGCGCAGGTTCAGAAAAAAAGCTGGATGCTTTCAAAAGACGAAATTTCAATGAATTTTGGAATAACCAAGAATTCACTGGGTCTGTTCGGACAACGGACAGTATCATATGCGGATTATGCTATTAATGAAGTAATTGCCGATACAGTGTTCAGGGGACAGGCAATAACAAGCAAACTCGATCCCCTTGAAAAAAATGTTGATTATTGGGAAAAAAACCGACTTCAGCCGCTAACAAAAACCGAAAAAGGAGTTTATACTCTTGTCGATAGTATAAAGCAAATTCCTGCTTTTAAAAGAAGAATGGACGTAATCATGCTCCTGACTACTGAGTTTTTGACTTTCAAAAAGATAGAAATCGGACCTGTGGGCAATTTTTACAGCTTCAACCCGATTGAAGGTTCTAGAGTAAGATTCGGAGGACGTACCACACCAGGTTTCAGTAAAAAGATTACTTTCGACAGTTATCTGGCATATGGATTCACTGACAACAAGTTAAAATACTCTGCCGGAGTCACTTATTCCTTTACTCCCAGAACTATCTATCAGTTCCCGGTGACATCTTTAAAACTCAGCTATCAATACGACACTAAGATTCCTGGCCAGGAGTTTCAGTTTGCACAAGGCGATAACATCTTATTATCATTTACAAGAGGCGTTAATGACAAACTGCTCTACAACAAGACATTCAAAGCAGAATTTTACGATGAATTCGAGAATCATTTTTCTTATGATCTGGGTTATAATTTTACAAAACAGGCGCCTGCCGGCACTCTATTTTTTAATCCCTTTGATTATGTTTCAAATGTTGTACCGGATATCGATATTTCTGAAATATTTGTCAATTTGAGATACGCACCCAATGAGGGTTTTTACCAGGGAAAATTATACAGGTATCCTGTCTCGAATAAGTATCCGATCATCCTTTTTAAGTATGCCCTGGGGTCGAAACTGATTGGGAATGATTATGGTTATTCAAGAGTTCAGGCGAATATATTTCAAAGAATTTTTTTCCCTTTGATCGGTTATACTGATATCATTGGTGAAGCCGGGAAAATATTCGGACATGTACCTTACCCCTTATTATTTATACATCGAGCAAACCAGACCTACTCTTATCAGATGGACTCGTACAATCTGATGAATTTTCTTGAATTTGTAAGTGACAAATATGTATCAGTCAGTATTGATCATTGCTTTAACGGATTTCTTTTCAATAAATTTCCACTCCTGAAAAGATTTAAGCTGAGAGAGCTAGTTACATTTAAGGCTCTTTATGGAGGGATAAGCAATATAAACAATCCTAATACAAATAAGGACTTGTTTAAATTCCCGGTAGATATTATTGGTACCCCGCTCACCTATTCGCTTGAAAGAAAACCATATATAGAAGCCGGGATAGGTGTTTCTAATATTTTCAGGATATTCAGAGTTGATCTGATAAAACGATTTACCTACACCGGTAATCCAAATGTTTCGACTATCGGTCTCCGGGTACAATTCCGGCTTGATATTTAAAAACCAGTTAATAAGAAAGGATTTATTCTGGGCCAAATAGACTTCTATTGCGAGGTTGTCATCTTTTTCTGTTCCCCTGAAGAAAATAGTCTTGTGCAGATAGATTCAAACAATATTACCCTTTAATTGTTATATGAATTTGATTTTCTTGATTTATAAGATCATACTGGAAATATAAATTCTTTCAAATCAGGTTTGAAAATATCGCATAAATGACATTCTATTTCTTAAATAAAAATAAATTGTACTTTTAAATTTTTATTATTAAAACCTTATAATATATAATAATATGTTACTGGATGGTGGATTAATAAGAGTATTTTACAGAGAATTGGCTGAAAAAATTAACAAATCCAGAAGTTCACTTAAACATCCATTAACCTTAAGTGAAAAAATACTTTACAGTCATTTCTATAATAATAAACAAATAGTTCAGTCAATCCGGGGAGTTGATTATGTAGATTTTGCACCCGATAGAATTGCCATGCAGGATGCAACTGCTCAGATGGCACTTCTGCAGTTCATGATGGCAGGAAAAGATCATTCTGCTGTGCCGGCTTCAGTACACTGCGATCATCTTATTATGGCAAAATACGGAGCTGATGAAGACATGAAATCAGCTGTTTTTACCAATAAGGAAGTCTATGATTTTCTTAGTTCTGCCTGCAATAAATATGGTATTGAGTTCTGGAAACCTGGAGCAGGTATTATTCATCAGATAATCCTTGAAAACTATGCATTTCCCGGAGGTATGATGATTGGAACTGATTCACATACTCCGAATGCCGGCGGATTGGGTATGGTTGCTATCGGAGTTGGAGGAGCAGATGCAGTTGATGTTATGACTGGTATGGAATGGGAATTGAAACTTCCCAGAATAATTGGTATAAAATTAACCGGAAAACTCAATGGATGGGCTTCTGCAAAGGATGTTATACTTAAAGTGGCAGGTCTGTTGACTGTAAGTGGAGGAACTGGTTGCATAGTTGAATATTTTGGTGAAGGTGCTGAATCACTTTCATGTACGGGTAAAGCTACAATCTGTAATATGGGAGCTGAAATCGGTGCTACATGTTCCATTTTTGGCTATGATGATTCTATGGCTGAATATCTTATCGCAACAGGAAGAAAAGAAGTTGCAGAACTTGCAGGAAAAAACAAGGAACATCTTACTTCTGATATTGAAGTTTCAGCTGAACCAACTAAATACTATGACAAGTATATTGAAATAAATTTGTCTGAACTTGAACCTTATATCAACGGACCTTTCTCACCTGATATTGCAACTCCTGTTTCACAGATGAAAGAGGTAGCCGAAAAAAACAAATGGCCTGTAAATGTTGAAGTTGGTCTTATCGGTTCATGTACAAATTCATCCTACGAAGATATTTCGCGTGCAGCATCGGTTGTCAAAAACGCATTGAGTTTAAAACTATCTGCAAAATCAGAATTTAAAATTACACCGGGATCAGAACAAATTCGATTTTTAGCTGAACGTGACGGGTATCTTGACCTGTTCCGTAAAATAGGAGGCGAGGTGTTTGCCAATGCCTGTGGTCCATGTATAGGCCAATGGGATCGTAAAGGATCTGATCAAAATATGATAAACACTGTCATCCATTCTTTTAACCGTAATTTTGCGAAACGGACTGACGGTAATCCAAATACTTATGCTTTTGTTGCTTCACCCGAAATTGTGACTGCCATAGCTATTTCTGGAAAGTTGACATTCAATCCGCTGACAGATAACTTATTGAATGATGAAGGAACAGAGGTGAAGTTATCAGAACCTGAAGGACTTAGACTTCCTCCCCAGGGATTTGTAAATATTGAAAATGGTTTGCAAAAACCTGATGAACAAGGAGTTAAAAAAAATATAAAAATTACTCCAGATTCAGACAGGTTACAATCATTGCTACCTTTCAATGAATGGAATGGTTTCGATTTTTTTAGTCTTCCTCTACTTATTAAAGCTAAGGGGAAATGTACTACTGATCATATTTCAATGGCTGGGTTCTGGTTAAAATATCGCGGGCATCTTGAGAATATTTCAAATAATTATATGATAGGTGCTGTCAACTATTTTAATGGAAAAACCAATTTCATATTAAACCAGTTATCCGATAAATATGAGGCCGTTCCTGCTGTGGCCAGGGCTTATAAAAATTCAGGCTTAGGATCTGTTGTAGTTGGAGAAGAAAACTTCGGAGAAGGTTCCTCCCGTGAACATGCAGCAATGGAACCAAGATATCTGAATGTAAAAGCATTAATTGTGAAATCTTTCGCGCGAATACATGAAACCAATCTTAAAAAACAGGGAGTTCTGACATTAACATTCTCCGATAAAAATGATTATGACAGAATAAGGGAAGATGACAAAATTGATATTACCGGACTAAAAGAGTTCGCTCCCGGTAAACAACTTACTGCAGTTTTGAATCATTCAGATGGTAAAAAGGAGTATTTAAAAATAAACCATTCCTATAACCAGACTCAGATAGCATGGTTCAAAGCTGGAAGCGCCTTGAATATGATAAGAAAAACAAATAAATAATTCTTCTGAAACATAAACTATTTCGTTTGAAATATGACACCCGATAAGATCAAATTGACAAACGGTAAATTGAATGTTCCTGATAATCCAATTATTCCATTTATAGAGGGAGATGGAACCGGACCTGATATCTGGAAAGCATCAGTAAGGGTTTTTGATGCTGCGGTTGATAAAGTGTTCGGAGGTAATAAGAAGATTGCCTGGAAAGAAGTACTGGCTGGAGAAAAAGCTTATAATCTTACGGGAAACTGGATGCCAAAAGAAACACTTGACGCCTTCAGAGAATTCCTTGTGGGAATAAAAGGTCCTCTTACAACACCAGTGGGTGAAGGTATGCGTTCACTGAACGTTGCTTTGCGTCAGGAATTAGACCTATATACTTGTTATAGACCTGTGCGATATTTCAAGGGAGTTCCTAGTCCTGTAAAGCAACCAGAAAAGGTCGACATGCATATTTTCAGAGAGAATACAGAAGATATCTATGCCGGAATTGAATTCATGAATGGAAAACCAGAAACTGAAAAAATAAAAAATTTCTTAATAAATGAAATGGGTGTTAAATCTATCAGGTTTCCAAAAACATCATCCATCGGCATTAAACCTGTTTCAGTTGAAGGAACTGAACGCCTTGTAAGACAGGCTATTAAATATGCAGTTGATAAGAAATTGCCATCTGTGACGCTTGTTCACAAAGGCAACATTATGAAATTCACAGAAGGCTCTTTCATGAAATGGGGGTATGCACTAGCTGAAAGAGAATTCGGAAATAATGTTTTTTCCTGGTCCCAGCACAAACAAATTTCCTTGAAACAAGGCCCTGATACAGCCGACAAAAAGCTTAAAGAAGCAGAGTCTGAAGGCAAGGTTATAATAAAAGATGTTATAGCAGACGCATTTTTACAACAAATTCTGACCAGACCTGAAGAATACTCTGTTATTGCAACCTTAAACCTTAATGGAGATTATATTTCAGATGCACTTGCAGCTATAGTTGGCGGAATAGGAATTGCTCCCGGGGCAAATATCAACTTTGAAAGTGGTCATGCCATTTTTGAGGCAACACATGGCACTGCTCCAAAATATGCAAATCTGGATAAAGTTAACCCAGGTTCTGTAATCCTTTCAGGAGCGCTTATGTTTGATTATTTAGGATGGACGGAAGTTGCTGAAAGTATATATTACGGATTGGAATACACTATCCGGAAAAAAGAAGTTACCTACGATTTTCATCGTTTGATGAAGAATGCTATTTTATTAAAAACATCTGAGTTTGCTGATGCAATAATTTCGAATATTAAGTAATCATCAAAAATATTATCTGTATGGAAGACAAGAATTTCTTTTCAGAACTTGAAGTATCAGTAAAAAAATCATGTCATATCGATAATGAATTATTTGAGAAATTTGAAGTAAAACGAGGTCTCAGGAATTCTGATGGGACAGGAGTTCTTGTTGGTCTTACAAATATCGGAGATGTCGTAGGCTACAAGAAAGAGGATGGGAAAGTAGTTGCAATTCCAGGGAGGTTGTTATACAGAGGCATTGATATTGAAGATATTACCCGGGGATTTCAGAAGGAAAACCGGCACGGTTTTGATGAGACTGTTTACCTTTTACTGACTGGCCGCTTACCAAATAAGGAAGAACTTAAAAATTTCTCTGAACATCTGGCTTCTTTACGCGCTCTACCTGATGATTTTACAAAAGACATGATATTATCAATGAAAGGGAAAGATGTGCTCAATATTCTGGCACGATCTGTGCTTGGATTGTATACTCTTGATGAAAATCCAGATAGCATTGCTCTCGATAACATGATAAAACAGTCCCTGAACATTATTGCAAAGTTTCCGACAATTGTTGCATATTCATATCAGGCATTGAGACACCTGTACAAAGGAAAGACTCTTTCAATCCGTCATCCCCAGGCAGACCTTAGTCCTGCTGAAAACTTTCTCTATTTAATAAAAGGAGATTGTAAAGGCTTCTCAAAACTTGAGGCTGATCTGCTTGACCTTATGCTGGTCCTTCATGCAGAACATGGAGGAGGAAACAATTCCACTTTTACAATGAGGGTAACAAGTTCTTCCGAAACTGATATATACTCTTCCATAACTTCTGCAATTGGATCCTTGAAAGGACCGCTGCACGGAGGTGCCAATGTAAGAGTTTTGGAAATGATGGAAAACATGAAAAAGAATGTTAAGGACTGGACCGACGAGGAAGAGGTAAAAGCCCATCTTTTAAAGATTCTTAATAAGACCGCCAATGATTTTTCAGGAAAGATCTATGGTATTGGGCACGCTGTTTATACTATTTCCGATCCCAGAGCTGCAATTTTAAAAACAAAAGCCAGAGAACTTGCAATGGAAAAAGGTCGCCTTGAAGAATTTGAACTTTATTCTCTGGTTGAAAAACTTACACCCGAAGTTTTCAGGATATTCAAGGGAGAAAAATCGACCAAAATAGTTTGTATCAATGTCGATTTCTATTCCGGTTTTGTATATGCCTGTCTTGATATTTCCAAGGAACTTTATACTCCTTTGTTTGCAATCGGAAGAGTTTCAGGCTGGTGTACTCATAGGATCGAAGAGCTAACATTCTCGGCAAAAAGGCTTATCCGGCCTGCATTTAAAAATGTTTACGGCACTTATGATTATATACCATTAAATGAAAGAGTTTGAAAATGAATGATATAACTCCAAAGTTCGAAGTATTGATAGTGGGTGGAGGTGTCGTAGGAACAGCCCTCGTGTACACTTTGAGTAAATATACGGATGTCAGGAATATCGGTCTGATTGAGAAATATTCTGATCTTGGTCTCGTAAATTCCGCTTCTACAAAGAATAGCCAGACACTTCATTTCGGAGATATTGAAACCAACTACACTTTTGAGAAGGCCAAAAATGTGAAATTGTATGCAGATATGGTGATGAAATATCTTGAGAATGAAAAAATGGCTGGCAGGAATGAAAGACTATTTAGCAAATATTCGAAAATGGTTCTTGCGGTGGGAAAAACTCAGGTAAATGACTTGTATAAACGATTCCAGACTTTCAGCCAGCTTTTCCCAAACCTAAGAATGATTAAAAGTGACGAAATTGGTAGTTTGGAACCAAGAATTGTAGAGGGGAGGGATCCGAATCAGGAGATTCTCGCTTTAGTAACCCAAGATGGTTATACAGTTGATTTTAAGACACTCTGCCATTCTTTCGTTGATAATGCGAAGAAGGAGAATCCAGATCTTAGAATTCATTTTAGTACAAAGCTCCTAAAGATTAAAAAAAACGAAACTCATTATTCAATCTTTACTGATAAGGGGGAAATTAAGGCTAACGCAATTGTGGTTGCAGCAGGAGGACATAGTCTGATGATTGCAAAATCGCTTGGTTATGGTAAGAACCTCTCAGTCTTATCTATGGCAGGAAGTTTCTATACTGCCCCTAAAGTCCTGAATGGGAAGGTGTATACCATTCAGGTTGCAAAACTGCCTTTTGCCGCAATTCATGGTGATCCTGAGGTCCACAATGAGAAGATAACAAGGTTTGGTCCAACAGCAAAACCAATCTTCCAGTTAGAGAGACATAATATTTCGACTTTTATTGAATACTGGAAAACTTTCGGCCTGGGATTAAGCCCGATCATTAGTTTATTCAAAATTATTTTTGATAAAGTACTTTTTAACTATATCATTATCAATTTCCTTTATGATCTGCCAGTCGTTGGTAAGCGACTGTTCATCAAACAGATCAGAATGATTGTACCAGGCATCAAAATGGAAGAACTTAAGTATGCCAAAGGAATAGGCGGAACACGGCCGCAAATAGTAAACAATACAACCAGGAAGCTGGAAATGGGAGAAGCAAAACTTACAGGCGATAAAATCATCTTCAATATTACTCCTTCGCCAGGGGCATCAACCTGTCTTGGGAATGCCTATACTGATACTGCAAAGATCATGGAGTTTCTTGATAACAGGTACAAATTCAACAAAACGGCATTTGAAAAGGATCTTATGTAAGTCTTTCCTGTAATTAAGTTTTTAGTCTTTATTGGATATTTAGAAGACCAGACTTTTATATTTAACATATTAAAAGGCTGAATCTTATGTTTTTTCATTTGACCTTAATTGACTTGTAATCAGTCAAAATTCATCTATTCTGCTTTCAAATTGACGAGCTCCCGGAAACCCCACCTGATCAAATGAAAGTTTTCTGATAAATATTGTTAAAATAAATTCCGAATTCATTACTTTAGACCACTCAAAAAATGTGTAAGAGTCTAGTAACAAAATTAAACTTGACCGATAGACTTTGAATTGGATATTATTTTAATAATCTGTGAGTTATGAGCAATAATAAAAAACATATTATATTTCTTGACAGGAATGAGAACCAATATGGTCCAGCACCCGCTTGTTATAGAATTTTACGGAGATCGAATAAAAATACTCTTAAAGACTATTCACGGGATTTCGCTAGAGGTGTGGTTAGTGTACTATCAGAAAGACTGGCCAAAGACTATGGGATTGATGAAAAAAAGATAGTGCTTGGCTACGGTAGTGAAGATATATTGAAAGAGGCCGTTCAATGCTATATCAACAAAGGAGATAAAATTATGATACCATCCTGTTCATGGTGGTACTATAAGAAAATTGCCGATGAGGCAGAAGGTGAAAACATTCAATATCCAATAGTTGAAGGTGAGAGTTCATTCAATTATGACATCGAAGGCATGCTGAAAATATATGAAGAGCATAAACCAAAACTCGTTCTTATCAGTTCGCCAAATAACCCTACTGGAAATCGTCTCGGGATAGATCAATTAAATTATGTCCTTGAACGAATAAAAGAGAGTGTTGTAGTATTAGATGAAGCATATTCATTATTTGATCCGGATTATGACACTGATCCTGTAGAATTAATTAATAAATATCCTCAAGTAATAATTATACGGACTTTTTCCAAATATTATGGGCTGGCAGGCATAAGAACAGGATATGCATTTCTGGGAGCTGACCATGAACGATTATCATTATTGAGTGCCCGTTATCTTGGATTTAACCGCTTGTCTGAAAAACTTGCAATAGCAGCCCTCGATTCTCCTGATTACTATATCCGGATGCGAAATAAAATGGCTGCAGATATGACAATGCTATTCAGTGAATTGAATAAATTGCCTGGATTCAAGGCATACAAGTCATATGCCAACTTTATTCTTGTGAAAATTCCAATTGAAATAAAAGATTCTTTAAAAAAATATCTGACTGAAAAAGATTTTATCGTTAAATTTATGAATGAAGACGGGTTGAATAATCATATTCGTATTTCATTGGGGACGCGTCCCCAGAATCGTAAACTGATTACTTTGATAAAATCATTTGTGAAAGAAAACAGGATAGCATGAGCTGGTTAACAGAGTACAAGAACTCTCTCAAAATGTCGGAGGTTGAAGAAGTCTTTGATATAGTTTTTTACAGGCCTCTTGCTTTTCTTCTTGTAAAACTGGTTTATCATACCAATATTACACCTAACCATCTGACTTTAACTGCAATCGCATTAGGAGTAACCGGGGGATATTTCTATTCGTGCGGAACAGGAACCAGTTGTACACTAGGTGCATTATTCTATCTTCTGTTTAACATCTTTGATTGCAGCGACGGACAGCTGGCTCGTCTGAAGAAAAATGGGACACCAGGTGGCAGACTTATTGACGGTATTGCTGATTATATAGCTGCAGTTGCAATTTATGTAGGTATAGCAATTGGATATGCTAATAAACCCGGACAACCATCACATATGATAATTCTGCTGGCGTTATCCGGAATAAGTATCATAATTCAGGAAGCATTGGTAGATTATTACAGGACCCGATTCCTTGATTACGTTCTTGAACGTAAGAATACTTTTGATGAAGGTATGGAGGAATTCAGGAATGAGTACAAAAACCTTCAAAATCAGAAAGGGAAATGGTTTGATAAAGCTATCATCTGGATTTACTTTGAATATTCCGCCGTTCAAAGAAAACTTGCAGTAAAAAGGAAAGGGGAAAAACTTTTCAAAGCCAGTTCCGGAGAATATTTTAAAAAGAACAGAATTATAATCCGGTTCTGGGTCACAATGGGTCCAACTGCAAAAATTTCGGCTTTGATTATCTGTTCACTGTTTTGCCGGTTCGATATATTCTTCTGGATCGTAATCGGTTTCTTTAATGCCTTTGCTGCAATATTGTTGATAGCTCAGCTACAGATAGATAGACACTTCATAAGTCTCCAAAAATGAAAGCAGTTATCCTGGCAGCCGGAATTGCATCAAGGCTTAGACCTTTGACGGATAATACACCAAAATGTTTATTGAAAGTTGGTAATAAAAACATCCTTGAATTAACTATCGAAAACCTGCTTGAAAACAATCTCCAGGATATTACTATTGTCACCGGCTATCTTGAAAACCAGATAAGGGATTTCATGAAAGTCAGATTTCCCGAACTTAATATTACCTATATCCACAATAAACTTTACTCTTCAACAAACAACATCTATTCTCTCTGGCTTGTCAGAAATTCAGTCCTTGGCAATGATATGCTTATGATGGATAGCGATATAGTCTTTGATGAGCATATCATTTCAAAACTTATCAACTCAGGATATAAGAACTGCCTTGCCCTTAAACGTCACAATGTCCTCGATGAAGAAATAAAAGTGAAAGTTGATTCAAAAGGACGAGTTCTTGAAATAGGTAAGAATGTAAATCCATCAGTTGCTGCAGGTGAATCTATTGGGATCGAAATTTTTGATAAAAAGACTTTGGCTGTTCTTTACGAGATATTGGATCGTAAAATTGTAAATAATAAAAGTGTAAATGAGTTTTATGAAGCAGCATTCCAGGACCTTGTGAATAGTGGAAGTGATTTGTACATTGTTGATTCTACTGAGTATTCTTGCATGGAGATTGATACTGAATCAGATTTAAAAGCAGCTGAACTATTATTATCAAATATTGGTCACCAAAATAACTTCTTTTAATGACAGAAAGTATAATTACTATGTCGATTGCTGGTCTATTGGCAGGGTTCATCTTCTCAATGCCAATAGCTGGTCCTATAAGTATACTGGTTACCTCGAATGCTTTTGAGGGCAGGTCACGATACTGCAACCTCGTTACTATCGGAGCTTCAATTGCAGATTTTATTTATGTTTTTATTGCAATTTTTGGGTTGACAAAGTTTTATTCTTTATACAAACCTGCTATACCATATCTTCTGATTGCAGGTTCGTTGTTCCTTCTTTATACCGGATATAAAACTATCAAGACAAAAATCGATCTGGAGCATCTGGAACTGGAAGATAAACAACTTTCTGAAAAGATCAAGAAAAAAGAAAAAGGAGGGTTCTACACCGGGTTCATGATAAACTTCCTCAACCCTACTCTTTTTATAGGTTGGCTCACTTCATCATTTTTTATGATCTCTTTTATAGCATCTTTGGGCTTTAATACCGGTGGATTGGACACAATAATTCATCAGAATGTAAAAGAGATTAATAATATTGTAGATAAGAAAATCGAAAACCCTCAGGTCTTCTCAAATATTCAATTGGAAAAAATTCGTTCCAGGAACAGGGAAATGCAAAAAAAGGAGCCGGTTAGTCTTCCAAAACATTTCCATTTATTAATAAGTACCTGCTATGCATTCTTTCTGTCTGTCGGGAGCATAATATGGTTTTACCTTCTGGCATTCGTGATAACCAGATTCCGGCATCGAATTAATATTAAGATCATTAATGGAATTGTTTATAGTCTTGGCGTGCTCCTGGGTTTTATAGGTATATACTTTGGTTACGTAGCCATCAGGATGCTAATAAATGCTGCACAATAAAAGCTATTCTTTAGAAGCTTTTTCTCCAGTCACCGGGAATCAATCTTTCAACGCCCTTTCAATTGTTTAAGAAAGAATTTTTTAGAGGTAAAAATCTTCTCGAATAGTCCATTCTTGCCGGAGGTAAAATATACATCAGGATTCAGGCTTGAATTAAGTATGTATTCGTCTTTGCTATCACCTATAAAACATTTAATTGAAATATTCAGAAGGTTGTTCCCTTCGATCGATAACTGGTAAACCGGAGATAAAACTGGTTTAAAGTCATCTTTAAAATTCTCCCCATTTAAACTGCCAAGAGAAACCAGATAATTAGCGATGCTTGCTGAATCAGCAACGTAATCAGCAATTTTCCAGACATTGTCTTTTTTATTCAGGCTATAACTACTATCAGCAGGAAATGTGAACTTAATACCAGTTATATCATTTTTGTTTGACTTAATGAAAGTTTTATCTCTCCAATCATCAAATTTTACATTGAAGGAGAATGGGAGTAATCCATCAACGGCATATACATTTTGTTCAGAATAAAGTCTTACAAAAGATGTAATCTGAACATTGTTTCCACTATAACCACCATAAGGATTATCCTGCTGTTTGTAATTGAATTTCCCAATCATTAGATCAGCAAGGATTTTGCCTTTAATATCTATTATTTTAATACGGGTGGCAAGGCTGTCGGTAAGCTCAAATTCTTTCCACTTTGATTTGCTTACAGCAGCCAGGCTTTGGGCTTTGATATTAAGCACTTCACCAAAAAGATTCTGAACCGCACCTTCCTGGGTAGCAGATATAATGCTGCCTTGCTGAACAGTCCATTTACCTTTAATCTTATTAAACTCAACAGCTTTACCATTACTGATTCTTGGAAAGAGTAATATCTTGCTGACTTCTGAGGTGTCAAATTCGACTATCTTACTTTTCAGAGTTGCCTTTTCTTTCGGGATTTTTATTAAGATAGTAAGAAACAAGATTGCTATCAACCCTAAAAGCAGGTACAAAAGTCGTCTGTTATTGAATGCGCTACTCATAGTTTACCTCCATTCTTTTGATACGTTTATTCCGGTTAATTTGCATTCTGATTATACCATAGATAATTATAAGAATAATCGGAGTCAGGAAGTTTATCCATTTTAGAAGAGCCCTGGTACTGTCCTGCATCTCTTTAATCGGACGTGAGGTAACCCCTTTGGTCCTTAATTCAATTAAACCTGTATCATCTGATAGCCAGTCGATGGAATTCACAAGAAGACTTACATTGTCTGGCGGTAACTGATTGCCTCCTTTTGGACCACCGATAGCAAAGTCACCATCAGAAACGAGGACAATTCTAGAATTCACAGAACCTGATAATTTACCCTCAAGAATACCTGCTACCACCAGACCAGACATCGGAAAGTCACTAAGTTTCCATTGTTTCTGAACGTCGAAATAGAGTGGCGCTTTCAAACTTCCTGATTTATCGGAAGAGTAAGCGATTGGTATGAATTTTATAGAACTATCACCCGCAAATGTAATAGGACTTGCAAATTGCAGACTGACAGATTCCAGTCCCTTGGTAATCGGATTATCAGCAAACTTATGTATCACCGGAAGATAGGGAAATTGAATCTGAGTTGACATTGTGAAGTTACCTTGTTGTTGCTGAACAGTCACCACCCCACAGTTAGCATCTATTATGAAATTGTCGGCGATTGTAATCCCCTTTTTTCTCAGCCATTCTTCCATCCCAACACTGACTGTTGTTCCCATGGCATTTGAGAAATTTCCCTGAACACGATTCAAAGCCATGAATATGTTTCCACCCCTGGCAAGGAATTTATCCAAAATCGATAATTGAGCAGCAGAAATTGTATCCACAGGTCTAATAATTGCAATTGTCTTGTATATTTTCGGAATATCGGAAGTATCCGTCAATTTTAATTCCTGCACTTTATACAGAACACTCAATTCGCTATATACCTGCGCAACTTCATTTAATGCGGGTTCACCATGTCCCCGAATTAAAGCAATCGAAGGTTTATCAACAACGGATAGCTTTTTAATTGCTGTCGATAAAGCATATTCCATTGCAGCACCAGGCTGAAAAAAGGGTATTTTCTCTTTCCCATCTCCCATTGTTACTATAGCTCCCATATATGCCTTTTGTTGCTTTACCTGATCTTTCTCCCTGACATTTATCATTATAGGTTGAATACCATTTTTTACAGCTTCCTGTTCCAATGCATCCTTTTCATTAGGATTCACAAATTTATAAACGACCATCCCGCCTGATCTGTTACCATATTCAATCAACATATCTTTAAGGTTCCCTGAAATATTTTCGATATTGGGTGGAAGATCCTTTGAAAAATAGGCAGTTATGGTCACAGGTTTATCGAGGCTGTTTAAAATATTTTTAGTTGCCTTGCTTAATGTGTACTCTCTACTCTTAGTCAGATCAATTCTGAAACTATAATTTTCGGAAAGAATATTCAAAATTATTATAATAACTGCCACCAGAATTATTGTCGAAGATATTTTTGCTGATCTTATCATGAGATTACTGATTTACTGCGTTAATTCTTGTACTTGTTATGACCTATGGACTGAAAGCTTTTTTGTCGTGTTCATTCTGGACAATCTGAAGATGCTTTTAACAATTACTGATTAAAAGCATTTCGTTTTGACAGAGATACTTCGGCAAAGAATAATCCTGAAAATATTATTGATCCGAAATATATCAGATCTTTAGAGTCGACAACCCCCCTGGCAAGGCTTTCGAAATGGACGGAGACTGACAGTGAATTTGTAACCTGGCCCAGTATACCCTTCATACCACCTGCAACAACCTCAAATATGATATGGAAAAACAAACCTATAAACAAAGCCGAAAGAAAAGCTACAATCTGGTTATTGGTCATACTACTTGAAAACAGTCCGATGCTTGTATAAGCTGCACTCATCAGGATTAAAGCCAGATAGCCGCAAATTGTTTCTCCGAAATCCAGGTTTCCAAGCTTTGCAACAGTGATAACGTAAGGTAAGGTGAAACAAAGAGCAATTATTATCAGAATTAAAGTTGCAAGAAATTTACCAAGAATTACCTGCCTGTCTGTTACAGCTTTTGTAAGAAGCATTTCAATTGTACCGCTTTTCTTTTCTTCTGCTATTAAGCGCATAGTTAAAGCAGGTATAAAGAAAAACAATGTCCAGTAGGCTATTGAAAAGAAAGAACGAAGACTGGCTTGCCCTACCATAAAAATATCTGCACCTGATATCCAGGTAAAGAATCCACTAAAGCCCAGGAAAAGAACTATCATTATGAAAGCTATCAGCGAATCAAAAAATGAATTCAATTCCCGTTTTGTAATTATCCAGATTGTTTTCATTAATTTAATTTTTAATTTATTGTTAAATCTCTGAAGATATCTTCAAGTTTTGTTTCAAAAGAAGTCAGTTCTGTGAGCACCCAGTTTTTATCAACACAAAGTTTGAAAATCTCACGTTTGACTTCCATAGTTGAACAGTGAATATTAAACAGGTTTAACTTTCTGTCAGCAAATTCAATCATGGATACCGATTTAAGAGATTGCAGAGATTTGAAAATCTGATTGGGTTCACCATCCTCAATTTTCACTCTAAGAATATCAGAGCCCTGTGCCTGCTTGCGTAAAGTTTCGGCAGTACCGTCAGCTACAATTTTCCCTTTGTTAATAATAAAAATCCTGTCGCAGGTTGCTTCAACCTCAGGAAGAATATGTGTACTTAGAATGACAGTTTTTTCACGGCCAAGTTCACGGATTAGTTTCCTTATTTCCGCTATCTGGTTAGGATCCAAACCTGAGGTTGGTTCATCAAGAATTAATATTTCGGGATTGTGAATTATTGCCTGAGCCAGACCAACACGCTGCTGATAACCCTTTGATAATTCTCCAATTTTCTTATGTTTTTCCCTGTTCAGTCCTGTTGTCTTGATCATTTCAGCAACACGCCCCGGGATACGACTTTTTTCAATTCCCTGAATACTGGCACAGAAGTTCAGAAAGTCAATAACGGGCATATCCTGGTACAAAGGATTATTCTCAGACAAATATCCGATATGCTTTTTAATTTCATTTGGATTATCAGTAAGAGATTTACCCCCGATGTACACTTTACCCTCATCAGCTGCAATGAAATTTGTAATAATCTTCATCGTAGTCGTTTTCCCTGCACCATTTGGACCAAGAAAGCCTAAAATTTCACCGGTAGCGACTTTAAGCGAAATATTATCAACCGCTTTCTGATTACCATATTTTTTTGTAAGGTTCTCAATAACAATATCCATAAGCAATTATTTTTGTGAAAATCCAATTTTAAAAACAGCATGAAATTAAAAAATGCCTGAGTAAAAATAAAAATGAAATAAGTTAAATATTCGTTAAATATTTTTTAATAATTAATCATGATTTTCATATCATTAAACCAATACCTCAAAAATATTAAAATCAATTTTGAAGAATAATAGAAAATCTGTTTTAATTTAGTACTTATAAAATGAATGGTGATTTTCTCATTCAGCTATAATGATTCGGAACAAATATTTTGATAATGTACAATTAAGTAGCGTAAAAAAGGAGGTATATAATGTCATTTAAATGTAAAATAGGTTTGCATACATGGGATGGCTGCAAATGTTCAGAATGTGGGAAAGTCAGAGATGCAGAACATGAAACGTCTAAAGATTGCGGACTATGTTCAAGATGTGGGAAAGTTCTTGAGGATCAGCACGACTGGTCGGCCGATTGTGAAAAATGTTCAAAATGCGGAAAAACTGCTGAGAACCAGCACTCGTGGGTGAAGGACTGCGAGAAATGTTCAAAATGTGGTAAAGTACGTACCAATAAACATCTCCTGAATGAAGGCGTATGTCAGGTTTGCAGACATGGTACATTTTATGATGAAAGCGATGGCACCATGTATAAAATAATAAAAATAGGCGACCAGGTTATGATGGCTGAAAATCTTGCCCGAAAACCTGCCAAAGGGAACTACTGGGTTTATGAGAATAAGGAGAGCAATAAAGTACAGTACGGTTATTTATACGATTGGGAAGCGGCCAGAGTCATTGCCCCAAAAGGCTGGCATTTACCGACTAAAGCTGAATGGGAAGCATTATACGCATTTCTGGGTGGGGAAGGCAAAAAGATTTTTGAAGATTTAAAAGCTGGTGGCAGCAGTGGTTTTGAAAGCTTATTTGGAGGGGAACGCTATGCGCGTGGTGCATTTAACAGTCTGGGTGCCAGCGCACATTTCTGGAGTGATACCCAGGAAGAAGACAAACTGGTTTGTCAGTTTAAACTCGGTGCATACACGGAGACAGCCGGGATCGAAAAGGTAGATCCATATTTTGGATTAAGTGTCCGCCTTTTCAGGAACAAATAATAAATTATGGCAGCTGTAGTGTTGTTTTAACACTGAACACATTTATTAATTGAAAAAAAGTTTAAGGGAAAGTTATTTCAGATAACTTCTAATAAATAATTCCCCGGGCTTAAAAATATTCTCATTCCAAGTTTTTGTCGGTAAATCTGAGACCGATTGATGAGGTCTGTATGGAATCGCATAAATGATTTTATTACTATGAAGTGACGTTCAGCTGTTCTGATAAAATTATAAATTTGATTCGTATCAATGACATTAAAAGATAGCTTAACCAATCTTCAGATGCGAAATTTTCTTGTAGCGCTTTTGCTTCTTAGCTCTGTAAATCCTATTCTTTCTCAGTATCAAAAAGAGTTCACAAATGAGATATTCCTGAAAAAGTTACATAATGACACTTCATATCTGGAACTCAAGAAAAGAATACTTTCCGGATTTGCACAAGAAAAATCAGGGCAGTGGGGAGAATTTGTAAAAGGCGTTGTCAGAAATTTCAATACCAGGAATAAAGTAATTGCATTTACTTTTGATGCCTGTGGTGGTAGAAACGGCAATGGCTTCAATAAAGAGTTAATTGAATTCCTTCATAATGAAAAGGTTCCTGCAACCCTATTTGTAAGTGGTAAATGGATTGATGCAAATTTTGATTCATTTATAAACTTAAGCAGAGATACTTTGTTTGAGATCGAGAATCATGGGCTAAACCATAAACCCTGTTCAATAGATGGTAACAGTGCCTACGGCATCAAAGGTACTTCAGATATTGGAGAAGCTTTTGATGAGATGGAGGCAAATGCCCTCAAGATAAAAGAACTTACAAAACATAAACCTCGTTTTTATCGTTCAGCCACAGCATTCATTGATGAAGCCTGTGTGAGCATGGCAGCCCGCCTAGGTATAAAAGTAATAAGTTATGATATTCTTTCAGGTGACGGAGTTGCCTTTACTCCTGCTAAAGTAATCGAAGAAAATGTTGTGAAGAATGTTAAACCCGGTAGTATTGTTATAATGCATCTGAATCATCAGGAATGGAATACACAGGAGGCGATGCAAAAAATTGTTCCGGAACTCAGACAGATGGGATACATTTTTGTCAGGTTAAATGATTTTGAATAAACCAGTGATAAGGGTGAAGGAAGTTAAAATAAATAATATCGAATCAAAGATAATTTTTAAAGAAAAAATATGTTTTTTAATGAAAAGTTATATCATAGTTGTTATTATATGCTGCTATGGTTTCCTAAAGACTTACTGAAAAAAGAATGGCCGAATTGCAAAGTGCATTCCTGTTTAGATAAGGATCGTACCAGGAATAAAAATTATGATTTCAAGTCATGCCAAATGGCTATTCTTTATGACAAGGACATATTGACAGATAGAGTTGGTTTAATGTTTCAAAGCCAATCTGTTAGATTTCCGACGCAGTCTTCTTATATTCCGTGAATAGATCACAAAATACATCACGGGTATCAAAATCAGTGTCAGGAATGTAGCGAAACTTAATCCAAATATTATTGTCCAGGAAAGTGGTCCGAAGAACATTACATTATCGCCCCCAAAATGCAGCTGTGGATTTAAATCAGTCAGTAAGGTACCAAAATTGATGTTCATACCAATAGCTAACGGAATCAGCCCAAGGATTGTAGCTGTCGCTGTCAGAACCACAGGTGTAATACGAGTCAAACCGGCCTGAACAATCGCCTGCCTTGTCTTAACTCCCTGTACTTTTAATCTATCAGTAAATTCTACGAGAAGTATCCCATTCCTGACAACAATTCCGGCCAGTGCAACAATTCCCATACCTGTCATAATAATTGAAATTGTCATTCCGAAAATCATATAGCCCAATAATACTCCAATCAGGCTGAAGATGACTTCTGATACAATAATCAGCGCTTTTGACATTGAGTTGAACTGGGTAATAAGGATGAACATTATAAGGAATAAACAAAGGATCATTGCTTTAGACAAGAATACCATTGATTCTGCCTGATCCTCCTGTTCGCCGGTAAGGCTTATATTAATATCCATGGGCTTCGTAAACTGAGGGAGCACTTTTCGAAGCTGGGCATTTATCAGGTTTGCATTAAACCCGTCAAGAACGTTGGAAGAGACAGTGATTACCCTTTTCAGATTAAGGCGGTTAATCTGTCCATAGCTGTTAACATATTCAACATGTGCAACAACTGATAGTGGGATCTGACGTATGAGTCCCGAAGTCATGTCCCTGTAAGTAATAGTAAGATTAAGTAATTGCTCGAGATCTTTGCGTTGATTTTCTTCAAATCGCAGCATTATAGAATATTGGTCCTCACCTTCACGGTATTTAGATACTTCTTTACCCAATTGACCTGTCCGGATTGCATCACCGACTACCCCTGCTGTAATACCTTCGGTATTGGCTCTTTCACGGTCAAGAACTACCAGTATCTCAGGTTTGGTTGTAGCAAAGTCAGATTTTAATTCCTCAATACCAGATATCTGCAATGAATCAACAAATCGTTTAAAATTATCAGCAGTCGAAGCCAGCTGTACTAAATCTTCCCCTGAAATTTCGATATTGATTGGTTTCCCTGTGGGCGGTCCCATTTTTATTTTATCCACAACTATTTCAGCGCCCGGGATATCTTTCAAAGCCTCACGCATCTTATTCATATAAACACTTGTACTTTGTCCATGCCTGTACTTGTACTCCACAAAATTAACTGCTATTTTAGCCAGATTAGATGATTTGCTGGAATTATCAAAATTGTTATCAGAAGCAAGAAAAGCTACATTTGTGACAACAGATTCCACTATAGGATTTTTTTCACCAAGAACACTCATAATACGATGTTCAGCAACACGGGCAACAGAATCAGTTACTTCTATCTGTGTACCTATTGGCATTTTAACAAAAGTGTTTATAGTATTAGGCTCATTATCCGGGAAAAAAACCACTTTCGGTTTTACAATATTATTTAAAATAAGGGTAAACGCAAAGAGGGCAATCATACCACCAAGCAGATAAGCCGGCCTTTTCCCTTTCAATACCCATTTCAGAGAATTTTCATATTTCTTCATCATAGCCGGAATAAAATGTGATTGAAATCTTCTCAATACTTTATAGCCGAATAACTCATGACCGAGGAAAGAAATTGCGATGAATATTGTCAAATTACCAATTCCTTTAGCCCCTAACAGATAAAAGGGTAATGATATCAATACTATAACGGCAGTAGTCTTGAACACGTTGCGCCTGTTAACAGGTGCGTCAACATCGTCAAGCTTCATGAAGTCTACTGCAAATACAGGATTGAATATATATGCAACTATTAATGAAGCGAAAAGTGTGATGATAAGAGTTACTGGTATAAAAACCATAAAACTTCCAACTACTCCCGGCCAGAATGCAAGAGGAAAGAACGGTGCAAGTGTTGTAAGTGTGCCCGATAGTATCGGTACAAAAACTTCTCCCGCAGCAGACTTGGCTGAAGAAGTTATATCCATTCTGGTTTTTTTGTGAATGCGATGTGTATTCTCAATCACCACAATAGCATCGTCAACAACTATCCCGAGAGCAAAAATAAATGCAAACATAACCAGCATATTCATGGTGAAACCAATCCATGGGAGAAAGATGAAGGCTATTGCCATAGACAGAGGAACCGATAAAGCAACAAAAAGAGCATTTACAAGGCCCATGAAAAACATCAGTACGATGGTAACAAAAATGAATCCGAGAATTATAGTATTATTAAGCTCATTTACGGTATTCCGTGTGTTACGCGACTGGTCACCAGTAACCTGAACAATAAGGTTTGAGGGAAGCGAGGTCCTTTGCATATCAGTAACAATCTCTTTTATTTTATCTGATGCATCAAGAAGGTTCTGACCGCTTTTCTTTATCACGTTCAGAGTGACTACATTTTTCCCATTATAACGTGCAAAATTCTCAGGCTGATGAAAACCATCCTGGACGGTTGCAATATCTCTGAGTTTAATAATAGCCCCGCTGCCAGTGCTTAATATAATATTACTTATTTCATCAATATTTGTCACTTCTCCGACTACCCTGATTGAACGACTCATTTTCTGGAGATCTATATTGCCGCCGGATACTGTCATATTATTAAGGCTGACTGCCTGTTCCACATCTCTGAATGTAAGACTTGCAGCCTTCATTTTGTACATATCAACATCAATTTGGATTTCCCTGGTGAGAGCACCACCGATTTCAACACGTGTAATTTCCTTAAGACTTTCAATCCTGTCTTTCATATTATCGGCATATTTCTTCAGCCGATCTAAAGGAATATCACCTGAAAGATTTATATACTGAATTGGTATCTCTGACAGATCGATCTCCATCACCGAAGGTTCAATAAAAGAGGGATCTGTTGGTAAGTCCTTTTTGGTCTTATCAACAGCATCTTTAACTTTCTGCTTCGCATCCTTAATTTCAATTCCCGTGTTAAACTCCACGATAATTGCAGAAAAATCCTGCACAGACCGGGATGTGATTTTTTTAACACCGCTCATCGATTTCAGATTCTTTTCCAGGGGTCTGGTTACCAGATTCTCCATATCGGCAGGTGATGTGCCGGGATAAATTGTATTAATATTTATCATCGGGATCACAATATCCGGGATCTGTTCTTTAGGTATAGTGTAATAGTTGATTAAACCAAATATTGCTATAATAAATACCAGAACATAAACACTGATCTTATTATCAATTGCCCAGCTGGTAGCAAAGAATTCCTTAAACTTTTTTTCCATGAAAATATCTTTTTAATCTCTGATCTTTTGAAAATCAGAATCACATTTAATATCTGACATATTCACCATCCACCAGTTCCTGATAACCAACTGATATTATTTTATCTCCTACTGACAAGCCTTTAAGAATTTCGGCAACTCCGTTATAGCTGTTCCCAATAACCACAGGTTGTCTGAATGCCGCATTGAATTTATCTTTTGGACGCACAACATAGATATAACTACCTTCCGGGTCGGTCTGAATCACATTCATTGGAGCCAGGATAGAATTATCCGAATGATAATCGTTTATCTGGATAATTGCTATCATATTTGCCTTCATGTCCGTAATATCAGGTGAAATACCGGTTTCAATCTGGAAAGTACGATTTACCGGATTTATATACTTGCTGACAAAATCAATCTTTGTTTCGATTTGTTTATTAATATCCGGAAAGAGGACAATAAGTTTATCACCAACCTGAACCCTTGAAGAATATGCTTCTGACACGTCAGCAGACACCTTGAGATTTTTGAATGCAACAACCCTGTAAGCTGCCAGACGGGGATCCGGGGAAACCACCCCACCGATCTTTATATTACACTCTTCGATAGTACCATCAATGGGCGATTTAATCTTGAATTTCTCAACCTGCTGGTTTAAAGATGATATTTGTCTCTCAAGCGATTCCATAGTAGTTTTTGATTGCAGATATTGAACCTCGCTTCCAATTTTCTGATCCCATAAACGTTTCTGTTTGTCAAACATATCAGAGGCAAATTTATACTGAGTTTCAAGACTTTCCATCTGCCTGCGATATTGCTGGTCATCAATCTGAGCCAAAACCTGACCCTTTACAACTTTCTGCCCGACATCAGCATACTTGGAAGAAACTGTGCCAGGAGCTTCGGCAAAGACTGCAGCATTCTGGTCCCCATCGAGTCTGCCCTGTACTCTGATGTAATGGTTAAATATATCGGTTTTAACCTCTGTCAGACCGACGAACTTGAACTTTTCCGGATTAATCGGATCCTTTTGTTCTTTTCTCACCTGATCCTCAAGATTTTTTATCTTTTCGGTTAAATCAGTCTGTTTCTGTTTCAGTTTTGCCAGCTGTGCCTGTTTATCACTGTTACAGGAATACATAATAAGTGCAACTGCTATTCCTGCTATACTTAAATTGATGGTTTTCATTTCAGATGTTGTTTGTATTATTATTCAAATCAGTTAACCTGTAAAATTTATTAATTGGTATTCAAAATCCTATCGAGTTTTGCCTTGGCATTTAAAAGTGAAAGAACAGAGTTGTAATAGTTGGATTCGGCTGTAAGGAACTGGTTCTGGTTCTGAGTTAATTCAAAGCTTGATGCTACCCCTTCGCGATATTTGATAACCGTTTTATCGTAAACCCTTTTACTAAGGACCATACTTTCCTTATTTGTTGTGAAATTGCTGAACGCGGTCTGGTAGCTGCTCAAGGCTGTTTCAAAATCCAGTATCAGACCCTGTTCGGCATTTTCTTTATTTAATCGGGATTTTTCCAGATCATATTTTGCCTGGCTTATTTTTGAATTACGCTGACCGCTGCTTATTATGGGCAGGCTTAATGTGACTCCAACAATATCCTTTATCGCAAAATTAAAGGATGGCTGATTGGTCTGTTCCTGGTGACGATAAAAACCGGCAACAGTAGGCAAATACTTCGATTGTTCTATTTTCAACAGCAGACCAGCTACCTTTTCCTGGTTGCTGATCATCTGGTAATCCACGCTGTTTTTTGCATTATACTCCGGTGAAGCCAGGTATTGCATGTTTCCCTGTGCAATTATCCCCTGAAGACTGTCGGTCAGAACTATAGGCTGCGTAAACTCAACTCCAAGCTGATATTTAAGCAGCTTCATTGAGATATCCTTCTGCGATTCAAGTGAAGCTATTAGAGTCTGAATATTGGATTGGCTTATTTTTATCTGGTCGACATCGGTCTCCTCATTTAATCCCTGCTGGTTCATCTTTGCCAGTTCATCATAGGTTTGTTCTATCGCCTTAAGACTTTCATTCAAAACTCTGATGTTTTCACCCAGAATCAAGACAAGATTATATGTGCCGGCAACAGATTCTTTTGTTTGAGCTTCCGTTTTAACGAGGGCTTTCTCTGTTACCTGTTTTGCCACCTGAACAGCTTTAACACCTATGAAATATTGACCGCTGAAGATTAGCTGGGAAAGAGTAAAATTAAAAACAGTATTATTTTTTACACCTAAAGCAAAAGGAGGAGAATTTTTATAGGCGTTAACAATATCGTCTTTTGTCAGCGTTCCGGCAGGCAATGAATTTACATCAAGATAGGGGCCCAGGCTTAATTCGGGAACAACAAACTGATGTTGATAATTTGCATCGAAGTTCAGTTGCGGAAATCCCGTTGCGAGGTTTTCCCAAATCTTTTTCTCCATTGACTTAACATCAATTCTTGCCGACTGAATTGAACGATTATTTTGAAGAGCATATTCCTGTGCTTCAGAAATTGAAAGTTTAAGTATATTTTTATTATCCTGACTAAATCCTTCTGTAATTAGTCCCAGAATTACAAAAGTTAAAAGACATTTTCGCGTCAAATTCATACTTATTATGATTTATTTATAGATACAATTCTCTTATTACTTAGTTATTTTCAAAACATTATTTCTCTTTTGGTTGCAAATGAACAGTCTCTTTTCCCGGACTTTCATTCGCGCGGCAAAAATATAATCAAAATATCCAGAAAACAAATTTTATACATAATGTTTAAGCAGTTTATTCAAAACTTAATTATTGAATCACGAATAAAACAAAGGAATCAATGGATTTGAGCTTATTAGCGAGAACTGGTTTGAGCTTATGTTAAATTACTGGAGAAGAATTATTTTTATTTCAAACAATACGATAGTTCTCATAATATGTATTTATTCCCAGATACTTCTTCAAAAAGATCTTGGCTTTATGCCTCAATGAAAGTTTATTGTGCGAAATATCGTACTCGAAAGTCCAGTTTTTGCGTTCAATATGCTCTTTCATGATTTGCGGATGTGTTTCAGTAAATAAAGTTAGAGCATCTATTTTAGAGAAATCAAATATCTGGTTGTCAAATTTATTTTCAGGCAATTTCTTATCGTTATAAAATGAATATGCATTTTCAACTTTCTTCTTCATTGTACCAGGTTCTTTTACCCACCCGTAATGGTAAACAAATGCATCAGCCGGTTTGACATTAAGTTTTATATTATCCCCCTTTCTGAAACCCTGTGCATCTCTATATGAATAAATTGATTTATCGTTTTTTATCACACGTATTTCATTTCTGTACCAATGAGGTGAAATACCCACATAGTCGTATGACCCGTAAAAATGCAAATAACTGAAGAGCAAACCATCAACATGTGCATTATCTTTCCATTTTACCATTGATGAATAAATATTATCAAGGTATTTTTCATGTATCACCTCATCTCCCTGAATGTAGAAAGCCCAATCAGAATCGTCAGGAACTGCATGAAAAGCTTTGTTTGTCTCCAAGGCAAAAACCTTTCCGCCTTTTTTCATTTCTGATGAATCGTCCCAGATAGTTTCAATTATTTTAATCTTTTGCCTGTCAATGCTTTGAATCAGGTCAAAAGTACTATCATCCGATTTACCTACTGCTACCACAAAATCATTACATAATGGTAATATCGATTTTATTGCTTCAACAATCGGATAATCATATTTAACTGCGTTACGGATAAAAGTAAAGCCTGTAACTTTCATTAATAAGTAGTTATAAGGATTTTTATTTCATAATAGTAAATCCGCAATGCCAAATGTAGCAAGAAAAAAAACTTCAGGTAACTCTCAACATATAAATTATTTATATAGCCTGTCTTCATAGAGCATCTTTCCATAATTTCACATAATATTTTAAAATATTTCTTAATTCAGACCCATTTTATGTGATTATTGCTCTTTATTCTTTTTTCTGGCTTTTTGAATTCTAAAAACAAAGTACCAGCTTACGCTAAGAATTAATATGACCAGATTTGAAATAGCAAAAACCAAAATGCCAATCTGTTCCAGGACCGAAATTGACTTAGTATAATAAACATAGAACATTAAACAAACATTACCGACAATTGAGACTAAAAACATAATTGTCAATATTATTTTCCCCATAATTTAAATTTTGGTCAAAGTTATAGGTTTTTTGATCAAGTGTTTTCCCAGGAGTATACTCAGTTTTAATTTTCGATGAATAAATTAGGTAAGCCTTAAATTTGAAAAAATATTAGCTATGATAATGCCAGTTTTATAGCTGGTTAAGAATTAAGGGTGTAATTCAATAAACCAAATATACTGAGATTGAGGAATGTACAAGTATTACTTTTGGCATTAATACAGTTAAAAGAATTGCTACTGTTTTACCAGCTCTACCCTACGATTCAGAGCCTTTCCCTCTTCATTATCATTACTGGCAACCGGGGAAGTAGGTCCGTCACCGCAGGCAGTGAGGCGAGCAGTATTTATTGAATATTGAGACACCAGCGCATTAACTACAGCCATAGCTCTATCCATTGAAAGTTTCATATTTGCATCAAATGTTCCGGTATTATCGGTATGCCCCACAACATAAAGTTTAAGATTTACATCGGCTTTCAATAATTTTGAAATTTCCTGTAAAGTCGGTTGAGATTCAGGTTTCAAAACTGATTTTCCTGTATCAAAATAGATGCCATAAACAGCAGCTTTACCTGATTCCTTTATACTGTTAGCCAGACTGTTTGCATCCGCAACCACATCTTGATTCATAGCTTTCTTCTCAACAAGTTGAATACCATAAGAACCACTTCCGTTTGCGCTGATATATGCCCAGACTTCCATACCGTTTTTAACCACTTTTAGTACAACATCTTCGCCGGGGTCCTGATATTCATAGATAAGCTGTCCACCGACTTTTTTTATAGCATTGATATAATTCCGGCCAATTTGAAGCGGACTCGGCGCCTGGACATTATTATTATTAAGATCGTATAAAATTGTCAGATGATGTCCCTCTACAACCTGGGTATTTTCGTGGCTTATCCTGAATTCATATTTATCGAATTGTACATCATCATATCTGTAAATGTGATAACCAGGCATCCTGGTAAACAATGCCGGATCTTTGCTGCCTTCAACATCCTCCTGCGCAATTAAAGGTGCAAGGCCAATGAGCATTACTAAAAATGAACTTAAAAGGAATTTCATACTTTGGATTTTAATTGAGTACTATTTGTTTTGCCGGATTTGTTTAAGGGTATTATACCCGGACAAATCTGCATAAAAATAATATAAATTAACGAATGAGTAAAAATTAAGAAAAATATTAGAGATATTATTGATCAGATATTGGCTGTATAATTATGGCTTCTAAGAACAATGTCCTATTTGCTTATTTATAGTGTTTAAGTACCGATCTTAACCAATTTTTATTGAAGTCATGCTTAATGAACCAGCCACCTCTTTGTCGTTAAAGATATTTATTATTTCATTTTCTTCCTTTAAAGCCAAAGAATAAAGTAAAGGAAGAAAATGCTCAGGAGTTGGTATAGCCATGTTAATTGCCCTGCCCTGGGATTTATAATCAATCAACGCTTTATGATCGTTTGAAAGAATGAATTTCTTAATTTTTTCATTTGCTTCTATTGCCCAGTCGTATCCAAATCCCGGTTCGTCGATTTTTTCCCAGTTAACAAGGCCAAGGTTATGAACAATATTTCCACTTCCAATAATCAGTACACCCTTATTACGAAGAGGAGAAAGTTCCCTGGCTAAATCATAATGATACTGTGGAGACTGGTAATAATCCAGGCTCAGTTGAATAACGGGAACGTCTGCGTTGGGGTAAAGATGTTTGACCACGCTCCAGCAACCGTGGTCAAGGCCCCAGTTTTCATCCAGGCTGACAATGGTTTTTTTAATAATGCTTTTGGTTTCCCTGGCAAGGGCAGGGCTTCCGGGAGCCGGATATTGTACATCAAACAATTCCCCGGGAAATCCTCCAAAGTCATGTATTGTAGTCGGTTTATCCATAGCTGTAACGCAGGTTCGCCTTGTTTCCCAATGTGCTGAAACGCATAAAATTGCATTAGGCTTTGTCAGAGTTTTGCCGATATTGCGCCAACCATCTACAAACTCATTTTCTTCAATAGCATTCATAGGGCTGCCGTGTCCGAGAAACAGCACGGGCATTTTCGCAGTATTATTATCTGATTCTATTGCATTATTTATTTTGTTTACTTTCATTACAGCACCTGCTTATGTATTAATTAATGACTATTGCAAAAACCTATTCCAATTCATTATCAGGTCATTGGTACTTCCATCAATAAAAATTCAGCATTAGTATTCGCTCTTATGGATAATTTGTCAACATCCCAGATCCCATATCCGTCGCGGGAATTCAAATCCTGATTATTTATTGTGACATCACCACTTAAAATGAAGGCATAAACACCATTTCCCTTTGCTTTAATATTATAATCTGAGCTGAACCCTTTGTCAAATTGTCCAAGATGGAACCATGCATTTTGATAAATCCAAACTCCTGCATCAACAGGTTCAGGAGAAAGCACCTGCTGCAATTTGTTATGACGGTCAGCCATATTTAAGGTTATCTGATCGTATCTTGGCTTTACATTCCTCACGTTAGGGAAAATCCATATTTGCAGAAATTTCACCGGTCTGTCCTTGTTCCTGTTGTATTCGCTATGGGTAATTCCGGTTCCTGCACTCATTACCTGTATATCACCATGTCTGATGACCGAAATATTTCCCATGCTGTCTTTGTGTTCCAGATCGCCTTCCAGGGGAATTGAAATAATCTCCATATTGTCATGAGGATGAGTGCCGAAACCCATTCCAGCTTTTACGAAATCGTCATTAAGGACACGTAGCATTCCAAAATGTATTCTTTCAGGATCATAGTAATCAGCAAAACTGAAGGTGTGCCTGCTATGGAGCCAGCCATGATCTTCATCGCCACGTGTTTCAGCTTTATGTAAAATTGAATTTGTCATAACATTATATTTATTAAAATTATCTAACCAACTGAACTTCACATCTTATTCTCAAATCATCGTTAGTAAACACCCGCCTGCTTCAAAAACGGCATTCCTGTTTAATCCCCAGTTTTTATAGTTGATTCTCCCGTTAATTGAGAATACTGGCTCTTCATCTCCTCACGATTAATTAATGACTCTGAATAGCTAATCCACCAAATGCAAAGTTAATCAAATGTATCGGGATGAGATATAGTCAGAGGGAGTAATGCGGATAACATTGGGAAGAATATCCATGATGTAATTAATGAATTGCCGACAAGAGGGAGCTATATTTCAGTTCCGGAGTTTGATATTCCTGACCTGGGGAAGCATATTCC
>Ga0182027_10001634_pt1 | contig 37134 bp, 30 predicted proteins | sample 712E1DmetaG_FD_121300 | JGI IMG/M metagenome (GOLD analysis project Ga0182027, IMG submission 121300) | Permafrost microbial communities from Stordalen Mire, Sweden - 712E1D metaG (Illumina Assembly) | ecosystem: Environmental > Terrestrial > Soil > Wetlands > Permafrost | place: Sweden...
CCGAGCGGTCCTCGTAAGTATTGTGCACGTTGTTGCGGTCCACATTCGAGATGACTATGTTATGCCGGAACACGCCCCCCTCCCAACGTCCGCCGTTGAAGCCTGAGCCGAAGTAGCCGTTGCCGTAATTGATGCCGCCGTAGAAGCCGACTTGCGGGCCCCAATACCCTTCGTGCCAAGCGTACCTGCCACCACCGAAGCCCCAATAACCGGGCGTCCAGAGGAGTCCCACGCTGGGAGGGATAACCCATTGACCCGACACCCAGTAGTAGCCATAATCACCGTACTGATAGTAGCCAGGCGTCCAAATGTACCCGTCGCCAGGACAGGAGGGCTGATCGAAGACGGCGATGGGCGGTGGCGCGATGTTCACCGAAAGCTGAATTCCGGCGAAGGCGTGCGCTCCGAAGAGGGCGGCCAGCACCAGACTCAAAAACATTGTGAGTTTGTGTTTCATCTTTGTGTTCTCCTTCCCGGTCTGTTCACTTGAAACCGGGCAAACGATTTTCATTGGACGGTGCCCGTGGTGTTTTACGGGAAAAAATTAGCAGGCAGACCATGCGGGCGCTATGGGGTGTTCACCCCATATGCGTATTCCTGGATCGAGGCGGAGTCCTGTAACGTGTAAATACTCGTATGCCCCTTAAATGTTCGGATTTCGGTGTTTCTCCTGCCCAATTGAGTTGTATCTGCAGTTGAATGAAGGCCAATCTGCGTCGCACCGCCGCGCCACTCATCACCAGAATCCATAAGCTCTTCAGCGAGGACATCGCCAAGGAGAACGATTATGCCTTGGACTTTGGATTCCGAAATCACGAGATGGCGGGTCGAAGGCTTGTATGCCAGCAGGTCAATGTCGGATCAGTGTCCTTTGTCTGTTTTCAACGGGAACCGGGTTTTCGTCCAGAAGCCCTTCAGCATCCAATAGGCTTCGATGATCGTCTCAACTGTCATTGCTTCGGACATGTTGGCCTCCGTTGGTGGAACGGCTTTTACCTAGCCATCAAATCATTTCATCCGCTCGCTTCTCTCGCGAGGTCTTCGGTTTCTTGATCTGCGCCGTCTTCGCTTCTTCGGCGGCGCGCTCCAGATTCAATTTCAGGAGGCGCTCAAGGATTTGGTCGTCGGTGAGGTCGGCGGGGAAACCGTAGGCGGCGGCGACGGCCTGGTCGAGTTTCTTGTGCGCCAGGTCCAGCCACGTCGGACGTTCGTTGTAGAGATTGGTCATGGTGCGTTTCTTGAGTTTGGCGGCGCAGTCGGCGTCCTTCGGTTCGAGGCGAGGGTAACGGATGAGGCCGACAGCCGGTGTAGTGGCCGCCGTCCCGGCGGCTGGGGTGGCCGATTTTGCCGCCGGGACGGCGGCCTCTACAACATACCGGGCCCACGGACCATCCACCGAGCCGGGGAATTCCAGGACGCGCTCGAATGTCCACTCGGGCGGATTGAGCCAGCGTTCGCGCAACTCGTTGAGTTCCTTCGCGGCGGCGGCAATCGCGGCTTTCTGGTCTGGCGTTGGCTGTGGAAAGGGGAAAGTCTCGAAACAGGTCGTCGGCGTGTAGCGCGGGCGAGTTTCCAGTCGCGTGCCCTGCTTCAACGCCCAGACTTCGTGGAAGCGGGAGTGCAGCACACCAAAGAAGTAATCGTCGGAACGGGCGAAGGCGAACGTCGCGCTGTCCGGCAGTGTCGGTGCTTGCAGCCAGACAAAGAGCCGATGCTTCGAGACGCGCGTTGTGCAAAGGAAACGCGGCAGCGGTGCAAGGGCGGTACGTAGTTCGCCGCGTCGCCGCTCGTGTAGCCACCAAGACTCGATTGTCGTGCGTGATTCTTCACGCTGCGGTTTTATCTTTGCGCGACAGTACTCGAAGGCAGCTTCGTATTGTGCAGCGTCTCGCTCTGGCGTGTTAACGCCGAAATCAATAATCCAAGTACCACTGGGTCGGTGTGTGAGGTCCATGCCGTTGACCCAAGGCACAACCACGTCGGAGTTCGGTTTGCCGTGCGGGTTCGGAGCGCGCAAAAACTCCAGCGCCTGTTGTTCCGGGATGTCGAATGCACCGCCTTTGGTTGTGCCCATGAACGCAATGTTGAGATTCGTGGCCAGCGCCGAGACTTGCGTGAGGTCGGCGGTGCCGGTGAGATTGGGATTGATCTGTGAGACAATCTTGCCGTCGAGCACGCGTTGCTTCTCGTCGCCCCTGTCGAAGCCTACCATGCTGACGTGCACGTTCGCGCCGTCGAGAATCCACGGGCGGTCGCTTTCCGCAAAGAAGATGTCTCCGTTCTCCTTGATGCGCTTGAGCACGTCGCGGTTCGCTCCGCCACGGATGCCTTGTGTGGCAAGCAAGCCGGCGCGGTCGCACTGCTTCTTCGCGATTTGCTGGCGTGCCTTTTCAAACCAGTAACAACAAAGGTCGGCTTCGCGGGCAACCCGACAATCGTATACTTTGAAGAGTTCACTCACATACTCGTCGCCCAACTCGTTGCGCAGCAGTTTGCCGCCCAAGAACGGCGGATTACTGACGATGACATCGCAGCCAGGCCAGTCGCGTTCGGTGTAGAATTTCAGCACGTCTTCAGCGGCGTGTTCCTTTGCCCGCGCCTGTTTCAGATTCTTGGCTTTGCCGTGATAGTGCGGCACCAACAGCGCGTCTTCGTTCTGGAATCCATCGAGGACTTGGAGCACGGGCGAGCGGTCGAGCGGGAAGCCGTTGTCGCGGAGCCATTGGAGATAGCCGATCTGGACGGAGACCTGCGCCAGTTCGAAGGCGTACGGGTTGATCTCGATGGCTTTGAGTTGCTGGACACCGACCTGCGGGGTGAATTTGAACCCAATCTGCGTGGCGAAGGCGATGACTTCCTTTTCGAGGCTTAACAGAAGCTGGAGCGACATGTAGAGGAAGTTGCCGCTGCCGCAGGCGGGATCGAGCACAGTGACGGTGCTGAGTTTTTTGAGGAATGCCGTGAGGCGGGCGCGGGCGACCGCGAGGGACGGACCGCCGCGTGGGGGCACGCGGCCTACAACCAATGGCAACAGCTCGCGCTTGATGTCCTTCCACTCCTTGCGGAGCGGTTGCATGAGGACGGGTTCGACCAGCGTTTTGATGTCTTCTTCGCTGGTGTAATGGGCGCCGAGTTGGGCGCGGAGTCTGCCTTCGCCGTCGAGCGCGCGCTCGAACAACGTGCCCATGATACTGGGTTGGACGAATTCCCATTTTGACTCGGCAGCTTCGGCCAGGGCGCGGACCTCGTCCTCCGTCAGTTCAAACACCGTCGCTTCCTCGAAGAGATGGCCGTTGAAATAGCGGATTTTGTGGGGGCCGAACGTGCCGCCCTTGGCCATTTTGCGAAACAGTTCTTCGAGGCGTTCCGCGAAGAAATGCGGGTCGTCCACGCCCTGCCGGGCGAGATCGCGGAAGATGTCCTTCGGCAGCAGGCCAACGTCCTCGGCGAACATGCAGAAGATGATCCGGTTGAGGAACCGGGCAATCCGCAGGTTCTTCTTTTGCGCCACCTGGACCTGGGCGCGGGTGCGGGCGTTGCTCAATTCGACCGACTCGCGTTCCTGCAGCGAGCGGGCGACGGCGGCAATGCGGGCGGCGAGGTCTTCGGTGATCTTGCTGGCGGTATAGAGAGGACGAAGCGCTTCGGGATTGGTGAACAGCGCGCGCAGGATGCGCAAGCTATCGGGCGTGTCGATCGTCGCATTGGTGAACTCGTGGGTCTCCTGCACCGCGCCGTTGAAGTTGGTGCGGACGATGTAATGGTCGAAATCGCAGACGACCAGCAGGGGCGGGTTCAGCAGCGATTCGCGGTAGCGGAGCAGTTGGCGGTAGGCGTCGTCGAGGTTCTTTTTCTTGCCCTTATATTCCCAGGCGAAACAATCTTTCTTCCAGACATCGGCGAACCCGCGGTCGCCCGTCTCTCCGTAGTCGCCCGCAGAATCCTTCACTAGCAGCAATTCGGCGTCTTTGACGACGCGTTTCTGGAAGCAGAACGATTCGCTGCCCGTCGGGTCGGCTTCGGCCGGTGTTGGCTGGCCGAGGAGTCGGCAGAGATCGTTGAAGTGCTCCTGATAGGCGGACGATTCCTTGCCGCTGTAGCGCGCCCATTTCTTTTTGAATTCAGGCCATGTCATCGGCATGCCGTCGCGGTCATGAGCGTGCAGTGTAAAGACCCTGCCGCCGTGCGTCAATCCCGGCGCGGCTCAGTCCGATATCTGAAAGACTTATTCACGCGCCTGCCCTCGGCGAAGATCACGGAGATCAAGCAGTTCACGCCAGCGGCTTGGGCCAGGGCCAAAGCGAAGGAGAAATGGATCGCTCTGGCAGCTTAAACAAATCGGCAGACGGTCGCGCTTAAGCCCTCCGTTCAGGAACCAATCTCAACGCACGCGCTTCATCAGCCGGCCCGGTTACTTCGCCCCCGCCTGCGTCACCGTGTAGGTCTCACCCGCGATGGTCATCGTGCCCGTGACGACAGTAGTGGCCGTATTCGGTGTGACCATGTAACTGACGCCGCCGCTCCCAACCCCGTTCGTACCGCCCGTGATGGTGATAAACGAATCGTTGCTGACCGCCGTCCACTCGCAATCGTTGAGGTTGGGCTTCACCTTCACAGTAGCCAAACCGCCGGCCGCTTTGAATTTCTCATCCGTCGGGCTCAGCTTGAACGTGCAGCCTCCCGTAGCCTGGTTGACCGTGAACGTCTGGCCCGCAATCGTCATCGTGCCGCTCAAGGCCGTGGTGTTCGTGTTGCCGGGGACGGTGTAATCAACCTTGCCCTTGCCCGTGCCGCTGCTGCCGGAGGTGATCGTGATGAATGGATCGTTGCTCACTGCCGTCCATGAACAGTCGGTACCGTTGCCTTTCAGGCTCACGTTTTTCGAGCCGCCCTTGGCCGCGAGTATGACGCTCGTCTTGCTCAGAGTGAAGGTGCATCCGCCGCCAGTGGCACTCACATAAGTTCCCGTGACGGTCATGGTTTGACCTGCGCTGATTGTCACCGTTTGATTGGCTGGTGTTGTCCAGCCGGTGATGGTCGTGAATGTCACGGGATGGCTGCCAACGGACACGCTGGAAACGGTTGCGCCACTATTCTGCAAGACGCCGTCATCCACCTGCCATTGGGCCCCGTCGGCTGCGGCCGCTCCCGGTTCCAAGAAGACCTGCAAAAGGCCAGACAGCGGTGATGTTGGTAATTCCAACGCGAACACCGTGCCAGCGCCGTAGGCACCGCCTTCTGCGGTCGTGCCGTAGAGTGTCGAGCCGACCAGTGTCAGCGAAGCTTGAGGGTGCTTCCCGTCATTCGCGGTTGCGCCGAACTGGTAGAGATTGGTGTAGCCCGAGCCGTCGAGGTTCATGGCAAAGACCGTGCCTCCACCGTAGAGGCTGCCAATCTGCGTTGTGCCGTAGAGCGTTGAGCCTACCAGTGTCAGCGCCGAGGGCTGCCACCCATCGTGCATTGCGACAGCGCCGAACGAGTGGAGAATGGTATAGCCTGAGCCGTCGAGGTTCATGGCAAAGGCCGTGCCAGGGCCAAGGGTGCCACCGAGCGTTGTCGTGCCGTAGAGAGTATTCGATCCAACCAGTATCAGCCGAGCAGAGGCGAGACTCCCATCGTTTGGGATGGCACCGAACTCGTGGAGAATGGTGTAGCCCGAGCCGTCGAGGTTTATGGAAAAGATCATGCCCTTGCCGTTGGCGCCACCCGATTTCGTCGTGCCGTAGAGTGTCGAGCCCACCAGTGTCAGCGAAGCGGCGGGATCTATTCCGTCATTCGCGGCACCGCCAAACGAGTGGAGAATGGTGTAGTCCGAGCCGTCGAGGTCCATGGCAAAGACCGTGCCCTTGCCGTTGGTGCCGCCCGAATCCGATGTGCCGTAGAGAGTATTCGATCCGACCAGTATCAGCGAATTAGGGTTCGCCCCGTCGCTGACGGTGGAGTTGCACGAATGGAGAATGGTGTAGCCCGAGCCATCGGTGTCCATGGCAAAGACCGTGCCATTGGCGCCGATGAAGGTGCCGCCACGGGACGTCGTGCCGTAGAGCGTCGTGCCGACCAGTATTGGCGAATCGGGGGTTATCCCATCGTATGTTAAATAACCAAGCTCTGTGCTCTCACCGAAATCGTGGAGAATGGTGTAGCCCGAGCCGTCGGTGTTGATAGCAAAGACAGTACCGCCGTTGTTGTTGGTGCCGCCGATTGCCGTCGCGCCGTAGAGCGTGGAGCCGACCGCTGTCAGCGAAGCCTCGGGGTTTTCCCCATCGCTTGCGGCAGCGCCAAAATGATGAAGGATGGTCAGCGTCTGTGCGTTGGCGGCGAGTGGCAGGCTGAGCAGCAGAATCGCCGACAGTGCGGCCAGCGGCATTGAAGAAAGTCTGGATTTCATAATAGCTCCTTGCATTTCTGAGCAGCCATTCTAGTGATGGCTTTGAATTCAGCGGTCAAACGGATCGTCCGGGTCTCTTCTCAAGCCTCTGTCCACGGCATGCATGAAATCTTTCTGGTTCTTGATGTCGTAGTCGATTTCCTCGCCGGCCAAGGATGGCGAATACCAGCCGTGGGGACCCAATTGGACGCGAACGGTCTTTTCGCCGGACTGGTCCATCAGCGCGGCGATCGTCTGGACATTCGACATTTTCATCTCGCCGCGGTAGGTGACGTCGTACCCGCCGGCCGGGTCGGGTGTCGGTGCCGCTGTCAACTCGAACTTGGTGACATGCACAACCGCGTACACGCCGAACAATGCGGCGGTGGTGGTTGTGTAACGGACACTGTCGGGCCCCAGAACCTTCCCGTTCGGGCTGACCATCGCCAGCGTGCGGAGGACCGCCAGGCGGACCTCCTCGACACTGGGCGGATCGACATTTTTCGGTGCGACGATGATGCCCTGCGGGTTCATGAGCGCTCTCTCGCGCGCAGAATAGAGCGAAACAACCAGATCGTGTTCGGCCTTGTCCCTCTGCTTCTGCTCGGCGGCCATGAGCTGGACACCGGTCGGCGTGGACTGATCGCCCGGCACGCCGAGGCACGCCGCCAGCGTTGTCTCCAGGTCCTCGAGCGTTTGTTGCTTGTTGATTTTGCCGCGCAGTTCGACGGCGGCGGCGGCCAGATCGGCGGGCCGGCGCGCCTGCAACGTCTTGATCGCTTGCGCGAACCGCGGAGCATTGCTCGGGTAGTTCCGCCTGAACTGGCGATACCAATCATTGCCCGCGAGCACAGCGGCGAGCCCGTGCCCGAAGTTTGGAATCGCAAGAACGTCCTGCGCGATCAAGCCATCAACCAATTGATCCCTCCGCGCCTCGATGCGTTTCTCCAGGCTGTTCTTCTCGTCGGCGGGAACGTATTGCAGTAGATCCTTCTCCTGCTTCATCCAACCGGACAGGGCATGCACGCCGTCGAGGCCGCTGGCGGAGGCAATCAATTTGTCGGCGCTGTCTTCCAGGGCGGGAACCGCCAGCCGGGTCCGTGTCCCGGCGATCAACTTGGTGAATTTCGCGGATTCGCTGGGCCAGAGCAGCGCCACCGACGTCTTCAATTGCGAATCCATGGCGGCGATGTGGTCGAAGTCGCTGGCGTTCCCGGTCATAGCCCCCAGGCTCGATTCCATGTCCTCCACCCAGCCGCGTACCGGGCGCTGCCAGAGTACCTCGACCGTCATCTCCGCCGCGCAGTAGTTGCCGATATACATGAACGGGCGGTCGAGCAATGTGACAACCCCGTTCCCGTTGCTGCGGAACTCGTTTCCGTTCTTGTGAAGAAGCATCATCATCACGTAGCGCTGGGTCTCGGTCATTTGATCGTAGGTTGTTCCGAAGATGGGTTTGAAAGAGTCATCGGCGAAGAGATTGCGCGCCAGGAGATACACTTGCTCACCCGAGGAGCCGCCGACGTCCAAATCCGGCTTTTCCTGCTTGATGCGCGATGCCCAGGCCGCGATCTGGTCCAGTGTCGGCGGCTGGTACGGCGTGGGTTCGTCGGCAGGTGCGGTTTCCGCGGGCTCATTCGCGGCTGCTCCGCTCTTGGGCTGCCCCCGTGCCGCGCGCTGCTCGGCAATCTTCGCGGCGCGAGCCTGTTGTGCTTTGCGGGCCGCCTGTTGTTCCGGCGACAGCGGCGGACGGAATTTAGAGTTCGCGACCCCCGACTTCACCGCGCGTTTGATCAGATTCGACCCGGCGTCATCCCGCGCCAGCACCGTCATCACCGGAACCAGCGGATTGTTATTCACGTCAAGTCCGGCCAGCTCGCCCGTCCGCGCATCCAGAACGCCGATCTTTGCCCGTGGATTTCCGACCGCCGAAGTGTCGCGAACCACCCACGCACCGGGCTTCAGGGAAAACGTCCGGCTCGCGGCATCGTATTTCCCCGTGACCTTGTAGGAACCCTTGGAATTGCTGAAAAGCTGTCGGCTGGTGTGCGCGGGCGAATACTCAATTTGCCCCGTGAGCCCGCCCTTCGCGTCGGTCTGTAATTCCAGCGTGATGGCAAACAATTCCGGGTACGCAAACGACACCCCGTTCCATGTTCCGGAAATCTGCGAAACGTCCGTGGGCGCTGCGGCCGTACCGGTCGGTCCGCCTGACGGTAGCTCTTCCGCCGCCGCGCCGATGGCCACACAAAGAGTTACTGCCGTCGAAAACAACAAAGCCGAACTCCATGCGCGCGCTCTCCCGGTGCAACAGTTTGTCGTCATGATGAACTTCCCCTCATCAGAGGAGCATGTGTGACCTCGTTTAACTGGCAGATACTAGGGGCACACCGCGAAGAAGCAACGCGTGATTTTCTATTTAGAATGTAACGGCCGGCAGAGCGCGCGGGCGTCTTATCGCTTCTTCTTCGGCAACGCCAGCAGACATTCCGCCGGGACACACTTGTCCGCCATCACGCAGAAGAGCCGGCACGGCGGCACCCCGGTATAGTCCGCGAGCATCTGGAAATGCCGACCGGTCGGAAAGCACTTCCCCAACTCCCAGGAATTGACCGTGGCAATCGAAACGCCCAAATCCGTGGCGATTTTCTTCAGCGGGATGTTGTCTTTCAGGCGCCAGTTACGGAACGCGGTCGCAAAGCTGGCGCGGATGTCGCAGTGAAGCTTGGACTTTTGAGCCACGGCGAAAGCTTACCCGAAGTCCGCCTCGCAAGCAACGGACTCAATCCTCCAGCGGCACGCTCGCCACGCGAATCAAACCAACGGCGGCAACCGGGACGATCGCCCTACAATTCATTGTTAAGCGGGGACGGTGCTCCTGAAAATTATCTTTGAAGGCGGCGAAGGCGGAGTTGCCACCGAGAGGGAGTTGCACTTACTACTGGCCGGGCGGGCTCGACGGCGCCGGCGGGGTTGAGGGTGTTGCGGGCGGCGCGGTGTTCTGGTCGGCAGCCGCCGATTCGACGGCTTGTTTCAGCGCCTTGTCGTAGGCTTCTTGCGCGTGCAGGCCGTAGCCGGAAAGGAAGCCGCGACGGAACTCATCGCGAACGGTGGGCGAAGCGTTGATGACGTACGCCTTCACGTACGCCACCAATTGATCCCACGCGACAATGTCCAGCCGCAGGTCTTTGGCCCAATCGTGCCCGAGTTCCAGCCAGGTCCGTACCTGCACTGCTGGTGAAGAAGCGGGGGAGGAATAACTGGCGCCGGAGTCGTACACGTACGGCGTGGGGACATAAGTGTCGGGGTAATAGCTCGCCGGATAAGGTGCGTACACGGGATAGGAATAGGCTGGATAGTAGCCGTAGCTCGGGTAGTAACACCACGGAACGCCCAGGGAGAAAAAGAAGAAACTACGATCATGACGGAAAAACCCGTGATTCCCGAATCGGTCGTGGTCGAAGCCGGTGGACCGGGGTCCACCCCAATTCGGCCTCCCTCCGCGAAAAGCAGCAGGTCGATTTCCAGGAAACATCCGATTGGATGACGTGAACCCGCCGGGCATCGAGCCCCGGTCGCCCGAATACCCTCTGCCGCCCGATGTGAACCCGCCAGGCGATCCGCCCCGGCTGCCGCTGAAACCCCCGCCATCCGATCCACGCCCGCCCGGCCCCATGGCGCCCTCGCTTTGAGCTGCCGAGCTGAGGATGGCCACCGCCATCAGAGCGCTGAAACAAAGTGTTCTCATTTGCACAATCTCCGTTATGTCTATAGGACGCTCAAATCCCACAACTATTCAGTACTACAAAATGCACGGTTTAGCAAACGCTCCGGCCTTACATCGAAGCGCCCTGCTGCCGATACCACGCCACCGCTTTCTCGATGCCGTCTTGGAAATCGACGCGCGGCGTCCAGCCGAGCAGCTTCGCTGCTTTCCCGATGTCGGCCTGGCTGTGGAGAACGTCGCCGGGACGCGGAGGATCGAATCTGGGTTGGACGTTCTTGCCGGCGATCTTGTTGATGGCGGCCACCAGGTCGAGCAAGGTGATGCGACCGCCACAGGCGATGTTAAACGATTCGCCCACCCCGCCGCTGCGGGATTCGCAGGCGGCGAGATTGGCGGCGATGACGTTTTCGACGTGGGAGAAGTCGCGCGATTGTTTGCCATCACCGAAGATTGTCGGCGGCTTGTCTGCCAGAATCGCGGTGATGAATCGCGGAATCACGGCGGCGTATTGCGACTGCGGGTCCTGGCGCGGGCCGAACACGTTGAAGTATCGGAGCGAAACCGTTTCCAACCCGTACAATTGCCAGAAGATGCGGCAATAGTATTCGCCGGTGATCTTGTGCACGGCATACGGTGACAGCGGCGAAGGCGTCATGTCCTCGCGTTTGGGCAGCGTCGGCGTGTCGCCGTACACGCTGGACGATGAACTGAAAATGACGCGCTGGCATTGGGCGTCGCGGGCTGCCACGAGCAGGTTCACGGTGCCGGTGATGTTGGCGTCGTTGGTCAGTTGCGGATCCGCAACCGAGCGCGGCACGCTGGGAATGGCGGCGAGATGCAGGATATAACGAACGCCGGCGACGGCGCGCTTGACCGCCTCCGGATCGCGGAGGTCGCCTTCGATGATCTGCACCTGCTTCTCAAAGCTGCGCAGGTTCTGGCGTTTGCCCGAGGAAAAGTTGTCGAACAGACGCACGCTGCGGCCTTTGGCGACGAGGTGCTCGGCGATGTTCGACCCGATGAATCCCGCGCCACCGGTGATGAGGTAGTCAATCATGAGCGTCGTTTGGGCTGGGAGGATGGGACAACTAGCAGCGCGGCCGGCTTCGTTTGGCTGTCGGAAAGCGCGAACAATCGCCAGGCGGTGTCGTCGGCATTGATTTCGCCCAGATTGGCGCGCGTTGCCGTGAACACGTAATGGAGGGAATTCCCCCCCAGCAATGGCAGCGGCACACAAACGAAAAAGCGGTTCGCGACGCTGGTGACGGTGATACCGGTATTGGACAATCGGTTTTCGCCATCGTACACGTGCAGGCCGCCCAACGGGGTGATGTCAATCTTGATCTTCGGCAGACGGGCGAAATCCTCGCCCCGTTTGTAACCGTACAAGAGCAGATGGACATTGGTGCGTTTGCCCAGCCGGGTCTTGAGTTCGATCTGCGCGATCAAATCGTTCCCCTGCCGCAGGAACATCGTCTGCGCCAACGCGATGGATTCGTCATCCGGCCGGGCCGATTCATCATCGTTCAGCTTTTCTCCCTGCTCGCCGGGCACCACGACGACCGCTTTGTTGCGAACCGCCTTGCGCCAATCGGGCGGCATACCCGGCGGAAGATTGGGCACACGCGGCACATCGATGGTTGCGAACAATTCGTTGGCGCGCGCAAAGGCGACGAGGGCATACTGGCTGTCGGTCAATTGCGTCCGGTTCCGCAGAATCGCCTCGTATTTGCATCGGGTCTGTTCCGTCGTCAAGGGCAACTTCATCCAGTCACCATCGTCGAGCAACAGGCGTGGCGGCGCGATGGCAACTTCGGGATGATAATGGACCGGCCGCGGCCAACGACCGAAGTGGATCACATAGTAGTAAAGCTGCGGATGCATTCCTTCGGCATCGAGGGCCAACAACGCCAGACGGACAAAGTTCGCCGCAGCACGGTGGTCGGGATTCGTGTCGCACGGATGCGTGACGAAGATCTTTGTGGGACGGAAACGGCGAAACAACGTTTCAAAATCGGCGGTGATTGCCTGCGGTTTGTACGGATGCTGGTAGGCGAAATCTTCCTTGTACGGCACCGCCGCGGCACGGGTCGCATCACTGCGAAACGGCGCGCTGCTGCCCCAATAATCCCGCCAGATGCGCAACGTCCCCCAGTCGGGGTAACCCAGAAACGTCAGGTGATCCGCCGGCAGGCCGAGCGAACCCGTGGCGGCCGTCCCCTCCTTGCGCCGTTTCTCGCCAAAAGCAAGGTACTGATGGGGACGGAGGAACAGGGCGTGATTGTACAGCTTGAATGCGATCTGGTTATGGTCGCCGTTGGTCAGGTAAATAACCCGCACGTCCGCACCGTCCGCCAACGCCTGTTGGATCACGCCACCCGCGCCGAGAACCTCGTCGTCAGGATGCGGCGCGACAATGACGATGCGGTCACGGGCGGTAAACGGCGGCAGATTGGATTGCGCGAGGGCACATGCCGCGGTCGCAACCATCCCCCAGAGAGTTAGCAGAAGCCGGTACATCGACGGTATGGATTCTACTATCGACCTACGCTCTTGTAAACAAAACCGAGTGCCGCCATCTTCTTCGGGTCGAAGACGTTTCGGCCATCGAGCACGATGGGCTGGGCCATGACCGAGCGGAGTTTGCCGAGATCGAGCGCGCGAAACTCGTCCCACTCGGTGCAGAGAATCAGAGCGTCCGCGCCGGACGCGGCGGCATAGGCGCTGTCGCAGAATTCCACATCGGAGAGGATCTCTCGCGCTTTCTCCATCGCCTTCGGATCGTAGGCCCGGATCCGCGCCCCCTCCTTTTGCAGCGGACGAATGATGTCGAGAGACGGCGCCATCCGCATGTCATCGGTATTCGGTTTGAACGCCAGCCCCAGGACGGCAATGTTCTTGTCTTTCACGATCCACAGCGTGTCGTGAATCTTCTTGAGAAACCGCTGGATCTGCCCGGCGTTGATCTGCTGCACCTCTTTCAGCAGGCGGAAATCATATCCCAACTGCTCGGCGATGTGGACGAAGGCGCTGAGGTCCTTGGGGAAACACGAACCACCGTAGCCCAGCCCCGCATTAAGAAAGCCGCGTCCGATGCGCCTGTCCAATCCCATGCCGTGCGCCACGTCTTCCACGTTGCCGCCGGAGGCTTCGCAAATGGCGGCGACGGCGTTGGCGTAGGAAATCTTCAGCGCGAGGAACGAGTTGCAGGCGTGCTTGATCAACTCGGCGGAATTGATGTCGGTGACAATGATCGGCGCCTGGAACGGCTCGTAAATCGCCTTCATCCTCGCCACCGGCCGCTCGTTGAGGACGCCGATCACGACCCGATCCGGGTGCATCAGGTCCTGCACCGCGCATCCTTCGCGGAGGAACTCGGGGTTGCTGACGACGTCGACGTCGACTTTGTGTTTGTTGTAGCGGCGGATCGTTTCGGCGACCTTCTCACCGGTCTTGACGGGCACCGTGGACTTGTCCACGACGATCTTGTATTCGCTCATCGCGCCGGCAATCTCCCGCGCGACCTTCTCGACGAAGCTCATGTCCACGGAACCGTCTGCCAGCGGCGGGGTAGGGACGGCGATGAAAATCACCTCCGAATTCTCCACGCCATCGGCGATCTCGCCGGTGAAACGGAGCCGACCGGCGGCTACGTTCTTTTTGACCAGCTCCTCCAGACCGGGCTCGTAAATCGGGATGCCGCCTTTGCGCAGGAGTTCGACCTTCTTCAGATCGTTGTCAACGCAGACAACCTGATGGCCCACCTCGGCGAAACAGCCGCCGGTGACCAGGCCGACGTATCCGGTACCGACAATGCAGATCTTATTGGCCATGACCTAGTCTCCTCCCCCCCCGCCGCCCAGGTCGATCCGATTGGCTGCCAGCGTCGCGCCGGGATACGCCTTCAGCGTCAACGAGACGAACACCGCCATGTTGTGGTCATGTGTCCGTTGGTTCAGGTAACGAAAACCGTAACTCACATACCAATCGTGCGTCTCCTGTCTGAGCATGTAGTCTTGTTCCTCCCACGTTCCATCCTGGAAATCAAACCGCTGATACATCTGCGCCGTCCAATGACGGCTCAATCGATAGGCAACCTCGGTAGCCAGCAGATTGCTGTCATTCTTCAGGAAGCGAGTCCCAATGCCAACGCTCCAGCGGTCGCCGTTCAGGAGGCGCGCTTCGGTGTTTAATTCCTCAAGCTGACCCGAAAGCATATCATAACGGGTAAATCCATCCACGACAAACCACGGCGTGGGCCGCAGCCGCAGCGTGCCGAAGAACTCGGAAAAATCCTTTTCACCGGGGTTCTGGTGCACGCGCCAGTCGGTCCAGCCCTCCACCTCCACCAGGTCCCAGGGTTTGCCATCCCGCTGGGTCTGGAGTTTCTGCCGGAGGCCGAACCGAAGGATATTCTCGCGGCTGATCGCGTCGATGGAATTGAACGCCGGAAAATCCAGCGGCGACCAACGCGTCACCGAGAAGGGCTGTCCGATGGCGTTGGTCGTGGTGCTCAGGGTGTCGAATTGAAAGAGTTCGTTGCTGGCCACATTCGGCGCCGGCACGTATTGGTAATCGGCAAACGGCTGCAGGATGTGCCGCAGGCCGTTGATGCCCAGGGGACGGAATTGCACGTCGTTCCACGTGCGCGAAACTTTGAACGAAGCCTCCGTGCCCAGGTCCTCGATGAGACGGCGCACCTCGTTGGTGCTCGGCGCCGTGTCGGGCGCGTCCTGGTAATAGGTGTACCGAATCCCGGCGCGCGGCACGACCGAGAGCCAGCCGAACAGGAAATTGGGCATCACCAATTGATGAAACGTGTCGCTCCGAAACGTGTGGCCTTGAAACCGTGGATCGCCGGTGTCGCCCGCCACGTTGTTGTAGTAGCCCGCGCTCGTTTCGCCCTCGTAGAAAAGCGGGGTCGAACCCAATCGGGTGCGATCCACCGCCAGCTTCGCTTCGGGCAACCGCTCGACCTCGGCAAAGAAACTGTTGAACTGCGGCCGCACCTGGGTCGAGAGCGTGAAGTTGTCGCCCCGCTTGGTAACGTCCGCCACGGACGCCGGTTCGGAGTCTCGGCGGAATTCCCGGGTGAAGAAATCGTGAAGGATGGTGGGGTCGCTTTGCTTGTTCAAATCGACGGTCAAATCCACGTCGTTGGTGAACGATTGTTTGTGCTGCCATTCGACGCGGTAGCGATTGGAAGGAATGATCTCGGCTCGGGGGACGATATTGCTGCTGGTCTCCGGCGCGGCATCGTTGATGTAATACCCGCGCAGCAGGCCTTCGGCCGCGGAGCCGAAGCGGTACTGCACTTCCGGGCCGCCCCCAACGCCCCGCCGGGTGAACTCGTCGAGATCAACTCCCAGGCGCACATGATCGTTCAGGCGCCAGTAGGTTGTGGCCATGACAAAAAAACCATAATCGGAACCCTGTCCAGCGGACAAAGAAATCGGTGGGTTATCCCCCTTGAGCGACCAGATCATGATCGGAGACCAGAAGACCGGCATGTCCCCGACGAACACGGTTACGTTGTCCATCGCGATGTGATCTCCCGGGAAGATCTGCCCGCTTGTGGCTTGCACCCGAAAATCCGGTTGCTTGTAATCGCAAGAGGTTACGGTAACCCGTGCCACCGAGTAATGATTGCTGGCAACGGTGTCCAAATGCTCTCCCTGCAGATACAGGGGATCGAAATAGCCGCGCACCTGATCCGCCTTCAGGACATGCGTTTCGAAATTGTAACCCATCGAAGGAGCCACCCATTCCTGGCCCTCGCGGTTCAGACGGACGTTCCCTTCCGCCTGCGCTTCCCGTGTGTTCCGGTCGTAGCGAACGTGATCAGCCCGCAAGGTGGCGCCCTTGTAACGAATGACCACATTGCCGCGATACTCCGCCTTCTTCGCAGCGTTGTCGTAACTCTGATGGTCGGCTTCGAGAGTATCGAATGACCCGGCCTGGGTCGGGGACAGGACGGATGGATTCTCCGCTGCCATCGTTGCTCGACAGGAGAGAAGCAAAAATCCGAGACGCAGCCAGAAAACTGTCCCCACTTTCGTCATAAAGTCGGCGCGAAAGCTATCATGGCCCCGCCAATCGCAGCAAGGCCAAAGGTCAGTCGCAAAACAAACTCGCAAGACCGAGAGCGGTCACGAGTTTGAGAGGTTCGACGGGAATTGCCCTGTAACCTGTTCGGTTCTATTCGGAGGGTCGCGCTTCTGCGCGACCGCCGGTGAGATTGCCGCGCTCCTGGCCACGCGGAAGCGTGGACCTCCGACGGATCCCACACTTTTGCTGGGCTCCAAGCATGGGACCTGCTTTAGGGATCGAGGGAAGGGTTCACGGACGATTGATCATGAAAAAGCATCAAAAACAGCCCCCTGCAAATCTCTCCGACTGGGTCGAGTTCTGTTGGCTGCTGTTGATTGACCCGACGTTTCAAGCCAGCCGTGACAAGCGGAAGGCGTACTTCGATTACCGGCTGGCCAAGCAATACCATATCCCGTTCTCCTGACGGATCGCCCACCTCTTCGTCATCCCTCTTTCCTCTCTGGGATGGCATTTTCAAGCGGTTTTGCCGCTTGACGCTCCTCTGCTCTGCCACTAAGATTCGCCCGATTTTCACCAGCAGTGCCGCCGAAGGAGGGCGACCACGATGGCAGAAGCATATTGTGTGAAGTGCAAGGCAAAAAAGGAAATGGCGAAACCACAGGAAGTGACCATGAAGAACGGTCGGCCTGCCATTCAAGGTGTTTGCCCCGATTGCGGTACCAAGCTGTTTCGGATTCAGGGGGGCAAGAAGTAAACGGTTCAAGCGGTCGGTTTGCATAAATTTTGACGGTTGCGAGTGCCGAGTTTCCTCGTCGATGAAACGGCAGCAGGATGTTTTTTCTTGAGTTACAGTGAGGGGGGTTCAACCTGGACAGCAAGACAATGAAGGGCAATAATAATCAACTCGCCTACGTATTGATCAATCCGTACACGATTTTCAAGTCGCGCACGGGCGGTGTGATCACCCGGCTGTTTACGCGGACCGCGTTGGACCTGGTCGCAGCGCGCATGTTTACTCCCAGCCGCGAACTGGCCGAGCAATATGCGGAGATTTCCATATCTGAAAAAGATCCGCAGGACCGCAAGATTCAGGAACTAATCCGCCAGTACATTCTTGACAACTATTCCCCGGATCCGAAAACCGGCCAGCGTCGACGGGTCATGATGCTCGTTTTCAAGGGCGAAGATGCCGTGAAGAAGGTGCGTCAAGCGGTCGGCTCCATCCAGCAGGGCAAGGGGCCCTCCGGCGAAACCATCCGCGACACCTACGGCGATTACATCGTCGGCCCCGATGGCGCGGTCAAATACTTCGAGCCTGCCGTGCTGGCTCCACCGAATGTCGAAGAAGCCGAAATTAAACTCAAGCTTTGGGCCAAACATTCCGGCGTTGAAGGCGGTTATCTCGATAATGTGGTTCGGTACCCGAAGAACACGAAGGTCGAGCGTACGCTGGTCCTGCTGAAGCCCGACAACTTCCGATTTCCCAGCGGCCGGCCCGGCAACATCATCGACATGTTCTCGCGTACCGGCCTGTACATCATCGCCATCAAGGTTCATCGCATGACCGTGGCCGAAGCCGAGGAGTTCTACGGCCCCGTGCGCAACGTCCTGCGGGAAAAGCTGCGGGATCTTTCCGGGGAGCGCGCCCGCGCTGCGATCGAAAAGGAATTCGGGTTCCCAATCCCCGCCGAGGCCGGAGCGAAACTTGGGGAAATCATCGGCGTCCTCAACGCCGACCATCAGTTCAATGAAATCGTCAGGTTCATGACCGGCCGCAGCCCCGACCAATGCCAGCCCGGCGCGGAATCGGCCGACGGTCTGGAGAAAATTGTGGCGGTCGTGTACGAAGGGGTGGACGCAGTCAACAAGATCCGCAGCGTCCTCGGCCCGACCGATCCGCGCAAGGCGCCGCCCGGCACGATCCGCCGGGAACTCGGACAGGACATCATGGTCAACGCCGCCCACGCCAGCGACTCGGCAGAAAACGCCGCGCGCGAAATGGGCATCATCAAAATTAAAGAAGACAATCTCAAGCCCCTGGTCGAGCAGTTCTACAACTGCAAACTCTAGCGGTTTGACGCTTCCAGCATCGCAACAAGGAAAACATTCATGCAACAACTCGCACAACGGGCCACTACTCTCACCCCATCGCTCACGCTGGCGATTGACGCCAAGGCGAAAAAACTCAAGGCGGAAGGCGTAGACGTTTGCGGCTTTGGCGCAGGCGAACCCGACTTCGATACACCGCAACACATCAAAGACGCGGCGGCCAAGGCTCTGGCCGATGGTTTTACCAAGTACACGCCCTCTTCGGGCATTCCCGAACTCCGCGCCGCCATCGCCGAAAAACTGAAGAACGACAATCACCTCGATTACAAGCCTTCGCAGATCATCGTCAATTGCGGCGCCAAACATTCCTGCTACAACGTCATTGCGGCGACCTGCCAGGACGGCGACGAAGTTATCATCCCCGCTCCGTACTGGCTCAGTTACCCCGAGATGGTGAAACTGGCCGACGCGACGCCGGTCGTTGTCCAGACACAGGAAGCGAACAGTTTCAAGCTCACGCCCGAGGAGTTCCGCGACGCGATGACTCCGGCAACGAAACTCATCATCCTCAATTCCCCCGGCAATCCGACCGGTTCGATCTACAGCCGGGAAGAATTGCAGGCGCTCGCCGAGGTCGCGCTCGAAGAAGACATCCTCATGCTTTCGGACGAGATTTACGAAAAAATCACCTACGACGGCGCCGAGGCCACAAGCCTCGCGTCGCTCGGCAGCGGGATTTACGATCTCACGATCACCGTCAACGGGTTCAGCAAGGCGTACGCGATGACCGGCTGGCGCCTCGGCTACGTCGCCGCGCCCGAACCTGTTGCCGCGGCGATCGACTCCATCCAATCCCATTCGACCTCGAACCCGACGAGCTTCGCCCAAAAGGGCGCCCTGGCCGCCCTCCAAGGCGATCAATCGTCTGTCGGCGAGATGGTCAAGGCATTCACCGAACGACGGGAGTACATGTACAACCGGCTCACGAAGATTCCCGGCGTCACCTGCGTGAAACCGATGGGCGCGTTCTACATGTTGCCGAATATCTCCAGCCTCGGCCTCAGTTCAACCGATTTCTGCACCAAATTGCTCGAACAGCAAAAGGTCGCCGCCGTGCCTGGTATCGCGTTCGGCAGCGACGCTCACATCCGTCTCAGTTACGCCTGTTCCATGGAAAACATCCAGAAGGGCCTCGACCGGATCGCGACCTTCTGCGCGGGACTGGGCAAGTGATCTGTTGTAGGCCGCGTGCCCTCACGCGACGTCCACTGAGAGCGGCGGACTGGTGGATTTTGAAAGCATGAAAATCGCCCTCATCGGCCTGCCCCAGGTCGGCAAGAAGACCGTGTTCTCCCTCCTGACGGGGATGGGGCACGACCAGCTTCTCGTTCGGGCGGCAGAATACCACGTCGGCATCGTCAAGGTTGCCGATCCCCGCGTGGACAAACTCTCGGCGATGTACAAGCCGAAGAAGACCAAACACGCCGAGATCGAATGCACCGTCGCCCCTGCCCCGCCCCACGAGTCGAAACCGCGCGAGCAGTGGCTCAACAAACTCAAGGACATGGACGCGCTCTGTCACATCGTCCGCGCGTTTGAAGATTCCGCCGTGTTCCACGTCAGCGGTTCGGTCGATCCCCTGCGCGACATCGACGCGATGAACCTCGAACTGACCATCAGCGATCTCAGCCTCATCGAAACACGTCTCAACCGCATCGCCCAGGACCAGAAGAAAAAATTCGACCAGGAACGCGCCGACGAAGCCGCCCTGTTGGAGAAGCTGAAGCCCCACGTCGAGGCGGGCAAATCGCTCCGCGAGTATCCGTGGCACGAAGGCGAGGAAAAGCGGCTCCGGTCGCTCCAGTTTCTGACGGTCAAGGGCATCGTCACCGCCCTCAACTGCGGCGAAAACAATTTCCCCAACCCGAAGCTCGTCGAGTCCGCGAAGGCAAAACTTACCGGTCCCCGCTCTGAAGTCTGCGAACTCAGCGCCAAGACCGAAACCGAGGTGGCGCAAATTGAAGATCCAGCCGAGCGCGCGGAATTTTTGTCTGCCCTCGGTGTTACAGAACCGGCCATTCATGTCCTCACCCGCTTTCTCTACAAAGCGCTTGGTTACATTTCCTTCTTCACCACGGGCGAGGACGAAGTCCGTGCCTGGACGATCCGCCACGGCGCGACCGCCGTCGAGGCAGCGCATGCGATCCATTCGGACATCGCCCGGGGTTTCATCCGCGCCGAAGTGATGAAGTATGGCGAGCTCACCAGTGCCGGTGAGACCGGCTTGCCCGCCGAAGCCTCGGCGAAGGCGGGTCATGCCGCCGAAGTGAAGCTCAAGGAAACCGGCAAGCTCTACATCAAAGGCAAAGACTACATCGTCGAAGATGGCGACATCGTCCACATCCGCCATAGCGGGTAGGTGGGGGTGGTCATCGCACCGTCATGGCCTCGCGCCAGGCAGCGGCGGACAACAGGCCGCGATGATGATAGAAAATCGTCTGGGCCAGCGAACGGAAGACCGCGTTTTCCAGGGCCAGATTGAGGAGCCGGTTCGGTATTCCCCGGTTCATGGCAAACCGCAGCAACCGTTTGCAGGAGAACCAGGGCACTTCATCTTTCAGAGCCCGATAGGGCTGGGGACCGCCATCGTACAGGTAATCGGAAACCAGTTGCGCCCCGCGCCGCCCGAAATGCAGCGCGGTGTGGATGCCGCCCGCCGTCAACGGCGACGCCAGCCCCGCCGCGTCCCCCACCAATAGTACGTCGGCGCAGCCGAGCGGCTTGACGGGGCCGCCCACTGGAATCAATCCTCCGCGTCGCCCGACGATTCGGGCCCGCCGAAAATCAAAAATCTTTTCGAGGCCCTGAATGAACCGCTCCAGTTCCGGTTTTCCCCGACGCTGGCACGCCAGTCCGACCTGGGTGATCCCCAGCCCGGGCACCACCCAGCCGATGTAGCCCGGTGCGAGTTCCGAGTCCAGAAAGCAGTGCAACCGGTCCTCATCCACACCGCGCACGCCCTCGTATTCAAGTTCGATTCCGATCAAACACGATTGATTGGTCCCCAGATTGAAATCGCGCGCCACACGGGATTGCGCGCCGTCGGCTCCGACCAGAAAGCCGCAGGTGATTTCGGCCGATTCCAACCAGAATTTGTTGCGGATTCGCACCGCGCTTTGGAACGGCTGGTTCGTCAGGAGTCTCGCCCCGGCTTCTTCCGCCTGTGCCGCCAACCAACGCATCAAAGTCGGCGTGTCTGTCGCAAGAAAATAGTACCCCGGCGAAGTCAGGTCCAGGAATGCCTTCGAAGGCGAGTAAAGACGGACCCCGTGAATCTTGCGGGTCAACTCCTCCGGCACGTCCCATTCGTCTGCCACTTCCCTGACAAGAATGCCCGTCGTATGCGGCGCTTCTCCCGGTTCCTCCTTGCGCTCCAGCACGGCTGTGGAAATCCCGCGTGTGGCCAGCGTTCGTGCGCACGCCAGCCCCGCAAAGCTCGCCCCAACGATCGCCACCTCGAAATGATCTTCGTTCGTCCTCCAGCCCGACGAAAACTCTCCTGACGTTTGCGGCGTGCTCGGCTTCCTCTTGTTGCTGTGGCGGGACGATGAATGCTCTGCCATGACGGGCGAAGTTCCTGTTGCTTGTCGCTGTGCCCTTCGACCCTCCTGCCCCCGCAACAGTTCAAATTGATTTGAAGGCCAAACAAAACCTATAGCCGCAGGGTTGCCATCTGCTGATGGCGTCTCGCGGACTCGGCTCAGCCTGCGTCCTTTCCTCCGGCAAGCCGAGTCTGCAAGACAGGTTCACTGAGCCGTTCGCAGCCGGGCCAGATTGTCCTTTGGTTCTGCCCATCGCGGCGCGATCTGGCTGGCTGTCTCGAATTCGGCGACCGCTTCGTTGGTGCGTCCGAGCTGGACGAGGGCTGCACCGAGGTTGTTGTACGCTTCCGCGGAGCGCGGCTTGAGACGAGCGGTTTCGCGGAACTCGCCGGCCGCGGTGGCGTAATCGCCGCGCTGGTACAACACAATGCCCAGGTTGTAATGCGCATTGGCGTAGTCGGGCTGCAACCGGATCGTTTCGGCATACTCCAGTGCCGCCTCGACGGGAAGGCCGCGTTTTAACAGGGCATTACCGAGGTTGTTGTGCGCCATCCAGGCGTTCGGGTTCCGCGCAATCGCAGAGCCCCAAAGCATTTCGTCGTCATGCCAGATTTGCGTCTGTCGAAAAGTCATCACGGCCAGCAGTGCCGCGACAACCACGGTTCCGCACACCAGTAATCCTCGGCGGTCGGTCTTCGCGGCGCCCGCGCACACCAGGGCGATCACGCCGGGCAGGGCCGCGTACTGCCAGTGATCGGCCACCAGCGAATAACTCATGAACCCGATGTCGAAGAATCCGAGAATGGGCACCAGCATCATCACGAAATATCCGAGGGCAAACAGCGGGCCGCGTCCCCACCGGTCCCGCCGCCGCCACAAGATTGCAAACCCGATCACCAGTGCCGCCAGGGGCAGCCAGGACAACGCCGAGGCCGAGTCGATCCTCCATCGCGGGTAGATTACGCTCAGGTTCACGGGCCACAACGCCTTGCCGAGATAAAACCATACGGCCCAACCGGCACCGGCCAGTCGCGCCGCGAGATTGTCGTCGCGGACGATGTGCTCTCCAATCCCGTGTTGCCGTTCGAACCAGACCGTGACCAACCCCATCGCCAGCGACAGGACAAAAAATGGAGCCACCGCCGCGACGTCGCCAAGCTTCACGCGCCCATGCCGCCACCAGAGGCACAACAACAACGCGCACGGAAGCATCACGATCGCCGTCTTGCTCAGCAGCGCGAGCGCGAAACCGCCCATTGCCAATCCATACCAATGCCACTTGTGAACTTCCTCCCAGCGCAGGAATGCCAGTACGCTCAGCAGCGCGAACATCAGCGACAGGACGTTCTTGCGTTCGCTGATCCACGCGACGGACATCACGTTGACGGGATGCAGGGCGAACACGAGCGCAGCGACCCATGCGCCGCGCACCCCGAGCCTTGCCAGCACACACCAAATCAGCAGCGCGTTGACGGTGTGCAGCAGCAGGTTCGTGACGTGATAGCCGGTGGCGTGGTTACCCCACAACCGCCATTCGAGCCAGAACGAGGTGTTGGAAAGCGCGTAGTAATCGGTGAATTGGGTCGTGGACCAGAACCGGCGCAGACCGTCGGATGCCTTGATCAACGGATTGTTCACCAGATACAACTCATCGTCCCAGACGAAGCCTCCGCGAAGAGCCGGCCAGTACGCGAGGAATGTGAGGGCCACCAGCAGGAGGCCGAACCCGACATCACGCGAGAGAAATCTTCTCACGCGCATTGCTTTGCCACGGGTCCCCGTCGAACACAAGCGCAGACTCGCAAGGACGAACGGCGAGGTCGTCCTCACGCTGCTGGAACAAGTCGGGAACAAATGAAGCGGAGAATAATTGGGTTGCGCGTCCTGTCCAGCAAGCAGGTCTGTTCGGCGCTTGTCAGTCGCCGCCAAGCGCGGGATGATTGAGCCTATGAATGAAATCGTGTTCCAAGTGACGCAGGAAGTCGATGGTGGTTTTGTGGCCGAGTGCCTCTCTGAAAACATCATCGCACAAGCGGACACGTGGGAAGAACTGCGGCGCAACGTCAAGGAAGCCACCGACGCCTTTTTCTTCGACCAGGCCAAACCGGCCGCCATTCGTCTCCACCTGGTGCGCGATGAAGTTCTGACCGGTCAATGAAGATCCTGCGCGCCGTGGCCGCCAGCAAAGGCGTCACCCGCGAAGTATTGCTCGATTCCTTCCGCTAACCGATTCCAAGAGTGCGGTGGCGGCGTCGGTGAGCAGGACGACAAGGGCTCACGTCCAACCATTCGCCATTCTGGGTGAGGGCAGACAGAGATTCGCCGTCTAACTGACAGACGGCCCGCAGCGGTTTCGACCCGCCTCCGCGACGTGCTCCGTCGGGCACGCAATCCTTCGGCTCCGCTCCAGGTCGCCGAACTGAACTATTGAATTGATAGGAAATTGCTTTCGTAGGTCAGGGGAGACGGGGGCCGATCAGGGGTAAATCTTCTCAGAAAGGAACGATATCATGAGATGGCACTGCGAAGGCGCCAGGATCAAAAAACCTTCCAAATCCTTGCGTTGAAAAAAATGTTCACGACCGCGCCAGACACCGCGTTCGATGCGAATCAGTAATCCCGCTTGTCGCGCCGAAATGAAACAAAGGCGGACGTCGCGCCATCCTATGAGCTTTTCGTGCGGAATCCGCCCACGAGAAAGACGACAAGGCATATTGCCAGCACCAGGCCAATCCCGCTGCCGCCGATGACGGGGCCCCCAAAGTAAAACCCGCCGCCGCCGAACAAGAGAAGTAGAACAACTATGAGTAATAATAGATTCATGCCGGTAAGATAACTCATCGATGCACGGTTCCTATGGGGTCTTCACCCCACAGGCGAAAGTAACAATGATGTCAACGCGATGGCCCGGTGGAACGCTAAGTTACGACAGACGCCAGTAACCGTGACCATTCATCATCCTCGGTGTGGCAGAAAGAGATTTGCCGTCGAACCGACAGACGGCCCTCAGCGGTTTCGACCCGCCTCCGCGACGTGCTCCATCAGGCACGCAATCCTTCGGCTGCGCTCAGGACATGGCTCAGAATGACAAGCCGGGAAGAACAATTGATTCAGGCCCGTCAAACTTCCTGGATCACGCCCTTCGAAGGACGGACAACGCGCCCGAAAAATCTGCACGACACCTAGTAGTGCTAGGTATCAGCGCGCGGCAAGAACGACCCTCGCAGTCCATTCAACCGCTGCCATAATTCCAACATCATGAAACCAGTGCCGGAAGTCAGGGAATGTTCGGTGGTCGGGCCGACCAGCGTACGGCTCCGGTTTCAGGATGGATTCGAGGGTTCGCGCAGAATCGCAAGGCGGGATGGCGCGGTCGTCCTCACGCTGCTGGAACTAGTCGGGAACGAGTGAAGTGGAGAATAATTAGACTTGAGCTCTCGTTTTTACCAGCGCCATCGCCGCCTGCTGTCCAACCTCTCCCGCCACCTCGGCGCGTAGTTGGTCCCACTGATAGGAAATTGCTTTTGAAGGCCAGGGAAGACGGGGCCCGATCAGGGGGTTAGACTGCCTCCGTTCTCTAATCGGTCGCTTTCCTGTCAATAGTCAACGACCCCTTTGACCCCTTTGACGGCAGAAACCCGCGCTCTCGCCAAAACCCGGAACAGAAACAGGGAAGGTCCGAGGACCTTCCCCGATTTCTGACAATGCTATGGGACAAGAGGTGCTAACTATTCCTTCTTGACCGGCACTAGCGTGCCCACAATTGCTTGACCATTAGTCCAGCCCCCGCCTTGGGTACTATCCTTCCAGATGCCCGTGATCTTCGAGCTGACTATGCTTTCGTCGCCAGTTTCCGTGCCACTGACCAAGATCATTGCATTGCTGGCCGTACCAGCCGAACCCATCAAGGTGCAGATAAACTTGTAGTTCTTCTGCTTCGTCGGCTGCAAGTCGACGTACTGCCCCTCCACGAGTAACACAACAACATTGGTCGTGCTGGCGTTCGTGGTCACCTGACCGACCGCCCAGACTTCGGTCGTGGTCGTCCCGCTGATGACCTCCAGGTCGAGAAACGAGATGGGGTCCGAGTTCCCAGAAAGACACTCGTTCGTCACCGTTCCCCCGTTCGGACTGAGCTTGCCTTTGATGATGACCTCCTGCTGGAACAGGATGTTCGTCGTGATTACTTCGTTCGCCCAGCTGCTGGCGACACACACCGCTGCCACTACCGCGATTGCTAACAGTTTCTTCATGCTGACCCTTCCCCTCTTGATAATTGGTTTCGTTTAACTAAACCGCTTCATATGGCATTAGGTAGCATTTACCGTGCGATGCGACACAAGTTTGGCCCTGCCAAAGCCTCGCCGTAGCTCTCGCGACGACGGGACGAAGGCGGGCCGCCCGCCGAATTCCGCCCAAGCCGACCACAAGTGCGCGATGCCTGCTCGTTGCTCCCCACCTGTCAAGAGTCACTGATAGGAAATTGCTTTTGGAGATCAGGGGAGACGGGGGTCCGATCAGGGGGGCTAACCCCCAGGCGGTCGGCACGCTCGACCATCTGGTCTTCTTGAAACAAATTGTGCTCACGCTGGGTCATCAGGGGGACGTGATCATCGTCGGCCGCGGAGCGCGGTTCCTTTTGCCCAGCCAGTTCGGTTTGAGTATGCGGCTGGTTGCGCCGATTGAGGCGCGCATCCGGAGGATCGCCGACAAAGCGCGCTTGAGTTTGGAAGCTGCCCGGGTAGAGGTCGAAAGAATGGATCGCGAGCGGGTGCAGTTGGTTCACCGCCATTTTGGCCACGATGTGACCGACCCTTTAAGCCACGACTTGATCATCAACACAGCCGCGATGAATGTCGAGGCGGCAGCCGGGGTGGTCATAACGGCGCTTCAGCGAAAGCTGGGTGTGCAGATCAAGGAGAGCGGCCAGAAACAGTAAAGGAATCAGTCCTGCACAATCTATGTTCCTGTGCGGCCCCGGTTTCTCGCCGCACTTTGAGCGTGGTTGCCGGCGTCGGCTATGACGTGACAGGAACGGCCCGCCCAAATATTTCACCGCATTTCAGGAACGACCTGTTTTGCGCCGCCACACGGCCAACCACTGCCAACCGCCGAAAACAGAAGCGCAAAAGGCCACTGGCCAGAAAGCGGCCGCTTCCGGGACGGCGGTGGGAATGGTGATGTTGTTGTTATCCAGAGTCACGGCGCCGTTCAACGCCAAGGCGCTGCCAGACATGCTTGCCCCGGTATTGAAGGTGATGCTTGTGTCAGCGAGAATACTGCCATTAAACGACGTGCCTGTGCCGAGAGTCGCGGAGGAGCCGACTTGCCAGAACACGTTGCCGGCTTGAGCGCCATTGATCAGGACGATAGACGAACTGCTGGCGGTCGTGAGCGTGCTCCCAATCTGGAAAACGAAGTCGCCAGTCCCGCTCAAAATGAGTATTCCCGTCAGTCCAGCCGACGAGCTGAAGGAATAGACGCCTGACGTGAGCGTGCGGCTACCCAGATCCTGACCGCTCAAGTCAGAAGCGCCCGTCTCGCCTGCCAGAGTAGAGTATGCGCTTGAGGCATCAGCATGGGCCTGGTCCGCGACCGACCCGCCGGCGTATATCGTTCCATTCACGATCCCCGGACCAAAGCCAGTGATCGTAGTCCCTGGAGAGACACCCAGATCTCCGTAGAGAACTGTATTGCCTGTGTTTGGCACTCCCGAACCACCCAGGACCGCGAAGCCGCCAGCCGAACCCAGATTTATGTTAGCTTTGCTTTGCGGCAGAAAACCGGCCAGTGCCACGACGACCAATAGAATCAAATGTTTGTTTTTCATTTTGGACGCGCCTTTCATTTGCAGTGCTGCCGCGCGGAGGGGAGCGCCCGCTGACTTTCCGTTACTGATAGGAAATTGCTTTTGGAGATCAGGGGAGACGGGAGTCCGATCAGGGGGTTAAAGAAGTCCTTTATCGTCATTTTGCGGACTCTCTTTCAGGCGCAAAACTCATAAATAAGCTTTTTCCCGCCGGTAACCCCAAGATCGTTGATATAGGGACCGGAGCCGGCTTTCCCGGAATCCCTGTTTATATCGCGTCACCTCACAAAGACATTACCCTTATAGAGTCTATCACCAAAAAGACGCTATTATTGGCTGACATGAAGGAAAAACTTTCGCTGGCAGGCGTTAAGATCATTAACGAACGCGCGGAAAACATCGCCCGGGAAAGCGCCCACAGAGGAGCTTACGATTTCACTGATAGGAAATTGCTTTTGGAGATCAGGGGAGACGAGGGTCCGATCAGGGGGTTAAGGGGGGAGTCCGCAGATGATCCGTATGCGAATCCGCTCATTTCCCTCGGTTCGAGTCTCCCGACAAACAGCCGACGCTCTGAAACCGTAACCATTTCTTCTCCGTGGTCGCGATGTATAAGCCTGATGGGTCGGAAAGCAAGCAGAAAAAGGCCAAGAGAAAGCCAAAAATGAAAACACTGCGGTAAAACACTGCTGTCCAAAATCAAATTATTTTGGACAGCAATGTGTGTGGCGACCCCGGACCGGACCACCCCGGACCGTGAACGTCGTAGCCTTGGCGAAAGATGGAAGCCTCACTATGGGGTCTTCACCCCACAGGCGAAAGTAACAATGATTTCAACGCGATGGCCCGGTGGAACGCTAAGTTACGGCAGACGCCAGTAACCGTGACCATTCATCATCCTCGGTGTGGCAGAAAGAGATTTGCCGTCGAACCGACAGACGGCCCTCAGCGGTTTCGACCCGCCTCCGCGACGTGCTCTATCGGGCACGCAATCCTTCGGCTGCGCTCAGGACATGGCTCAGAATGACAAACCGGGAAATCGCGGCGGGAATTGCCGCTCCTATTTTGCAGACACGGCGGTGGCCACGCGGAAGCGTGGCCCTCCGAAGTTTCGCAAGCATTCGCCACGTGTAACGTGGTAAACGTCGGTTCGCGTTCATTCGCGGTTTGACTCGGTTCTTTGAAGCTGCGAATATCTCGCGACGATGAAATTCTACGTTACGACGCCGATTTATTACGTCAACGATCGCCCGCATATCGGGCACGTGTATACGACCACCATCGCCGATATCCTGGCCCGCTATCACCGGGCCTGTGGCGACGAGGTGTTCTTCCTGACCGGCACCGACGAGCACGCGGCCAAGGTGGTGGACGCGGCGGCGGAACGCCAGTTGACGCCGCTGCAGTGGGCCGACAAAAACGCGCAGGAATTCCAGGACACGTTCGCGCGGCTGGGGATTTCCAATGACGATTTCATCCGGACCACCCAGGAGCGCCACAAAGCGAAAGTGCAACAGTACGTCGGCGAATTGATGCAGACCGGCGACGTGTACCTGGGCGAGTACGAAGGCTGGTACGACGTTGGCCAGGAGGAGTACGTCCCCGACAACAAGGCCAAGGAATACGATTTCAAATCGCCCGTGAACGGCCGTCCCCTGGAACGTAAGACCGAGAAGAATTATTTCTTTCGCCTGAGCCGGTACGGAGATGCGTTGCTGAAACGGATGGAAGAACAGCCGGACTTCGTGCAGCCCGACGAACGCCGCAATGAGATGGTGAACCGGATTCGGGAAGGACTCAACGACGTGCCGATCTCCCGGATCAGCGCGGGCGGGTGGGGGATCAAGGTGCCGGGCGACGATCAGCACGTGATCTACGTCTGGATCGACGCGTTAATCAATTATCTTTCCACGGTGGACACCGACGACCGCCGGCATTGGTGGCCGGCCGACGTGCATCTGGTGGGCAAGGACATTCTCTGGTTTCACTCGGTGATCTGGCCGGCGCTGTTGCTCGCGCTGAAGCGGCCGCTGCCCCGGCAGGTGTACGCGCACGGCTGGTGGAAGAGTGAAGGCCAGAAGATGAGCAAGAGCCTCGGCAACTTTGTCGATTTGGAGAAGATCGACCAGTACGTCGCCACGTACGGCCTGGACGCGTTCCGGTATTTTCTGGCGAGCAACGGACCGATGGGAGTCAACGACAGCGATTTTGCCCACGCGAAATTCGTGGAGGTGTACAACGCCGATCTCGCGAACGATCTCGGCAACCTGATCAATCGCACGCTGTCGATGATCGGCCGTTACCGGGCCGGCGCGATCCCGGCCGGGTCTGCGCCTGATTTGCAGGCGGAGGCGACAGCGTTGACGAAGACGTATCAGGAAGCGATGGCGCGTCTGGACCTGCACGGCGCGCTGGAAGCGTTGTGGAAGTTTGTTTCCCGCGGCAACCGGTACGTGGAAGAGAACGCGCCATGGAAGCTGGCCAAGGATCCGGCGCAAGCCACCCGGCTCGATTCCGTCCTCTACAATCTGGCGGAGTCGGTCCGTCTGATTTCGGTTCTGGTGGCGCCCGTTATGCCCACCATTTCCAAACAGATTCGTGGCCAGTTGGGCGTGGAAGAAACAACCAAACGGCTTGCGGATGAAATCCAATGGGGCGGCCTTGCCGCAGGGACCAGGATCGGCACGGCGGCTCCTCTGTTTCCAAAGCAACCGTGATACAGCTTCCGGATTCCTCCCGATTCCACGTGATTGAAGCGGCCAGAGTCCTGCCGCGTTACGGGAGAATCGCGTCGCGTCCGATTTACGTCTACCTGCCGGCGATGGCCGAGCAGGATCACCGGAAACGGTTTCCGGTGTTGTACTGTCACGACGGACAAAACATCTGGGACGATCCGCATTGTTGTTTCGGCCACGGCGGTTGGTATCTGAACCAGATCGTCGATGAACTGACGGAAGAAGGAAAGATCGAGCCGATCATTCTCGTCGGGATTCCCAACAGCGATTCCCGGGTGCGCGACTACACGCCGGGGAGGACGTACAGCGATATCCTGGATCATCCCTACGCGAACTTTGTGTGCGATGTCGCCAAGCGATACGTGGACAAACATTTTCCCACCAAGAAGGACCGCCAGCACACGGCGCTGATGGGTTCGTCGCTGGGCGGACTGATCTCACTGTGGATAGCGCACAAACTTCCCGAGACATTCGGCGGGGCCGCGTGTCTCTCCGGTGCGTTTGAGTTCAAGGACCGCGAGAAAAAATCATTTTTGGATTTATTGCAACAGTGCGAGGGACAGGATCTGCGAGTCTATCTGGACAGTGGCACGATTCGGGACGGCGCGCCACTGACGCGAAGGGTGCGCGACATTTATCTTGAGCGCGGATGGAAGTTGGGCAGGAACCTGATGCACTTTGAAGAAAAAGGCGGCGAACACAACGAACGTTGCTGGCGCGGGCGTGTCTGGCGGGCGCTGGTCTTCTTGTTTGGTCAGAACGCTGGCAGCGGCTGACGAAGTTGTGCGGGCCTGACGCCAGGCAAACTCCTGCGGTCGGCAGTTCTTTCACGAAACTTGTTGACAAGAAAAACGGATTGTGTCAAACAGTGGGGAGTTGTGGGGAATGGTGGTTTACAAGGAGGAACCACGACTCCCATGGTAAAGGCACTGACAAGGACGGTGTTCGTCGGCACCTTTCGTCACGCGGTGGACGAAAAGAACAGGCTGGCGATCCCGGCGAAGTGGCGGGCCGCAGCGAGAGGCTCACAAGAGTTTTATCTGTTGCCCGACCCCAAGAATTGTATCGTCGTGCTGCCGGCGTCCGCGATGCACAAGATGCTGGAGCGAGCCGACGACATTTCGATTGGCGAGTACGAGCGACGCGACGTGTTGCGGTTGATCGCTTCTCGCGCGCACGGTACCCCTTGTGACAAACAAGGTCGGATCGCGCTTACGGAGGAGTTGCGAAGACTCTCCGGCATCGAAAAAGATGCTGTCCTGGTCGGAGTCCTGACGAGATTTGAAATCTGGTCGCCGGAGCATTGGGCGGACTTCAATCGCAATGCGATGCAGAATTTTGCGGAGGCGGCCAAACAATTGGGACTATGAGGTGGCGGATGAGCAGCGAAGGCATCATGGGTTTTTTGAGTCTGAACAGGAGTTTGACGAATCTGGGGGACGAATCGAGGCGTTTTCGGCTCCCGCGCATGAATCCATTTCCGAAGTTGGACGGCAGAGTGGTGCGACAACCGGCGCCTTCCGCGTCGCAGCGCGCCCCAAGGGGCGGGTTGATCCTGGGCGGTCTGGCCGGCTCGTTGCCCGAGATGGCGACCGACGTGATCGATCAGAGTGCCAATTATGCCGCCGAGAATATCAAACGCGATCGTTCCGGAGCCCGTTCCCTTTCAGGAGCGGGGCTGGGACATCTGATGGGTCGGATGTTGGGAAGTTGTCGTGCTGCGCGTCCGTGACGAGGAGTCACGCTGGGGGCGCGCGGTCCAGTGAAACGATGACGCCGGGCCTGGTTGGCCCGGGCGCAGAGCGGATGTGGAGGGTTCGGGAGGGCCAAGCCGGATTGGTTGGACACAATTTCTTGCCGGCTTGGAAATCCCGATGACCTACCACAAGCCTGTCCTGCTCGAGGAGGTGGTTACCCAGATGCGGCCGCGAAGCCGCGGTTTGTACGTGGACTGCACCGTCGGCGGCGGTGGACACGCAGCGGAGATTTTGCGCGCCAGCGCCCCGGAGGGCCGATTGATCGGACTGGACTGGGACGAAGAAGCGATACCGCAGGCGCGGGAACGGTTGAGTGAATTTGGGGGCCGCGCGCAGTTGGTGGCCGCCAATTATGTGGAGTTGGATCGAATCTTGATGAGTATGGGAGTCACAATGGTGGAGGGGATTTTGTTCGACCTGGGCGTCAGCTCGCGACAGTTCGACGAGCCGTCTCGCGGCTTCAGTATTCTGCGCGAAGGAGCGTTGGACATGCGGATGAGTCGCCAGATTCAGGCAAGCGCTCGGGACGTCCTTCGCACCGCCAGCCTGGAGGAACTGGTGCGGATTTTTCTCGTGTATGGCGAAGAGCGGCGTGCCCGAGCGATTGCCCGTAAGATTGTCGATCACCGCGAGGATCAACCCATCGAAACCACGGCGCAACTGGCGCAACTGGTGGAGCGCGTCCTCGGTCCCAAACGCGGCCCGATCCATCCCGCGACCCGCGTGTTTCAGGCGTTACGGATCCACGTGAACCATGAGTTGCAGAATTTGAAGGAGGGCCTGCGCAGCGCCGTCGATCATTTGCAGTCCGGCGCACGTCTGGCGGTGCTTTCCTTTCATTCGTTGGAAGACCGCATCGTGAAACAGTTTTTCGTGGAGATGAGCAGGGGATGTGTTTGCCCGCCGCAACTGGCGGTGTGCGCGTGCGGACGAAAAAAGATTTTACAGGTGGTAACGCGCAGGCCGATCACGGCGTCGGAGCGCGAGGTCCGGGACAATCCGCGCAGCCGCAGCGCCAAGCTGCGCGTGGCAGAGAAGATTTGAAATTTGAAATCTGAGATTTGAGATCTCAGTTTGGGGGTGGGGAACCCCGGGGAGCGGCGAAGGAGGCCGCTCCCTCGAAGATTGGGAAGGATGAAACGCAATCGTAAGCGAGGACCGTTGCGGTTTGGTACGGTGGCCAAATCCGTGTTTACCTGCATCTGCATCGCAGGCGTTGGCGTGGGCTATGTCTGGGAGAAAAACCAGGTCCTGCGTCTGGGGGATGAAATCAAGAAACGCGAGTCCGCCCTGCTGGCCATCGAGAAACGCAACGCAATGTTGGCCACGCAACTGGCGCAATGGCAATCTCCTTCCTACCTGGAACTGCGCTGCCAGCAATACAACCTGGGTCTGGTCTCGCCGCGGGAAACCCAGGTCGTGCGGCTCTACGAACCCGGACCCGAGTGGGACACGAAGTTCACACCGGTGGCCATGCAACCACCAGCCCAACCGCGCCCGGCGGCAACCAAGGAGCTGGCCAAACGATGACTCCCTCGGCCCATCAGACCAGAGCCTTGATTGTCGTGGTCGGGTTATCGCTCGGCTTCAGCGTGCTGGGTGTGCGGTTGGTTGACCTGCACGTATTGCAGCACAAGGAATTGGCCGCCCAAGCGCTGAAGAACCGCGAGCAGGTCGTGCATCGGCAGGGACGGCGCGGTGAAATCAAGGATGTCAACGGCAACCTGTTGGCCAACAGCCAATCGGTTCGAATCGTTACGGCCGATCCAAGCATCATCGCCACGCAGGCGAACGTTGTCGCGCACAAGCTCGCCCCGCTGCTCAAGATGGAGGAAGCCACCCTGGTCGCCAAACTGAGTGCTCCGGGCCATTACGTTCGCCTCAAGGCGAAAGTGGACGAAGACACCGCGCAACAGATTCGTTCCCTCAAACTGAAGGGCATCTTGTTTGAAGATCAGTTGCTGCGCTCCTATCCCAATGGAATCCTCGCCAGCCACATTCTGGGGTTCGTCAACGAGAACCACAAGGGAGTCCAGGGCATTGAAGCTTCGATGGACCAATGCCTGCAGGGCACTGCCGGTTACGAGATCATCGAAAACGACCGTCACGGCCATGAGATCCGTGCCCTTCGCGATGAAGAGGTGGGACCGCGCGACGGGTACAACGTGATCCTGACCGTCGACCAGGTCATCCAACACGTCGCGGAAACGGAATTGGAAAAGGCGATGGCCGAACATCATCCGCAGGCTGGCGTCATCATCGTGTCCCGGCCAAAGACGGGTGAGATCCTGGCCATGAGTTGCCGGCCGACGTTCGACCCGAATAAACCGGGTGAAAGTCCTGCCGACGCGCGACGGAACCGGTGCATCAGCGACGTGGCGGAGCCGGGATCGACTTTCAAGATCGTAGTCTGTTCCGGCGCGCTCAACGAAGGGATGGTGACTCTGGATGACCGGTTTGACTGCGAGCGGGGCGCATTTCTGTATGCGGGGCGCATCCTGCACGACGCGCATCCCTACGGCCTGCTGAGCGTTGAGGAGATCCTGTATCACTCCAGCAATATCGGCGCGGCAAAAGTCGCCCTGAAGATGGGGCCGGCGCACCTGTACGATTACGTCACGCGTTTTGCCTTTGGCCGCAAGACGGGGATCGAGTTGCCGGGCGAGGTTTCGGGGATTGCCCATCCGCTATCGAAGTGGAACCTGTTGTCGATCACGCGTATTCCGATGGGGCACGAGATTGCCGTGACGCCGATCCAGATGATGATGGCGATGAATGCGGTGGCCAACGGCGGACGGCTGATGAAGCCGATCCTGGTGAAGAACGTGGTCGATCAGGACGGCCATATCGTCATGCAATCCGGGCCGCAACAAATGGCGCAGTGCATCACACCCCGCGCGAGCATTTTGATGACAACGGCGTTACGCAAAGTCCCGACGCCGGAGGGAACGGCGCCCAAGGCGGCCGTGGAAGGATACGACGCCGCCGGCAAGACCGGCACGGCGGAGAAGATCGAGAACGGCCATTACGTGAGCAAATACTATTCTTCATTCATCGGTTACCTGCCGGCGTCCGATCCGGAGATTTCCATTTTGGTGTCGCTGGATGACCCCGAGGGCGCCGGATACTACGGCGGCTCCGTCGCCGGACCGGTGTTCAGCGCCGTTGCCGAAAAAGTGGCCCAGTATCTCTCCATCCAGCCGCTGCAACCGTTCGATCCGAAGAAGGTGGCGAGTCTGCGATGAAACTGACCGAGGTCATTCAAACCGTGGAACCCCTGGCCGTGGAAGGCTCGTTGGACAGGGATATTACCGGTATTACGTATGATTCCCGCCGGGTGATGCCCGGAAACCTGTTCGTTGCAGTGCGCGGTCTACGCACCGATGGACATCGTTTTGTGGAGGCCGCCATCGATCGCGGTGCGACCGCCGTGGTGTTCGAACAGGAATGCGGATTCAATCCGCGCGCGACGCGGATCAGGGTCGCCGACGCGCGTCGGACCATGGCGCTTGCTTCGGCCAGTTTCTACAATCATCCCTCGCAACAACTGAAAGTCGTTGGCGTGACCGGCACCAACGGCAAAACGACGACGGCCTTCATGGTCAAAGCCATCCTGGAGGAGGCGGGCATCAGCGCCGGATTGTTGGGCACGGTGCAGTATGAGATCGGCCAGCGCATTATTCCCGCGGCGCGTACGACGCCGGAATCGGTGGAGATCCAGGAGATGATGAGCCAGATGTTGCGCTCGGGTTGCCGGGGGGTATCGATGGAAGTCAGTTCGCACGCGCTCGACCAGCATCGCGTCGCCGGCGTGGATTACGACGTGGCGGTGTTCACGAACCTGACGCAGGATCATCTCGACTACCACGGCACGATGGAGGGCTATTTCGAGGCCAAAGAGAGACTTTTCCAAATGCTCGGGTCGATGCACAAGAGCGGCCGCGCGGTGATCAATGCGGACAGCGAATACGGGCGAAAACTGGTGGCGTGCATGGGTGGGGAAAACGCCGTACTGACCTACGGCGTCTCATGCAACGCAGCGGTTCGCGCTCATGACGTTCGACTGTCGGCGGACGGGGCGTATTTCGTTGTCCGCACACCGCGGGGCACGCGGCCGATTGCGTTGCCGTTCATCGGCCGCCACAATGTCTCCAACGCGCTGGCCGCCATTGGCGCCGGTCTCACCCTGGAAATCGAGTTGCCAACCATCGAGCGCGCCCTGGCGCAAATGCCTCCGGTCCCGGGCCGGCTCGAACTGGTTCCGGTCAGTGATCGATTCCGCGTGTACATCGATTATGCGCATACCGAAGACGCCTTGCGGAACGTGTTGGCCGCGGTGCGCGAGTTGACCGCGGGACGGGTGGTGGTGGTGTTCGGCTGTGGCGGCGACCGGGACACCGGCAAACGCGAACCGATGGGCCGCGCCAGTTGTGAACTGGCCGATTTTACGATTTTGACCAGCGATAATCCGCGCACCGAAGATCCGCGGGAGATTCTAGACCAGATCGAGCGAGGTTTCCCCGCCGGGTCACGGGGCCGTTCCCAGGTGATTGTGGATCGTCGCGAGGCGATCGAGCGGGCGCTGGACATCGCCCGGCCCGGAGACTCCGTGCTGATCGCCGGCAAGGGGCATGAGGCGTACCAGGAATTTGCCGACACGGTCGTGCCGTTCAACGACCGTCACATTGTCGAGGAGTATTTCAGCCAGTTGGGAACGAGGTGGCAACGATGCGCTTAGAAGAACTGGCAACGTTGTGTGAGGCCACACTGCTTCGGGGTGACCCGAACTGGATGGTCGGAAATATCAGTACGGACACACGAGCTCTGAGACGCGGGGACTGCTTTATCGCGTTGCAGGGGCCACGGTTTGACGGACATGAATTCATTTCGGATGCAGCCAGTCGGGGGGCATCCGCGGCGGTAGTCTCGAATCCTACCCGTGCAATGAACTCGCCTAGTGCCTTGGCGCTTCTCCAAGTGCAAGACACCCTCACCGCATTGCACAAACTCGCAACGAACTACCGCCGGCTGATGCCC
>Ga0182027_10001635_pt1 | contig 37115 bp, 27 predicted proteins | sample 712E1DmetaG_FD_121300 | JGI IMG/M metagenome (GOLD analysis project Ga0182027, IMG submission 121300) | Permafrost microbial communities from Stordalen Mire, Sweden - 712E1D metaG (Illumina Assembly) | ecosystem: Environmental > Terrestrial > Soil > Wetlands > Permafrost | place: Sweden...
ACGATCTGCACCGCTGAGCGCATCAAGGCGCTGACCAACGAGGATGTCGGTGCTGCGATCCAGGAGGAGATCCTGAGAATGTCATCGGAACAGGTCTGGCGCGTCCAAGCCTTCACGCTTATGCCGGACCACGTCCATGTTTTGGCTGAATTGGGCGCCAGTCTATCGCTTTCGCAAGTGGTCGCCCGCGTGAAGGCAAAGACCAAAACCGCATTGCTTGCGCGGGACGCGGGATGGCAGATGAATTATTTCGACCACCGGTTGACATCGAATGAATCCGTTCTCCCGATCCTGCTCTATATCTATCTGAATCCCTACTGCAAACACCTTGTCGAGCCTTCGGAGCGATGGCCTTGGTTCTATTGTCGCGAGGCCGAATGGAGCTGGTTCAAGGACCATTTGGCGGATGATTTGCCAGAGCCAACCTGGCTCCAATAGAGGCGGATCGCACTGCATAGGGTGGTTGGATCGCGCGCAAGCGCGCTTCCTACACCAACCCGGTCGCGCGAGGATGCCTGGGTTGGATCGCGCGCAAGCGCGCTTCCAATATCGAACGGATTTTCATTTGCCCGGCTTACCACTTACCGCTTACAGCTTGATCCCATGGCAACACCACTTGTCGGCATCATCATGGGCAGCACGTCGGATTGGGAGACGATGCAGCATACGGCGCAGACGCTCGACCAGTTGGGCGTCGCCTACGAGAAACGGGTGATCAGCGCCCACCGCACGCCGAAGCTGATGTATGAATGGGGCCTGTCGGCGCGCGATCGCGGATTGAAGGTTGTGATTGCCGGAGCTGGAGGCGCGGCCCATCTCGCAGGTGTTGCCGCGGCGCTCACACCGGTGCCTGTGCTCGGCGTGCCGATGGAGTCAGCGTCGCTCAAGGGGCTCGATTCACTGCTGTCGATGGTACAGATGCCCGGAGGCGTTCCGGTCGCGACTTTTGCCATCGGCAAGCCGGGGGCCATCAACGCCGCATTGTTTGCCGGGGCGATCCTTGCGTTGAGTGACGTCAGCATCGCGCAGGCGCTGGATGCTTTTCGCGCGGAGCAGGCGAAGAAAGTCGAGGGCGCCCTGCTTCCGTAGGTTTTCGCCGGGCGAAAACCTAATTCATGGAATCGGGCTTGTGGCCTTTGGCGTAGGAAGCGCGCTCGCGCGCGATGCTGGATGTCGGCGTAGGAAGCGCGCTCGCGCGCGATAAACCTAGATTCCGCAGTTGAGGCGGAATCCACTCGCCGTTTCGACAGGCTCATCCGTTCGACAGGCTCAGGATGACCCTGAGCAGAGTCGAATGGGTCAAGGCCCCAAGTCCCTCGACTCCGCTCGGGATCCTGGGACCCTGAGCTTGTCGAACGGGCATGTCGAGGGGCTCACGCTCGCAGCTACGAGGGGCGGAAGCCGCAACCGCGGAATCTGAGATTGTTCGAACCCAATCTGGGGCGTTTGTGAGATGCATGTGAATAAAAATAGCCAGACCTGTTCGACTCAGAGGCGCACAGATTTGTTTTCTAGTCGCTTACGGATAGATAGTTACTTCAGAACGACAAAATATTTGCGTCATGGCAGGAACGATGCTTATCCTCGCCGCAAGAGAACACCGGTGGTCACAGGCCACAAGCTCTTGCACCAACCAAAGCATAACTGAAAAATCAATGAACCTGAATTCCGTCAGGAAATTACGGGCGTCGCTTGCGTTTGTTTCGAGCGTTGCCCTGTCAGCCTACGCGGTTGCCCAAGGTACTTCCCCTTCCACCACCGCTCCCCAGGATGAGAAAGCAGTGCAGATGGAAAAGTTCGTGGTCACGGGATCGTATCTGCCTGTAACCCAGACCGTCACCGCCAGTCCGGTTGTAACGATTGAGAACAGCGCCATCGGCCAGGCGGGCGCCACCGATCCGTTGAGTTTGCTGCGGGAACAAACACCGTTTTTCGCCGGCAGTGGCAATCAGGGCACCGAGGCGAACAATGGCGCGGCAGGTGAATCCTATGTCGCTCTGCGCAATCTCACCACCCTGGTGTTGATCGACGGCCAGCGCATAACCGGGTCGCCTTTCCAATCCGGGCAATTCGTGGATCTCAATACGATTCCGACCGCGATGATTGACCGCATTGAAATCCTCAAAGACGGAGCCTCGACCATTTATGGCACGGACGCCATCGGTGGCGTCATCAATATCATCCTGAAGAAAGACTATAACGGCTTCGAGGCCGGGACGCGTTTTGGCGCGACAGGAAACGGCGATTACAAGACACGCGAGGGATACATGATCGGCGGGGCTTCCGGAAACGGATACTCGCTCACCCTGAGTGCCCAGCACTTTGAGAACACGCCGTTGCTATCAACCTCACGATCGATTGCCACATTGACTCCGACAGATGAGGCCGCGATGGGCTTTAATCCGACCAGTTCTGTTTTTAGCGGCACCTATCCCGGTCGAGTTGGCAGCTACGTCCTCGCGGGCTCGACCCTCATTGCGACGGGAGCTACGGGTTTCAATGCTGCGATCACTTCGCCTGGCGTCAGGAGCAGTCCCTCCAGTCTACCGTATGGCACCGGCGCAGCCGCGCTGACCAAAATGGTTGCAGCTGGAATCTATATTCCTGTCAGCTCTACTCCGGCTGGGATCGCCGCGGGCAGCGCAACGGCACTGAATACCACGCTATTCGGCAATCCGCTCATCGAAAACACCAAGCGCAACCAGTTTGTTGCCAACGGCGAAAAGGAGCTCATTGGCAAGCATCTGGAGGTCTTCGGCGATTTCTTGTTCTCGCAGACGACCAATGGCGGCAGCGCGTTGGCGCCCTCTCCCATTGCCGGAGTTGGCCCGGGAGGCGGGAATTCACTCTTCATCCCGGCGAACAATCCTTATAACATGTTTGGGGTTGATTTTCCCGGACCCCTTGCGGCCCGGCAGAGGACAGTCGAACTGGGTAAGCGTTCAAGCATCAACGAGACCAATACCTTCCGCTTTGTCGGCGGCCTGAAAGGCGAGATCAACGAGCAATATAGTTGGGAAATCGTCTACGACTACTCGCGCGCCAGTCTTACTCAGCGCATTTTGGGTGGCGCCAACGGTGCCAACATGAACGCAGCCATGGTCCCGCTGCTTAATTCCTCGGGTGGTTACGTCTACAACGCGGCGGGGAAGCCTCTCTCCACGTTGACCGACTCCTCCGGGAACAATCTGCCGGTCTACAACTTTTTCGCCCTTCCGGGCTTCAACGATCCGGCCACGCTGACTGCGTTGGGAACGACGCTTTTCCAAAGCGGCGATGCCTCCCTGCGCAACATTCAGGCCGTTCTCCATGGGAAGCCCTTTGAGCTTCCTGCCGGCGACGTTAATTTCGCCCTCGGAGTCGAAGCCCGTCACGAAGATGTGAGTGCCTCGGTGGACGCGCTCTTTGCCAACGGTCTCGCGCTGGGCTTCAATCCGGCCAATACTTTCGCCGGCGGTTCGCGCGATACGAAGGGGGCATTCCTCGAAGTGGGTGTGCCGATGTTCTCGGCCAAAGAGAACATTCCCGGCGTTCATGCCATGGATCTGAACCTGGCTGATCGCTACGAACAGATCATGCCGGGCGGCCATGCGAATTCGCCAAAAGCAGGTATCCGCTGGGAACCGTTGGACGACAGTTTTGTCCTTCGTGCAACGGTTGCTGATGGCTTCATCGCCCCATCGATTGTCAGCCTCTTTGGGCCGTCCGTCGGGAACTCTCCGGCGTTCCAGATCCTCGAGGGCAATGGCAGTGCGAGTTCAGGTGGATCCCTCGCCGATAAGGTCACCGTTCAGAGCAGCGCCAATCAGCTCAGCAATCCCAATTTGCCGGCTTCCAAGTCGAGGTCCTACACCGCGGGCTTTGTCTACTCGCCCAAGCAGATCAAGGGTCTGTCTGTTTCAGTTGACTACTACAAGATCACCCAGGACAAGGTTGGCAGTCTCGATTACACGTCGATTGCCACCGACCTGAATGCCAAGGGTTCCGGGTCGGCTTTTGCCAGCGGATTTGTTTTTGCGGACGGAAGCAAACTCACCAGTACCGCGCCGAATCAGGTCAACTCGACCAATTTCGGCTACATCACAGTCGCCAATAATCCTTCGGGCGACCAGTGGACCAATGGATTGGATATCGAGGTAGACTACAGGTTCTCGACTGCGAGCCTTGGGCAGTTCGACGTTGGAGCGCAGGCGAATGTCCTGTTCAACTATGAGTTCCGTCCGACGCCGGATTCTCCCTATTACCAATATGCCCGGAACTATACTGACGGCACCAACGGCCTCGGCAGCGCAAACGGGCTTCTTCCGAGCTACATAATCAAGCCCCACGTCAGCCACTCGTATGGTCCATTTATGACGTCGTTGTTCATTACTTACGTTCCTGCCTCGACGGCTTCTGGCTCAATGTTTGGTGGTCAAAGCGACACGAATTCCGATCGGATTGACGGGAAGCCGTATACGATCCCGAGCTATCTTACCGCTGATCTAACCATCAGCTACACGTTGCCCAACTTCGGCAAACGGTGGGCGCGCAATGCGACGGTTACTCTGGGTGCCAACAACCTCTTCAACAAGGCGGCCCCGTATGTCCCGGTTGACGGCAATCCGCCCGGTGAGAATAACACGGTGGAAAGCGCGTACGACATCATCGGGCGCTTTGTCTTCGTGGAATTGAAGAAGGCGTTCTGAGGACAGACGTTTTCCGAAATACGTTTCTTTAGCAACGGCAGCCCCCGGCGGGCTGCCGTTTTTTTTGCTACAGGCAGGAAGTGGCACGGGCAGCCTGCCAGCCGTAGCGCCCGGCGAAGGCTGGTCTCGCCCATAAGCATTAACCTCTCGAAGCGTACAAGTCTCTTTGCCGGCATCGGTAGGGCGCGACCGCTGGGCGCGCCGAGGAGAACGGACGGCCCGGCCCGCCTACGCTCTGCGAGCTTCGGCGAGGCCTTTCATCCGGGACAGGCCACGACGAAGCCTAGGCGAAGTCGGGCGGTCCGTCCCTACCAGGATGCGAGAATCCGCGGCAGGCGGGATACTCGGCCTGCCGCCATGCATACGGTGAGTTAACGCATATGGGCAAGATGCCCATGCCACGACGGCTACCGGCAATGAGGAGATACGCCCTTCGGAATGTCTGAATGCCATATCTCGTTGCAACGAAGGCTGCCTGTGTTGATGTTTCTGATCGTGAAAAAATGGATCGTAACCTTGGGGTTGCTGTTGCTTGCAATCACGGCGAAGGCCGATACCGGGTTCGTAAAGAGCCTGTCAGCGGAAGACTTTGCGGCGGCTGGCTTGCAAAAATTGACACCTGAAGAGCTGGCGCGGTTGGAAGCGCTGGTGCAGCGTCACGCTACAGGCGAGATGGCCGTAGTGCGACAGCAGGAGGAAGCGAAGGCATCAGCTTCCCGGTCGGAGACTGACAAAAAAGAAATCGCCTCCAAGACGGAGGCCAGGAATGCGGGGGCGAAGGCCGATGAGACCGAGACCAAGGCCACTGTGGTGCCGGCCAAGAAGCAGCCGCGCTGGTTCACGGCGCTTCTTACCCTCAACCGGGCCAAGGAGAAGCCGGAAAAAGAAGAGCCCCTTGAGAGCCGGCTCGTTGGCGACTTCAATGGCTGGAACGGCCGCTCGATTTTCAAACTCGAGAACGGCACTCGCTGGGTTCAGCAGAACAAGACTGAGACCTATATCTACTCGCCGGTGCTCCATTCACCCAAGGTAAAGATCACTCCCGCGTCGATTACGGGTTTTTGGCTGGAGATTGAAGGAGTCAACCTGTGCGTTCGAGTGATACCTTTGGAGTTGCCGGATCAAAAATAGGAAAGCCTCAACTGCGGAATTCAAGATGAAACATACGCGGTAGGTTCCGACTATCTGAAGGCCAACCATATCGAGTCCTGATTCCTCGTCCAATCCACGTCCGGGAATCCCTGGAGGAGCGCCCGTTGGCCCAACAGTATCTTTTGCGCCTGGGGCCAGCGTGTGGGATGGCATCTGGCTACACCATTGGTCAGCTCGACATGGCTGACCGCGATCTGTCCGACGCCGCGCACGGCAAGACGGAGGGGCAGGATTGCGCCGATGACGGCGCAATCCTTATCTTTCGGAAGCAAAGCGGAGCATGGAGACCCTGCTCTGCAAATCTGATCGTGATTCAGATCCTCAATGGGCACGCTGAATTCCCGACGGAGTGTGGTGCTGGAGTGCGCTGCGAACGCACGGAATTCGATAGTGTGTAGTCCGTAGAGCGCCGCCCATGTGCCGTCGGGTTGCTGTTGCTCAACGACGACCTTCTGCACAGCTGGCGCGAAATTGTGCACCGTAAACAGCAACTGCCACCCGCCGCACACGGGAGTCGCCTGCCAGATTAGATCAGGATTCCGGGCGGCGTCTCGCAGCCATCGCGTCCATTCGCGCAGACGCTCCGTGTCGCGATCGAGCATGAGTTCATTTGGCCCGTGCACGCGTGGGTCGCGGGAACGCCTCCACATCGCGCGTGCGGCGGCGCGTCCGGCGGGTAGCGCAACGGCGAACGCGGAGGCCTCAGCGCGCAGACGCGCGTAGGTGGCGCCGGTCTGCGACCGGCGGTTTTGCTCGGACGCCGGTCGGAGACCAGCGCTACTCAACCGCCGCAACTGAAACACGCCTTCTGCCGCCTGCCGTACGAAGACGTCGCGTTGTGCGAGATAGAGCCTGAAGGCGATGCTTTCGGCGAGGGCGGGTGGCAGGCGATCCAGTGGCACGGGCATCTTGCCCGGGGCCTGGGAATCACGGGCGGGACGCCCGTGCCACTTCAATCCCTCGCCTGCAAGCCCCGCCGTCGCGGCGCGGGCAAGCAGGCTCCTCCAGATCCGTCCCAAAGCACGCAGATCCCTGCTGTACGGAGCGGAGCCGTCGCGCCCTGCGCAGACATCCCACCGGTCATTGATCTGCCAGCGATAGTAGCCGGAAAACGCATAGTCGTCGCATGCCAGCGCGATGCGGGCAAGGCGGCGAGCCTCCGTCATGACGAATCCCTCGTCTCCAAGCCGCTGCGGTGCGAGAGTGGCCTGCCGACGAGCGGCAGCCTTACGGGTTCCGATCAGTCTTCCCCCAGACACCCTCGCAAACCCGTGGGCAAGCATCTCTTGCGGCGCCTCGATTTCCGGATTGAGCCACAGACAAGCCGCGGCGGCGTCGACGGCCATCGCCAGCTCGATGGCGAGCTGGTTCGCTTCCCAGGATGTAACGAGAAACCCGCCGGCGCCCACGCGGCGGCAGCGCTTCCACCACGATACGATGTTTGCTAGGCGGTCGCCAAATACCGGCAAAGGCTCATAGCGAAACGCGCCGCTCATCGGGCAGCCCCAATATTCGATCCCTTGCGTCTGCAGCGGCGTGGCCAGATCGACCTCGGCGAAATTGCGGAGTTCGACGCGCGGATGCCGGGCGAACGGGTAGTAGTACCAATCGTAGGCGATCACATCCCGCGGCAGGAGCGGAATGGCAGCTGGAAGCAATGCTAGCATGTCCGCCCACAGCCCCAGACGCAGCCCGCGGCCAGAGGTCAACCGATCCAGCTGATTCACGTGTCCGGCGAAGTGGGCCGCGAGTCCGCGGCGTTCAATGTCTGCCCGGCAACGGGGACATTTACCAAGGTGGAATGATTCATCCAGGCCCACGTGCACTTTCTCCGCCGTGCAGAACGGGGCCATGTCGTGCAGCAATTGGTCGGCGATCTCCAGCGTGCGGGGATGCAGCGGGCAGATCTGTCCGCGTGCGAGCGGACCTCCACCGGTGTCGCGCAGCTCGTTTAGATCGCGCAGTTCCGGCGTTTTGATGAGGTATTGGGTGTGACCGAGGAGATTGACAATCGGCACGACGCGGATGCCGGCGACGGTCGCTGCTTCCACCAGCCGGGCAAATTGTCGGTAGGTGTAGGCGTCAGGTCGTGCCACGCCCGGCAGGCTCGGGTATTCCACCGCGTCCTCCATGTGCAGGTAAAGCTCCTGGTATCCCCATTCGGCGTAACGCGGCAGCCATTTCAGCAAAAAGTCTAGACGCTCCACCTGGCGCGCGAGATCCCACTGAAAGGCCTTTGTGATGTGCTGAGTGGTCGGCATCTCTGGATGTAGGAAGCCTGCTTGCAGGCGATTTCGGGGCATCAGTCGCTTGCAAGCAAGCTCCTACTCCTCGTGACCGCCGCGGCCCCCAAAAACAGTGGTCTGGATGAATGTGGGACCACGCAGATGCCGCAGAGAAACCGCCTCCAGGCAGGTGTCGTTTGTCACGTATTACGTTACCATGGCCCGGGACGCAAAGGCCGCCGAGGAATCGCTTGCAAGCAAGCTTCCTACATGCCGGTCGTATTGTTGGCGGGGCGCTTCCGTAGGTACTCCGTCAGCCACTGCAAGCCGCCGGCTTCGTCTGTGAACGCGCCATCTGTCTGTGCTTCAAAGGCCGCGTCGAGGATTGGCTTGAACTGAGGGCCAGGCGTCAACCCCAGCTCCACCAGGTGCCGGCCGAGAATCAGCGGGCGCGGCGCAGTATCCTGTACTGCAAGGGCGTGTGCCTTGTCGTGCAGAGCCTGTATGCGGCTTTCCGACTCAGGCGAGACGAGCGGCGGACGACCAAGATGATCTGCCTTCATGACGACGCACAGCTCGTCAATGGTGGCCGGGGCGAGTTTGCGCGCCAGCCGGCGCACGGCGCTGTCGGTGAACTCCACCTGGCCGCGATGATGGGCCAGATGATGCACCACCAGCGGTCGCACATAATCGATCAATTGGATCGGCGCGCCTATTCGGCGCAGAAACGCCTCCGCCAAAGGTCCGCCGGCATTCTCATGGCCCGGGCTCATCCAGCGCAGTGTGCCATGCCGCTCGATGCGCACCGTTGTGGGTGGCTTGCCGAAATCATGGGCCAGCACGGCGAACGTCAAGGTGCGGCGCCTGACAGGATCGCTTTGGCGCCATTCCGGAAGTCGTGTGAGTGCGTCAAGGCACAGTTTCGTATGGACAAGAACATCGCCCTCCGGATGCCAGGATGGCTCCTGCGGCACGCCGGCCATCGCTGCGATCTCAGGGAAGTGGGCGAGCCAGCCTGTTTGTTCCAGAACCGCGACGCCTTTTGAAGGCACCACGGATTTGACTGCCCACTTGTCCCATTCACCCCAGATTCTTTCCACCGGCAATTCATTGAATGCGCCGGTGATGCCGCGGCAAAGCTCCGCAGTCTCTGGTGCGAGGGAGAGATCGAAGCGTGCGGCCAATTGCATGCCGCGCAGGACGCGCAACGGATCCTCCACAAACGCTGCGCTGGTGTGCCGCAAAACCTTTGCCTGCAGGTCGGCCCGGCCGTTGTACGGATCGATGATCATCCCGGTCAGCGGATCATACGCGATGGCATTGATCGTGAAATCCCGCCGTGCCGCGGCTTCTGCGTCGGACAGGGTGGGGTCGGGTGCTACGGCAAACCCGCGATGGCCGGCGCCAGTCTTCGATTCCCGCCGTGGCAGGCTAAAATCGTACTCCGTGCCGGCGAGCCGCAGCTTGACGACACCAAAACTGCGCCCCACGAGGTCGGCGTTTCCGAACGTCGAGAGAATGCGGACCAACGCCTCGTAATCCGCGCCTGCCACCTCAACGTCGAAATCCTTCGGCTCCAGTCCGAGCAGCCAGTCGCGCACTCCGCCGCCGACGATCCGCGGGCGCCCGACGGTGCGCAGGGCGCGAAAGATCCCGAGCAGTTGATCAGGCAGTCGCATGGCGATCATTTGCGAAATCAGGATGATGACAGGGATAGGGGCTTAGCGGTATCTATGCAAAAATTACGGGGGTTTGCTCGTGGACAAGATCCTGGCTGGTGATCGGTGTAGGAAGCCCGCTCGCGGGCGAGCGTTTCCTCGGATCCTCCTTCGCCCGGCCTATGGAGGACATGTCGCGCGCAAGCGCGCTTCCTACAATATATTTAGTCACAACCTAGCGCGCCAGCCGTGCATCGCGATGAGGCTCCAGCCAGCCAGCAGCAAAAGTCCGCCGACTGGAGTGATCCACCCGAACGCGCGGGGCGCGCCCAACGCCATTCCATAAAGCGATCCGGAGAACAGGACCATCCCGCTGATCCAGCATGCTGCGGCGGCATTGAGGCAGGTTGGCAGGCGCGAATCCGTCCCGGGTGCCCATCCGGCGAGCCCGAGCAGGGCGACTGCGTGGACCAGATGGTAAAGGACCGCAGTTTGCCAGAGCGCGACGGTCTGGCGTTCCGCCAGAACATCGTGCAGGGCGTGAGCGCCAAAAGCGCCTAGCGCCACGCCAAGCAGGCCCGCCAGCCCGGCGGAGAAAAGCAATTTGTTCGATGACATGCTAAAAATGGGCGGCGTTCTCGGCTGTGGTATCTGTGGCCCGTCTAATGTCAGTTTTTGATGGTTCGTACGTGGCTGCGAGCACCAGCGAGTAGGTCCCGGTGGATCGCGTGTGGCCGCGAGCGCCGGCGAGTGGATCTTGTCCATCGTCGGTGAAGTCCATCTCCGCTGCAACGTTTGAAGCTGGCGGCAAAGGGAAAGGATACGAAGGGATCAGAGTCGCGGTGGACACTTGCGCGACCGTCAATGAGGCGATACGTCCAGGGGAAAGCGCCGGGCCGGGACAACTTTCCATCTAAAGGGTTGACACGCTTCTGCGAAAACCTACCTATGGGACCCTTTCTGCACATGAAAACGTTTCTCGCCAAGAAGGGGGAGGTCAAACCTCAGTGGCATCTGATCGATGCTGATGGGGTCGTTTTGGGCCGCCTCGCCGTCAAAGTCGCCAATCTGCTGCGGGGCCGCAATAAGGCCACCTACACGCCGCAAACCGACACGGGAGACTTCGTTGTTGTCGTCAATGCGGCCAAGGTTGCGCTGACGGGCAAGAAAGAAGAGCAGAATCGCTACATGACGTTCTCCGGTTATGTCGGCGGCGAGATTTACCGCACGGTCCCCCAGATGCGTGAGCGGAATCCCGAGTTTATCATCCTGCACGCGGTCAAGGGCATGCTTCCGAAGAACCGTCTGGGTACCAAGATGCTGACGAAGCTGAAGGTGTTCCCTGGCGCCACTCACACGCACGAGGCCCAGAACCCCATCAAGATTTCAATCTGACCCATTCATGAGTGCTGACACCGCTGTATTTTCCGCCACCGGTCGCCGCAAGACGGCCACTGCCCGCGTCCGCATTGTTGAAGGCACAGGCAAGCTTGTTGCCAACGGCCGCGAATTCGAAGATTACTTTAGTCACGAGAATTTCGCCAAGCAGGCCTATTCGCCTCTTCTCACTGTTGCGATGCGGGAGAAATTCGATGTCACGGCCAACGTGAGCGGCGGTGGGATCAGCGGCCAGGCCGGCGCGGTGGCACACGGCATCGCCCGGGCTCTCCAGAAGTTCAATCCCGAGCTTCGCGCAGCCCTGAAGAAGGCTGGACACATCACGCGTGATCCGCGCGAAAAGGAACGCAAGAAGGCCGGCCAGCCGGGCGCCCGCAAGCGCTTCCAGTTCTCGAAACGCTAGTTTTCCGCCTGCGGCGGAAAACTAAGGCTTCGCTGCAAGGCTTGGCCGGGTTGTTTGTTGGGGTTTCTTTGCTTGCGGCGAAGCCTAGGTTTTGGCGTTCGCCAAAACCTCTGGATTCCTGCTGGTTAATCTTCAATCCTCGGAGAAATGAAAGTCGGTGTTGTCGGTGCGTCCGGATATTCGGGGGAAACGCTCGTCAAGCTTCTCCTCAATCATTCCCAGGTCACGCTGGGTGCAGTGACGTCGCGCCAGCATGCGGGCAAGCCGCTGGCACAGGTGATTCCCACGCTGCGCGGAGCCGACCGCGGCCTGCGGTTTGTCGACTCCGACGCCGCGACTCTCGCCGCGAGCGACATCGATTTATTTTTCCTCGCCCTGCCGCACGGCGCCGCTGCCACTTACGCAAAGGCGTTCATCGCCGCGGGCAAGAAGGTCATCGACCTCAGCGCCGATTTTCGTGTCGCCAATCTCGCCACCTACACCCGTTACTACGGCGAGCATCACGCGCCCGAATTGCTGGCGCAGGCGCGCTTCGTCCTGCCGGAACTTGCGCCCGCCGACTGGAGGCAGTTTTCGCTCATCGCGGCGCCCGGTTGCTATCCCACCAGTGTGCTGCTGCCGCTGGTGCCGCTGCTGCGCGCCGGCGTGGTGACGCGTGAGCACATTGTGGCGAATTCCTACAGCGGTGTCAGCGGCGCCGGCCGCAAATTGGACGAGATGTATCTCTATGTCGAACGGGCGGAGAGCACAAAAGCGTACGGGCTGACGAAACACCGTCATCTGGCGGAGATCGAGGAACAGCTCGCTCTCCAAACCGGGGTGACGACGATCATCCAGTTCAACCCGCACCTGGCGCCGATGCGGCGCGGGATCGCAACGACCATCACCGTCCCCGCCATGCCTGGGGCCAGCATCGATGCCCTTTACGCGGCGTGGCGCAAAGTTTACGACGGCCGGCCATTCGTCCAGCTGCTTCCCAGCGGCGAAACTCCCGACACGGCATACGTCACCGGCACCAATCGCGCCGATCTTTCCGCTGTGCTCGATTCGCGCACGGGCAATTTCGTGATCACCTCCGCCATCGACAACTTGGTGAAAGGCGCCAGCGGTCAGGCGGTGCAGATCATGAATCTCTGGTTCGGCTTCCCGGAAACCACAGGGCTGGTCTGATGAGTTTTCAGGGCCGGGGCGCGGCATCCGCACCCCGGCCCTGAAAACTCTTGCACTCGCGCGCGAATCAAACTGGGTTCATCCGGAAAAATCCGCGAGCGGAACGGGCCTTGTCCCGATTTGTTCCTCCGCTCCGACCTTCGCAAGCAACCGACCGTAATCATGATCGAATTCACCAATAAAATCCTCTTCGTGGGCTATGGCGCCGTGGCCGAGTGCACGCTCCCAATCATCTTCAAGCACATCAAGGTGCCCGCGAAGAACGTCACGGTCATGGATTTCGAAAACCGGGCGGAAAAGCTCAAGAAGTGGACGACGAAGGGCGTGAATTTTGTCCAGGATCGCGTCACTCGCGAGAACATGGGATCGTTGCTCGCCAAGTACGTTGGCGCCGGCGACATCATCATTGATCTCGCCTGGAACATCGACGCGCTCGAGATCCTCCAGTGGTGCCATGATCACGGAGTGCGTTACATCAACACGTCGACGGAGCTATGGGATCCGTACCAAGGACTGCCGGACAACAAGCCGGCCACCAAGACCCTTTATTGGCGCCAGATGAATCTGCGCCGCATGCTTGCGAAGTGGAAGGTCAAGGGCCCGACGGCGGTGATCGAGCACGGCGCGAATCCCGGCCTTATCTCGCATTTCACCAAGCAGGGCCTGATCGACATCGGGCAGAGCCTGCTCGCCGACAAGAAGCTCAAGGACCGCAAGGCGGAGGAGGTCGCCCAACTCATCGCCGACCGCAAATTCAACGTTCTGGCGCAGAAAATCGGCGTCAAAGTCATCCATTGCAGCGAGCGCGACACCCAGATTTCCGATGTGCCGAAGCGGGTCGATGAGTTCGTCAACACCTGGAGCATCGAGGGCTTCCGCGAGGAGGGCACAACGACCTCCGAGATGGGCTGGGGCACCCATGAGAAGGAGCTGCCGGCTTTCGCCTACCAGCACAAGGAGGGCACGAAGAACCAGATTTGTCTCGCCCGCATGGGCATCAACACCTGGGTCCGCTCCTGGGTGCCCGATTACACGATTCACGGCATGGTCGTCCGCCACGGCGAGTCGTTTTCGATCTCCGACAAGCTCACGGTCTGGGAGGACGGCAAGGCGGTTTACCGTCCGACGATGCACTACGCCTACTGCCCCTGCGACAACGCGATCATCTCGCTGCAGGAGCTGCGCGGTTACGATTACAAGCTGCAGGTCAACCAGCGCATCATGAACGACGAGATCACCAGCGGGGCCGACATCCTCGGCGCGCTGCTGATGGGGCACGCCTACAACTCGTGGTGGATTGGCAGCGACCTCAGCATCGAGGAATCCCGCCGCCTGGTCCCGCACCAGAACGCCACGACGATGCAGGTCGCCATCTCCGTTGTCGCTGCGACGATGTGGATGATCGAGAACCCCGAGTCCGGCGTGCTCGTTCCCGATGAACTGCCGCACGACTATATCCTCGACATTTCGAAGCCCTATCTGGGCCGCTGGATTTCAAAGCCCTCCGATTGGACGCCGCTGCGCGACTACAAGAACGCCTTCAAGGGCTTCAACCAGCCCGACCTCGACCTCAAGGATCCGTGGCAGTTCAAGAACTTCCTGATCAAGGACGGACGGTGAAAGGACTATCATGATCTCACCGACCCGGTTGCAGAAGCTTGCGAAGGAACATGGCACACCTCTGTTCGTGATCGATCACGATGCGCTCCGGAAGAATTACCGCCAGTTTCGGCGCTATCTTCCGCGGGTGCAGGCCTATTTCGCTGTCAAGGCCAACCCCGATCCCGCCATTGTCCGCACGCTTTACCAGGAAGGCGCGAGCTTCGACGTCGCCTCGATGCCGGAGTTCATGATCGTTCACGAGAACATCAAGGACCTGCCGGCGAAGGAGCGGCAGGACTGGATCTGGGACAAGATCATCTACGCCAATCCGACCAAGGCCACCGAGACCCTCGAACAGCTCAACCAGTACAAGCCGCTGGTTACCTTCGACAACCTGGAGGAGATTCGGAAGATCAAAAAGCACGCGCCCAACGCAGGGTTGGCGTTGCGCCTCAAGGTGCCGAACACCGGCGCGATGGTCGAACTGTCGTCCAAGTTCGGCGCCTCGCCCGGCGAGGCGGTCGATCTGATTCTTGCCGCCGACAAGGCCGGCTTGGTCGTCGAGGGCATCAGCTTCCATGTTGGCAGCCAGACCACCAATTTCGAGAATTACGTTCAGGCACTGAGCCTTACCGCGTCGGTTTTCAGGGAGGCGCAGGACCGGGGCTACACCAAGATGAACCTGGTCGATATCGGCGGCGGCTTTCCGGCGCCGTACGATGCCAGTGTGCGGCCTTTCCGCGAGCTGGCCAAGGTGATCAACACGGAGCTCGACCGCCTCTTCCCGAAAAACGTTCAGATTCTCGCCGAACCCGGCCGCTTCATGGTGGCGACCGCCGGCATTGCGGTTTCGAAGGTCATCGGCAAGGCGGTCCGCGACGGCAAGATGTGTTACTACATCAACGACGGCGTCTACCACACCTATTCCGGCATCATATTCGACCACTGCAAGTACCCGATCAAAGCGTTCAAGAAAGGGCCGACGAGCCTCTGTTCAGTCTTTGGCCCGACCTGCGATGCGCTCGATGTGGTCTCGATGGCGGAGAACCTGCCCGAGCTTGAGCGCGACGACTTCGTCTACAGCGTGAACATCGGCGCCTACAGCCACGCTTCCTCGACGTACTTCAACGGCTTCCCGCCCGCGACGGTGGTGCATGTGAACCAGGTTTCGGCCGCGCCGAAACATTGATTTCCGGCCGCGCCGGGAAGGGCTGGAAGGGTGCGGAACGAGCGTTCCGGCGCGGCTTACGATAATTCTGTTGGAGGGCGGTGCGCCCGACTTTGCCAAGGCTCCGTCGTGGCCCGTCCCAAATGCAGGGCCTCGCCGAAGCTCGAAGAGCGAAGGCGGGCTGTCACCGCCTATGTTCGATTGTTCGGCCGAAACGGCGCTGACGGCGCTGCGCCCTCCACCTGCCGCCAAACATCAGGATGGCGCTGGCGGCCCGCCGCGCCGAAGCCTTGACGAAGGCTGGCGCAGTGCCCTCTGCGGGAGGATAACGCGACGAGGGCGTCGCGTCTCCATGAAACACACGAATAGGCCGCAGAGACGGGTCTATTTTCCCGCAGCGATTCCCCGCCCGGTGGCGGCCCAGTAGATTCCGCCGTAAAGGTGGTCGAGGAAGTTCTTGTCGCGGTACAGCTCGGGCATGTGGCCCAACGCAGTCACAAAGCTGCGGCCGCCCTCGAAAACGTGGTACCAGGCGATCGGGTGAAACGCGCCCATGCCGTTGGCGTGCTGGCCCGCCCAGATCTTTGTGGGATCATAGGTGGATTCATCCACGGTCATGACCACATGGAGATCGGGAGCCAGCGGGGCGTCGAATTCGTACCACTCGTCGGTCCAGATCCAACGGTCGGGCAGGGGCATCGTCGCAGGAAAGTTCCGGTCAGTGATGTTCAGCACGGCCGTCTGGACGCAGGGATGGATGCGAAACGAGCGACCCACGAGCTGCTCGTACCACGGCCATTCGCGCTTCGTGGCAATCCCCATATGCACGCCCGCGAAGCCGCCGCCGGCATGGATGTAGTCCTGGAAGTTTTTCCGCTGCCCCTCGTTTAGCTCCTCGCTGGGCGTGTTCAGGAAGACGATCGCCGCATACTTCTTCAGGTCGCCGTCGAGTGCCGCGGTATCGGAGGCCCAGGTCAGGCCGAACTGGTGATGCAGCGCGAGCTTCTGAAACGATTCTTTCGCGACAGGGATGCAGTCGCGGTGCCATTTCTCGGGGACGGCGACCACAAGCACCTCGAACTGGGTCTGAGCGCGGGCTGGCCGGGCGAGGAACGCTGAGGCGGCGAGCAAAGGGAAGAGAAGTGATTTCATCGGTCGGAAAGGTTATGGGAATTCATCTCGGGGCTTCTGTTTGTGCAGCGCCACCCAGGCGCCGGCTGCGATCAACCCGCAGCCACTCGTATAATAGACGATGTAATGAGAGTTGCGTATCCTACCGTCAAATACATCAGCAATGTTCTTGCCGGTTCTTTCGGCGAACCCTGCGATGGAGCCGGCGCGGCAATGCCCACAGTAGATCAGATAAGCGCCCGCGGCGATGAAAACTGCAGCTATGACGTATTTCATGGGGTTGAGCATCCTGCTGCCGGCCAAAGCGGCCAGCCGAATCGGAACGGCGTTGGCTTGCGGTGCTGTTCTTTTCTATCGGCTGTTCCAGCGCCTCAGCCCGTTTCCAGCCGGTGGTCCTTTGGAGGAGTGTCGGCCGGTCTTTGAGAATGACCGTGTGATGAGACTGTGTTTTGGAGACGCGACGCCCCCGTCGCGTTTCCATGCGGCATCCGGGCTATGTGGGTCTATTCTTCCCAAGCAGGCTGGCGAGCGCGCGGACAAGGTCGTCGCCCTTGAATGGCTTTGGAATCATCAGGCAGCGGGGCAGCTTCTTCAGGGCGTCTGCGCCGTAACCGGTGATGATCACAGCGGGAAGATCGGCGCCGGCTGCGCGACATTGCTCGATCAGCGCCTCGCCAGTGAATCCAGGCATGGTGAGGTCGGTCACGATTGCCTGAAAACGCTGCGGATCCTTGACTACCTCGGCGAGTGCGGCGCGTGGGTCGGAAAAAGCGGTCGGGCGATAGCCCAGTTGGCTGAGCCTCTGCTTCACGAACATGACGACCGACCGCTCATCGTCCACGACCAGGATCTCCTCGCCCTGCCCCTGGGGCGTGCCGGCGGCGGGCGGCGGCGGGGCGGTGATGGCAGTGGTGATGGGGAAAAACAGCTCAAACGTGGTGCCGCTGCCGGGTGTGCTATGGACGCGCACCGCGCCTTGGTGACTCCGCACGATGCCCTGGACGATGGCGAGCCCGAGGCCCGTGCCTTCGCCGGGTTGTTTTGTCGTGAAGAAGGGGTCGAAGATCCGCTCCACCGTTGCCGCATCCATGCCGGAGCCGGTGTCGGCGACCGTGAGGCGCATGGCGGGCGTGGCGGGCAGATGGGGAATCTCGGCTGCGAGAACGGCGGCGAGGCCCATGCGCTCGAGGGAGATTTCAAGGCGTCCAGGCCCGCTGTGCATGGCGTGAACCGCATTGTTACAAAGGTTGACGACGACCTGGTGGATTTGCGTCGCGTCGGCCTTCACGGTGCCGCTGGTGAGGTGGGTAACGATCTCGATGGTTGCTGGCGTGGATGCGCGGACGAGCTTGAGCGCCTCGGCGACGGGCACCGAGAGGTCGAGTGGCACCAGCGTGACGGTGTGCTGGCGGGAGAACATGAGGATTTGCGCCACAAGATCCTTCGCGCGCAGCCCTGCCGTGCGGATCTCCTGCAGATCGGCCTGCAGGTCGGCATTGTCGCCTGCAGAGAGGCCGGCGAGCTCGCAATATCCGAGGATGCTCGTGAGCAGGTTGTTGAAGTCGTGGGCGATTCCGCCCGCGAGCGTGCCGAGGCTCTCCAATTTCTGCGCCTGCCGGAGCTGCGCCTCCAGGCGTTGTCGGCGTTCGATGCCGGCATTGAGCTCCTGCGTGCGTTGCTCGACGAGACACTCGAGCCGCGCCTTTTCGCGACGTTCCAAAAACGTTGTGATCAGCGCGATCAATATGGTCAGGCCGATCACGCTGAGCACATAGCCGAGGTAAGCCCAACGCGTCAGGTACCAGGGGGGCAACACCGTGAATGCGAGCGTAGCCTCGCCGCCGATTTCGGCGGCGGCGCGAGGACGCACGTGCAGCACGTAACGCCCCGCCTTCAGGTGGTTGAAGACGGCGGACCCGGTAGCGCCGGTCGAGGTCCACCGTGCATCCGCTCCCTCGAGTTTCACCTCAAAGTCGATTGATGCCACGAACGGACAATTCGGGGCCACAAAACGCGCCGCGAACGAAGCATCGTCAAAACTGATTGGCGGCAGTTCCTTTCCGAAGGAGAACTCCGTGCGGCCGCTGTTTGGGAAACTCAGGTCAGTGATGAGCGCGCGAAAGGGCAGCGAAGGCAACGGGGGCAGTGATGGGTCAAAGCGCGCCAGCCGGCGGTCACAGTGCATCCACACGACGCCGTTGCTTTCGCAAGTGAAATAGTACGGCTGAAATCCTGGAGGCATCTTCTCGCCTATGTCTCGCCTATGCCCGCGTTCGCCAGCGAACACATGCACGGATCCATTGGAGGTGATCCAAACGCGTCCCAATGCGTCGCGGATCGGGCGGCCGTTGATTCCAGTTAGTCCAGGAAAGTCGCGTGCGAACTGCTCGTCCGGCTCGAAGCGATGCGTTGCGTCGACAAAACGGAAGATCTTATCGCTGACGCTGAATTCGACCCGGCCATCGAGGAGGAACACCTGAATCCAGCCTTCGGGAAGGCCGTCTTGGCTGCTGAACGCTTCAACCGTGGGACGGTCTCCGGTGACGCGGACCCGCGCGAGCCGGGCGTTTCCCTGCTCGATCCAGATGAATCCGTCGGCGCCGGTCTCGGCATTGTACGGGCTGTCGAGGTCCGGTGCCGGGAAACGTTCCATTTCGATGCCGCCGGATGTCTGACTCAGCCAGCCAAGTTCCCGGGCCGCGGCGTACAGCCAGCGTCCCTTGCGGGGCGCGGCTTCGAGAATGCGCAGGTTGCTTGTATCGGATGCGAAAGGGACCCAGCCGTGGTCGGCCAACATGAAAGCCCCGCGTTCCGTCGTGGCGATCGGTGAGCCTAGCACGGTGTAAAATGCGAAGACGAAGTGCTCCGGCGGCGAATCGACGGCAAACCCACTGAGACGTCCGAACGGATCGTAAACGGCGCGGTGCATGTTGCCGTCGGCCATGAGCCAGAGCCGGCCGTCGAACCGGTACGGGTGGGCTGTGGACAACCGTGTTTCCGCCAGTGGCTCGAAGTACGACACGCGCGACGGGAACTCAACGCGCACGATGCCCTCGCCGAGCAGCCCGACGATAATGCCGCCCGTAACGCACAAGCGCTGGATATGATTGAGCTGTTGATCCAAAGAGTGATCGAGAATCTCCACCGTCCGGCCCTGCCGGTCGAAAAACACCAGACCGAAGCTTTCGACGGCGGCGGCATAGAGGCCGCCAGCGGTTTCGCAGAGCGCGTTGATTCGCGTGCTCTCGTTCAGGTGGCCCGTGTTTGGAAACGGCCGCATCACCGCGCCGTCAAACAGCTGCAATCCGCGCCCGTACGTACCGACCAGCAATTGGTCCGGGGAGAGCGTCACCGCGCAGGTTGTGGTGTCTCGCGCCGAGATGTCATCCCTGAATCTGACCGGTTCCGGCGACGGTTTTGTGAGGCGCCACAACCGACCGTTGGTGCGGTCGCTTGTGTAGAGAGTGTCCTTCCAGCGGAAAACGTGCTCGATGGTATCACCGCTGCCTGCTACGTGCGCGATCTGCCCCGGACGCCAGGCAACCAGCACGCCCGCATCGCCGTGCCAAAACCAGTCGTCGCCGACCTGGATTGCCGTGTGCAGGAATGGAGCCTGGCCGGATTCGCCGATCGCGCAGGGTGCGAAGGAACGTAGGCGCCATCGGGCATCGGACCCGAATTCGACCCGGGCAAAGCCGCCGACTATGCCCATGTAAATTGTGCCGTCAGCATCGACAGCGACGGTTCGTGCGGCCGACGCTGGTTCGTCGGCCGCCTGTTGAAACCGTTCCCAGCGGATGCCATCGCCGATGGCAATCTGTGGTCCTGCGACGAGCAGAAGACGACCGTCGGGCAGCACGTGCAGATCGGTGGGAGGCGCGTCAAGCCCGAGCGCCTGGTAGGTTCGGACTTCAAAGTGCGGCGCGCCGGTTTCTATCAACCCGGGCGGTGCGCTCTCGATGCGATGAGCCTGGGCATGGGCGACCGCGGCAGCGGCCGCTCCGAGTCCCAATCCGACCAACGACCACCAGATGGTCACAGTCAACCAAGGGATTCGAAGCCGGCGGCAGAACAACCAGGTTAAGGCGGAACGGTCCACTGCGGCAGCGAGATTAGATTCCAATCGGAATGGAACCCAATCGATGATAGGTCAACATAGTTGCCTCAAGAGCATTGGCAATTCCGCCAATGATCGATTGGGTGCGTTTTCCTACCGCGGATCTATTGGGCGGCATTGGTAGGGCGCGACCGCTGGGCGCGCCGAGCAGAACGGACGGCCCGGCGGTCCGTCCCTACCGCTTGTCGAACGAGCAAGTGGATCGGCTACAGCGTGACTGACAGCACCCAGTTCACGTGGGTGCGCAGTTGGTCGCGGCTTTGAAACGACAGTCCGAAGTCGCGTTCGATTGCGGAAATGTCGTACAACAGCGGCGGGCCGTAGCCGCGATCTTCCAACTCGATCGGCACCTCCCGACCGTGCCTGGCCATCGCCATCCGGGCGATGTCCGCCCAGGAACACCAGTCCTTTGCCAGTGCGAAATGGGTCGAGAAACCAACGTCGTGCGTCAGCAGCGCCTCGTACACCTTGGCGAGGTTGCCCGCATGCAGGAATTGCGTGCCGTCGTTCTGGATTAGGCGCACGGGCCGGGCTTCGCGGACTGCGCGGCAGATGTCGCGAAACCGGGTGTCCGAGTAGACGCTGGCTCCCTCGACCACCGGCTCGCCAAAAATGTACCCCGGCCGGATCACGTGCACGTGCACTTTGGTAGTGCGGGCGAAGGCGCGGGCAAACATCTCGGTCGACGCCTTGGTCGCGCCGTAGTAGTCGGTCGGCCGCAACTGGCCGTCCTCCCGGTCGTCGCCCCGCTGCTCGCCCACGGCCGCTGTGGAGCTGGTGTAGATGATTTTGCGGACGCCTGCGGCATGCGCCGCCTCAAAGAGGCCGACCGAGGCCGCGGTGTCAGCCTGCAGCATGGGCAGGGCGCCTTCGCCCCATCCGAGCGCGATGTGCACAAGGACGTCGGCTCCGGCGAAGGCCGGTCCCCAGCTCGACGGATCCTTAAGCTCAAGCCGGGCAAGGGTCATGCCTGGCACAGTCCCGAGCGCGGGAACCTTTTGCGGGTTCCGGCCCGTGGCCACGACCTGGTGGCCTGCCCGGGCCAGTCGCACCGCGACGTGGCTCCCGATGAATCCAGTGGCTCCGGTGATGACGATTCTCATGTGAGATTGTCGGTCTGTTTTGTCGCGTCTCGCGACAGTTCTGTTGGAGGGCGGTTCGCCGTCACCGCCAGGGGATTGATCGGCGCTGACGGCGCAGCGCCCTCCACTTCCTGCAATTGGCGTCCGTCATTTCGGCGAGAATCGCAACCTGTTTTTTCGACCCAAAATGGCGCAGCCATTTTTAATAGCAGCGGACGGACGAAGCTCGATCCGCTGCTATGAGCGATAGTCCGCGTTTTCGCTCACGTATTCGTGTGTGAAATCGCCGCCGAGCACGGTGGCGCTTGCATCGCCGAGCCCGAGGTCAACCTCGATCTCCACGCAGCGCTCGTGCGTGGGATAATCCACCGGCGGAATGAACACACCGTTCTTGGGCGGCGCGCTCGCATAGAGCTCCGCGGCCTTGAGATGCTTCGACAGGACCGTCTCTTTCGCCGGGTCGAGTTGAAACACGCCGTGGGCAAATATCTCGACGCCGCCGATGCGCGCCGTGAGCCGCGTCAGGTCAAGCCCGGGCTCGTTGGCCCCCACGTGGCGGCCGATCGCCTGGATGAGCCTGCCGACGTTTGGGTCGTTGCCGGCGACTGCGCACTTGAAAAGCGGAGCGTTCACGATCGCTTTGCCAAGGGCCCGGGCCAGCCTGGGCGTCGATGCGCCGTCCACCCGCACGCGCATGACGTGATGCACGCCTTCGCCGTTGCGCACGACATCCTCCGCCAGATCGCGGCACACGGTCGTCAGCGCGGCTTCGAATGTCGCCAGATCCTGGCATGCGACCTGACCCGAAGAAACTGCCACCACGGTGTCCGACGTGCTGGTGTCGCTGTCGACGGAGATGCAGTTGAAGGAAACCTCGACCGCCCGGGTGAGCATGGCGCGCAACGCGTCGCGCGGCACGGCCAGGTCGGTCAGAATGTACACGAGCATGGTGGCGAGATTGGGCTCGATCATGCCCGCCCCTTTGGCGATGCCGACCACGCGGCCGCCTTCGAGGGCGACGCTGCGGACTTTGGGGAAGAGATCCGTCGTCACAATGCTCTCGGCTGCTGGAAGGACCGAGTCGGCACTGAGCCCCGCCACGGCCCGGGGCAGGGCGGACAGCATCTCCCCCACTGGCAGCCGCCAGCCGATCACCCCCGTCGAACTCGGCAGAATCTCGTGCGGCTGTTGGTGGAGCAGGCGCGCCGTCTCCGTGCACACCCGTTCCGCGGCCTCGACGCCGCCGGGAGCGCAGACATTGGAAATCTTATTGTTCACCAGGATGGCGCCGAGTGTTTTCTCTGCGAGCCGGGCGCGGCCGATCACCACGGGCGCGCCGGGAAACGCATTGCGGGTGAACACGGCGGCGAAATCGGCCGACGGGCGGTCGAGCGCGATCAGGGTCAGCGTCATCTCCACGGTCTTGGGCACCTCGAACGGCGTGAAGGCGAAGCGGGCGGTGCCGACGCTGAAACCGACAGGCAATCGGGCCTGCGTGGCCAGCCAGGCACGGTGAACGGGACGGGAGGAAAAAACGTTGGCGGAACTTGGCACGTTCGACATGTGGTGCGGAGTCGCTCCGGTGTGAAGCTGAAACTGACAGACCACCGCGTCGCCTGGCGACTCTCCCGGCTATCGGCGGCTCCGCAGGCTTGCCGAAAGTGGCGACGGCTTTTCCGCCTGCTTTTCGGGCAACGCAAGGACGCACCACGCAAATTCTCGAAGTTTTTTATGGAAATGCGCGGGGCAAGTGTTGTATGCACTTCGCTCCATCGAGTTCCCGTGCACGCCGTCACTATTATCTCCCTCGCGGATTCCGCTATCGAAGCTGCGACCAGCTGCCCTTCCGGCGGCGAACTGTTCTGACCGTCGATGGATATCGCCGAGATCACTGCCAAGGCGCGGGTGTTGCTGGAAGCGATGCCCTACATCCAGGACTTCCACGGCTCCATCTTCGTGGTGAAGTACGGCGGGAGTTTCATGGACGATCCGGATCCGGCTGCTCGGACACGGGTGGCGTACGACATCGCGTTTTTCGCCGCCGTCGGCATTAACGTCGTGGTTGTGCATGGCGGGGGCAAGGCCATCACGAAAGCGATGGAAACCGCGGGCTTGAACGCGAGTTTTGTCAACGGCCTGCGTGTCACGGACGAAGCGACCATGGCGGTCGTGAAGCGTACGCTGAACGAGGTTGTGAACAAGGACGTGTGCGACGCCATCGCCACCGCGAATGCGCGGCCCCGGAGCCTGCCGGGCGACGCCGTGCTCGTCTGCCAGAAGCTCAACGTCGATGATGATGGCAACCCGGTCGACCTGGGTTATGTCGGCGAAGTCACCGAGGTGAAGATCAAGCTCATCAAGAAGGAGATCGCCGACGGCTTCGTGCCCGTTATCTCGCCGGTTGCCGTTGGGTTCGACGGGAAGCCCTATAACGTGAACGCCGACCTGGCCGCCGGCCGTGTGGCCAGCGCCTTGCGGGCGCGCCGGCTGGTCTACATGAGCGATGTGCCCGGCCTGCTGGCAAACCCCGCCGATCCCGCCTCGCTCATTTCCACGCTGAAAATCAGCCAGGTGGACGAACTGAAGAAGAAGGGCGTGATCGACAAGGGCATGCGCCCGAAAGTGGCCAGCGCGATCCGCGCCCTGCAGGAGGGCGTGCAGCGAGTCCACTTTATTGATGGCCGCCTCCCGCACAGCCTGCTGCTGGAGATCTTCACCGACAAAGGCATCGGGACCGAGATCGTCAGCTAGCCGTGCGTCGTCCTTCGTCCTCTGCACGGCTTGGCCAAATGGCGGCCCATTTGGCGGGAGTCGGCGGGAGGATCGAGGATCACAGTATCAGACGAACTCCCCTGTAATCTATTTCGATCGATCTTCCGTCCGCAGAGATTGAAAATCCGAAACCGGAAATCCAAAATCCCATGAATCCTCCCACCATCGTTCGTACCAGCACGGCTGAAGTCTATGATGCGTATGTTATGAAGAACTACGCACGTCCCGCCCTGACGTTGGTGCGCGGCCGTGGCTGCTCTGTTTGGGACGATCAGGGTCGGGAGTACCTCGACTTCACCTCCGGAATTGCGGTGAGCGCGCTCGGCCACTGTCACCCCGTCTGGGTTGAGGCGGTGCGGCGGCAGGCCGGCGAGCTCATCCACGTGAGCAATCTTTTCCGCAATCCGCTGCAGGGCGAACTCGCGCGGCAACTCGTGCTGCGCGCGGGCCCCGGGCGGGTGTTCTTCTGCAACAGCGGCGCCGAGGCAAACGAGGCGCTGCTCAAGGTCGCCCGCCTGCACGGCCTGAAAAAAGCCGGCGGCGAAGAGGGCCGGTGCTTCAAGACCATTTGCGCCAAGAACGCCTTTCACGGCCGGACGTTTGGTGGAATGAGCGCCACGCCCCAGGAAAAAATCCAGCATGGTTTCCGCCCGCTGGTGCCCGGCTTTGCCTTCGGCGAGCTCAACAACCTCGCGAGCTTCGCGGAGCTCATCGACGAACAGACCTGCGCGATCTTCCTCGAGACCATCCAGGGCGAGAGCGGGATCAATCCGTGTTCCGACGAATTCCTGCTCGGACTGCGTCATCTGTGTGACCGGCACAATCTGCTGCTTCTGCTCGATGAAGTGCAGTGCGGCGTGGGGCGCACCGGGCGTTTCTTTGCCTTTGAGCACGCGGGCATCATGCCCGACGCGATCGGCATGGCGAAAGGTCTCGGCGGCGGCTTTCCCATTGGAGCGGTGTGGATCCGCGAGAACGCAGCCGAATATTTCCAGCCCGGATCGCATGGCACGACATTTGGCGGGACGCCGCTGGCGTGTGCGGCCGCGCTCGCAGTGCTCCACGTGATCGAGAAGGAGAAGCTGGTGGAGAACGTCGCGGCCAACAGCGGTCCGTGGCTGCTGGAGCTGCAGAAGCTCGTTGCCGAGTTTCCGCAGCAGCTCAAGGCCGTGCGCGGCAGGGGCTACCTGATTGGTCTGCAACTCGCCGGAGAAACCGGACCGGTCCAGGCGGCGTTGCGCGAAGCCGGCCTGCTCGCGCCCACGGCCGGCGGGAATGTCATCCGCCTGCTGCCGCCGCTGATTGCGACCGCTTCCGAGCTCAACCGCTCGGTCGAGATCCTCAGTGGCGTGCTCAAGGCGAAATGAACGAATAGTTGGGGGCTTTTTCCCGGGACTGCGCTCGGGACAGCGGAACTGCGAGTGAGAGGCCGGGGTTGCCCAATGAGGGTTTGACAACTTGGCCGAGTATATACTTCGTAGACACATGAAAACTGCCGTCCAGCGTTGGGGCAACAGCCTGGCGCTCCGAATTCCCAAGGCTTATGCGGCGGAAACGAAGATCCGCGACGGCTCCCAAGTTGAGCTGACCCTCAAGTCCGGCGCATTGGTGGTCCGCCCGGTTCGCCGAACGCGGCATTCACTGGCCGATTTGCTGAAGCAGATCACTCCTTCAAACAAGCATGACGAAGTGTTCACCGGCAAGCCGGTCGGCCAGGAGGTCTGGTGATGCCGGACTACGTGCCGCGGCGAGGCGACCTTGTCTGGCTTAGCTTCCATCCCCAGGCCGGACACGAACAGGCGCGGCGCCGTCCTGCGTTCGTGCTCTCGCCGGAACCATACAATCGAAAGACCGGCCTGTTTCTCGCCTGTCCGGTAACTTCAAAAACCAAGGGCTACCCTTTCGAGGTTCCTTTGCCACACGGTCTTCCGATCGCCGGGGTGATTCTCGCCGATCAGGTCAAGAGCTTGGATTGGAAGATCCGGAGCGCCGAATGCGCAGCCAGGGTCCCCGAAACAACGATCGATGACGTGGTCGCGCGGGTTCTGCCGTTGATCGGCGAAGAAGACTGACTGCCTATTTGATCCACTTCAGCTTCTCGGCGAAGAGGAGGTAGATGACGGGCAGCACGACCAGCGTCAGACCGGTCGCGCAGAGCAGGCCGACGATGTGCACCGCCGTGAGCGGATGCCAGAGCTCGCCGCCCTCGACTGCGAGGGGAATGAGGCCGCACACCGTGCAGAACACTGTCACGATCACCGGCCGCAGCCGCACCAGGCCGGCATGCACCAGCGCCTCGCGCAGCGGCATGCCCTCCGCCCGCGCCTCCTCGATGAAATCCGACAGCACGATGATGTGGCTCACGATCACGCCCGCGAGACTCACGATCGCGAGCAGCGCCATGAAGCCGAGCGTGGTGTGGAACAGCGTCAGCCCGATGAAGGCGCCGAACAGCCCGAGCGGCACGGTGACCATCACCGCCATCGCCTTCGCCACCGAGCGAAACTGCACCACGATCGCGAGGAAGATCGCCGCCAGGGACACGATCATCACAAGGCCCATCTCGCTCCGGCTCTCCTTCAGCTCCTTGTCCTCTCCGGCAAACGTCAGCGAATAGCCCGCCGCCATCGGGATCGCGCGCAACTCCGCGCGCGCCGACTGCAGGATCGCCGAGGGCAACACGCCGACCGGCGCCATCGCGTTCACCGTCACCGTCCGAAGCTGGTTGAAATGGGGAATGGTGGCGAATGCCGGCTCAACCGTGATCTTCGCAAAGCTCTCAAGCGGGATGAGCGTGCCGCGCGCCGACTCGACGTAGAGGGACTGAAGCTGGTCCGCCTCGCGCCGTTCCTCCGTCCGCAGCCGTACCACGACCGGAATGAGGTGATCGCCCTCGCGCAGATCGGTGATACGCGCCGCGCCGAACGCATTGAGCGTCAGTGCGCCCACCCTGAGGTTGTCAACGCCGAGGGTGTTGGCCCGCTCCTGGTCGATGTCGATCTTCAGGGTCGGAAGGCGCTGCCCAAGATCGTCGAACACCTTGTAGGCCTCGTGCTGGCGCAGAATCGCGGCGGCGCGGCCGGCGAGCCCGCACAAGACATCGAGGTCTGGTCCGGCGAACCGCAGCTGGATCGGAAAATCGACCGGCGGCCCCTGCTCAAGCTGCCGCGCCACGATCCGGGCGCCGGGCGCCACCGCGTCGACGCGTTTTCGGATGTCGGCCATCATCGGCACCACGTCCTCAGCACTGCGCGTGTTGACCAGGATCTGCGCCAGGTAAGGCGCCGCCTCCTTGGGCCGGACGTTGTAGTAGAAGCGCGGCGCGCTGCCGCCGTAGAACGCGCCGAAATTCTCGATTCGGTCGTAGCGCCCGAGGAATTGCGCCACGCCGTCGACGACCTCCCGCATCTGCGCCGGCGAAGCGGACTTGGTCAGCTCGACATCGATCACGAACTGGTTGCGGTCGGCAGGAGGGAAGAATTGCGTGCCGAAGAACGGCAGCAGGCCGAAGCTGAGCAGCAGCAGGCCGTAGACGATGGCCACGGTGCGCACCGGATTCCGCAGCGCGCGCTCGAGCAGCCGCCGATAGCGCGGCAGGAACCAGAGCAGCAGCAGGTCGATCCATTTGAAAAGAAAGAACGACCGCACCTCGGCGCCCGCCTCAAAACCCTTTTGGCCTTTCAGCACATAGTAGCCGAGCAGCGGCGTGAAGGTCATGGACACGACCCGCGAGGCGGCCAGCGACAGTGTCACCACCACGGGCAGCGAGTAGATGAACACGCCCTTGTCACCCGGCATCAGCACGAGCGGCAGAAACGCCGCGATGTTGATGATCGTGCCGAAGGTGATTGGCCGCGCGAGCCGCACGCAGCCGAGCCAGGCCGCTATGTCGCGAGGCCGGCCATTCGCCAGTTCGCGGTTGATGCCGTCGGCTGCCACCACGGGGTTGTCGACGAGCACGCCGAGCGTGATGATGAGGCCCGCGATGGAAATCTGGTGCAGCGGGATGCCGAAGATCTGCATGCCGGCGAACGTCGCCGCCACCGTCAGCGGAATCGCCGTGGCCACGACCAGCGCCGAGCGCCAGTCCATCAGGAACAGCGCGACGAGCACCACGATCACGACCGCCTCGAAGAAGGCTTTCAGGAAAAGCCGCACCCGCTGGTCGACCGACACCGGCTGGTTGGAGATCGTCGTTATGTCAAGGCCGTCCGGCAGCCGGCTCCGGAACCGCTTCTCCACCGCCTGCGCCGACGCGTAGAAATCGCCGATCTTCGCGCCCGCGCGCATCTCGACCGAGAGGAGCACGGCACGCCGGCCGAGCAACGGCGCATCTGGAGTCGCGCGGTCGAACAGGCCGAAATGGAAGCCGATCGGATTCTCATAGCCGCGAGTCACCGTGAAGACATCGCGCAGATACTCCGGCATGCCGTCGGGGCTTGCGCCGACGACCGCTCCGAGCAGCTCGGACTCGTTCTTGAACTCGCCCGACACCTGGACCGGAAAGTTCTGGCCCTCGGTGCGGAACGTGCCGCCGGGGATGATCGCGTTGCGCGCGGCGACGGCGCCGGCGAGCTGCGCACGACCGAGTTTCAGCGCGTTGAGATTGGCGCTGGAATAGTCGAGGTAGATGGTCTCCGGCACGATCGCCAGGCGCTGCGTGCGACCGACGGTGTCGATCTGCTTAAGCTCATCCTCGAAATCCTCCGCAGCCTTTTCGAGCGTGCGGTAGCTGTGGCGCGGCAGGTGCAGCGCCCTGAGCGCCGGCAGCGGATCCTCGGCGCCGAGCAGGATGACCGGCATATGGAAATCGGGATGCGGCTCGCCGTCAGTCCCGCCGATGGTCCGCACAAAGTCGTTGAGAAACGCCCCGAGCTGTTCGCGCGTGGCCGCGGTGGCGAACTCGGCCGCGACCAGGTTGCCGCGAACAACGGTGTGCAGGTCGGCGGCGAGACCGCGCTCCTGCAGGCCGGCGCAGAACCGCGCGACCTGCGAGTCTCGCACTTCCTTGCTCACGCCGTCGGGATAGAATGTCGCCGCCGCCGCCCGGCCAACCGCGGGCCGGCCCGCACGCGCCTCGGCAATCGCGCTGCGGATGATCGCGGCGCGGGCCGCCAGTTCCGCCTCGCCGAGCGGCTGGCTCGCGAGGGCATAGAGCAGCGTGAGCGTGCTGCCGAAATCGGTGTTCAGCCACGGCGCGCGGGCCCCCTCGGGCAGCCGCACCTCCAGCAGCTTCGCCCGCAGTTTTTCCCAATCCTGCTCGACCCGCGCCTGCGCCTCGGGCTGCAGCGTCACGTAGATGACCGACAGACCATGGCGCGACTCCGAGCGGATCTCCTCCATCGAGGCGAGCTCCGAGGATTTTTTCTCCAGCGGCTTGGTGACCAGTTCCTCGACCTTGTCGGCGGTCGCTCCCGGGAAAACGGTCACGATCACCGCGCGCCGGTCGGGGATCTTCGGATCCTCCTGCTGCGGCAAACTGCGAAAGGCAAACCAGCCCCACCCCAGCAACATGACGAGACAGAGCCAGGCCACACCGCGCTGGGCGGAGAAATACTGCGCCAGACCGCCTCGCGGGAGCTGTGAGGAAGAGGGAGCGTCGTTCATGACGGAAGAGTGCCGGCCGCGGTCCTTCCGGTCACGGAACCGCCGGCGTGGCGTTCACCGGAGCTCCCTCGAACAGCTGGCCGGCTCCGACGCTGACCACGCGTTCACCGGCCTTGAGTCCATCGGTGACGATGATCGAACTTTCAATCAGGTCACCCGTCCGCACCAACCGTTCGCGGGCCATCTGGTCGTCGCCCACCACGAACACCGCGGCAGCCCCCTGGCCGGCGCTGGCGCGAGCGGGCGAAACGAGCGCGGAAAGTGGCACAACCATCCCGGCCGCGGGCTGCGCGCCGTAGTGGCCGAGACGCACCGTCGCCGTCATGCCGGATTTCAGCCGGCCCTCGGCGTTGGGAAGGTCGAGCACGACGTGGAAGAGCCGGCTGCCTTCCGTCGCCGCTGTACCAATTTCGGAGATACGGCCGGTGAATTCGCCCCCCTCAAATGCAGAAACCTTGACCGGGTAATCCTGGCCGACGGCAAGGCGGCCGAGCAGTGTGTCGGGCACGCCGATCTCGAGCTTCATCTGACGGAAACCGCCAAGTCGGAGCACGGGACGGCCCGCCGCCGCATATTCGTTGTTTCTGGCCAGGCGCACGAGGATGGCGCCCGCGTAGGGCGCACGCAGCGTGGTGTCGCGCAGATTCTGTTCAGCCTGGGCGAGATCAGCCTCTGCGGTGTCCTTCTGCGCGCGGCTGGCCTCAAATTCGTTTTTTGAAAGATTGGCCGCCACGAACAGCTCGGCGCTGCGCGCGAAGGCGGCCCGGGCGTACTCGGTCCTGGCGCGGGTCGCGGCCACAGCGTTGACGAAGTTGGCCGTGTCGAGCTGCGCCAGCACCGTGTCCTTCTCCACCACCGTACCCTCGTTCCAATCCTCCGTGCCGTCGGCCGGGCCAATACGCGCGATCTGGCCGTTGACCTTGAAGCTCAGGCTGGTCTCGGGGTCGCCGCGCAGCAGGCCAAGAAACGCGGCCCCCGCGGTGTCGGATCGCCCGCGATCAACCGGTCGGGCGATCACGAAGCGGACATCGAGCGGAGCCGCGACGGCAACGGTCCGGGGTTTGCAGGCGGGAAACAACAGGACACCCAACAGGAGGGCCGTGGCAGAAAAGGCGAAAGGACGGCAGGAATTCATAGGCAAAACGGGGGCATCATAGATTTAGCCGGGTCCATGCATTCGAACAAATGTAGGGCGGGGTCGCCGGACCCCGCCTTGCCTTTGGAGAAACGGCGGCATCGGCGATGCCGCCCTGCAATTACTCGGTCTCGTCGCGTCCATTGGTGCACAGGATTAACGGTGTTCTTCCGGTTTCAGGGCGAACGCACGTTGGTCTCCATCTCCCGGAACCACGTCTCCTTCTCCTCTGGGGTGCTGAGGACTTCAAACCAGCCGATGGCGCGCTCATAGGCGATTAGATCGCCGAGAAAGCGGTAGACGGCCAGTGCCGCGGCCTGCTTCTGGGTGAACGCCGCGTTCTGGGCGTCGAGCAGATTGATGATCGAGACTGTGCCCTGCTCGTATTTGTCCTGCACCACGCGCAGATTCTGCCCGGCCCTGTCGGCGGAGCGCTGGGCCAGCTCGATGGACGGATAGGAGCTCTCCAGCGCGTAGAAGGTCGCCTGGGCGCGGGCCACGATGCCGTCGCGCGCGTTTTCGGCGCCAAGATTGAGCTGCCGCAGGTCGGACCTTGCCTTGCGCAAATCGGCGCTCAACCCGCCACCGGTGAAGAGCGGCAGGGACGCGGTCAGCTGCAGGTTCCACTCATCGCGGTCGAGCCGCAGGGGCGGCGGCGGGATCTCCCCGCGCACCGCGAGCTGCTCGATCAGCGTCGGACCGGCGTAGTCGTTCTCGAGCACGCGCTGGTAGCCGGCGCTGAGTCCGACCCGCGGCAGAAGCGACCGACGCGCCTTCTGCTCCACGGTGATAGCCTGCGCCTTCTCAGCCTGATCGAACGCGGCGAGATCGGGCGAATGGCGGAGTGCATATGCGGCGCCGAAGCTGCGAAACCGGTCGATCTGGGCCTGGCTGCGCAACATTCCCACGACCCGAAGCGCCGCGAAAGTGAAGGCAGGATGATTGAGGCCCACGTCTTCCGCGGACCAGCGGCTGTCGGCGGGGACGGCGAGCACGCGATTGAACACAACGCGGGCCTGCTCCTGCCGCGCGCGGGCCGAGATCAGTTCGCCGCGTTGCTGCGCCTCCAACGATTCGAAGCGATAGCCTTCCTCGGGACCCGAGGTCCCTGCAACCCGGCGCAAGCGGGCGAGTTCCAGGTTGCGCTGCGTCACCGCGAGATTCTCGCCGGCGATGCGCACCAGCGCCTGGGTGGAAAGAAACTGGAGATAGGCCTGCGCGGCGCGTTCGGCGATCTCGAGCCGCTCGGCCTGTTCCTGCAGGGTCGCACCGCGATAAGCTTCCCGGGCGGCGCGTCGCCGCGACCACGCCTCATCGTCGAACAGCGCCTGCTGCAACGCGAAGCCGGCCCGTTGCGCCGTCTCAGGATAAAGGCCTCCGGACAGCATTGCGCGGTCGCGGTCGATACGCTGATAGCCGTACGTGGCCGTCAGCTGCGGGAGCAGGGCGCTTGCGGCCAGGCGCTCAGTTTCGCGCGCGCCAGTCGCGGCCTCGTGGCGGAGCCGCACCTCGAAATTCTTTTCCAGCGCCGTCAACACCGCCTGCTCGAACGTGAGCGAGGCACCCGCCTCGCCGACCATCGCACCCACCAGACGCGCCTGCGAAAGGAGACGGAAATCGATCGGTGCGCCGACCGCCGCCGCGGTGGCCTCGTTGACGAATAACTGGGTCTGCACAGGCACTGTCAGCAACAAGCCCGCGGCCGGCGCGCCCGCGACCAACTGGTCGAGATTCACGGCAGCGCGACGGGCGAGCAACCCGCCCACCTCGGGCAGCAGACCGGCCAGCGCGCCGGCCTCGACCTCCGGCTGACCGAGGAAGCTGAAAGCAGGGATCTTGCGCGCGGTCAGTCCCGCGTACAGTGCCACCCGTTCCCCGCGGTCGAGGCGCAACGCTGGCATCACGTAGACGGCCTGAGTATCCGCCGGCAGTGCCGCGAGCGTGGCGGCAGCAGTGTCCGCGATCGGCGCCAGCGTCACCGGCACGCCGAGTTCGCGCTCCAGCAAGGCGCGCCAGTTCTCCGACGCCGGCGCGCCCGGCATCAGCGCGGGATCGGCCAGCACGGTCACGGCGGCAAAAGGCAGGATCGAACGCAGCTCACGCAGGTTCTCGAGCGACCGACTGCGGCCGGCGACAACGGCGAAATTGGCCTTGGTCGAGAGTCCCGCCGCATCGATCGGGAGATTGAGCAGATCCGGATCGGCAACAGTCGCTCCCAACACCGGCTTGGCGAGCAGACGCGAGGGATCGGCAGCCGCCGCGATCGCCCGCGTACCAACGGCCAGCACGAAATCGGCTTCGGGATCAGCCTGGGCTGACACCAGCGCCGCCGCCACGCGCGCGGCGTCCCAGCCCGCATCGTACGCAGGAGCCTCCTTGAATCGGATGGTGTATCGCCCTTCGGCCAGCGCTGAGAAGTCGCGCTTCATCGTCGCGTCAGCCTCGTCACCCGGCGCGACAGGTCCGTCGCGCACCACGGCGATCGTGATCGCGCGGGGTGCGGCCAGCGCCGCCGGCTGGGCCGGCAATCTCGCAGACACCGCCAACACCATGGCGCAGGCGAGGATCAAAAGAAGCTGGCGTTGGAAATACCTCACGAACATGGGAACTGCAAAAAGAAGCCAAATTATGACGGTCCGTCAATAATTATAGAATAAAGCGCTTACAACAAGCTCCAGATTCCTGGATTTGGCAACGCAGAGACTGCTTTTATTTTGACGTATCGTCATAATAGAGTCTCATACCGTTGCCATGGCACGCTCCCCGCGCAAACAGCAGGAAATCGCCCTTCGCGAAGAGGAGCTGCTCGGAATCGCGCGACGTCTGCTGCTGAAGAAAGGGGTGGGCGGGCTGACGATGGAGCGGATCGCCGCGGCGACCGCCTATTCCAAAGGCACGGTCTACCAGCATTTCGGCTCGAAGGAAGATGTCCTGGCGGCGCTCGCGCGCCAGTCTTCGCTCCGGCGCATCGCGCTCTTCGAACGGGCGGCGCTGTTCAGGGGGCGCAGCCGCGAGCGGATGATCGCCATCGGCAAGGCCAACGAGGTCGTCTACCAGCAGCATCCCGATTATTTCATCAGCGAAATCGTGATCAACAGCCGGCACGTGCGCGAGCGTCTCCCGGAGGCAAGGCAGGCCGAGCTGCGCTCGCTGCAAGACCGTTTGTTCGCCGTGCTGCTCGGCGTCATCCGCGATGCGTTTGCCGGCGGCGATCTCCAACCGGCGACGGACTGGCTGACACCGGAGAAAGTTCTCATCGGCCTCTGGGGCATCTCGCACGGGCTCTATGGTCTCTGGAACACCGACCTGCCGGTTCACGAATGGACGGACGATCTCTTTGTGACGCATCACCGACTCACGAACCTGCTCTGCGACGGCTACGGCTGGCGGCCGTTCTCGCACGAATGGGATTACGACGCGACGGTCCGGCGGATCTGGGTGGAAGTCTTCCCCGCGGAGTCTGCGCAGTTGAAGAAGAAGCCGGCGGGAAGGGTGACGATCGAAGCGGCCGACGGCGGCGCCGCAGATCCGGTTTGAATCCAAATTCCGCATCTTAGACGGAATCCACTCGCTACCGCTCGCAGCTACGAGGAGCGGCAGCCTCCACTGCATAATCGCGGTCAAATCTGCTGCTTGCCTCGTCGCGTTCGCAAGTTAGAAGTCCCTTCACTTCACCATGTCCAACCTTCCCGCCCAGTTCGCCGGCGTCACCGTCACGACCAAGGCGAATATCTACTTTGACGGCAAAGTCGTCAGCCATTCCGTGCTTCTCCCCGACGGCACGAAGAAAACCATCGGCTTGATTTATGCAGGCTCCTTCCATTTTGGCACCGGGGCGCCCGAGCGGATGGAGATCGTCGCCGGGGTCTGCCACGTCACCATAGACGGCAAGAACGCAGCACGCACCTATGCCGCCGGCCAGAGCTTTGACGTGCCCGGAAAAAGCGGGTTCGTGATCGAGGTCCCGGCCGGCATCTGCGAGTATATCTGCTCCTACCTGGCAGGAACCTGTCGGGCTTCGCCCTCCAGGCTGCTGCTAGAGGGCCGACCAATCCCGGCCTGCTATAGTGCCGCAGCTTGACTCCGAGCTAGGCGTTTCGAAGCGGGACTGGCCTCTAATCGGTGGCCACTGGGCTGCGGAGGTGATCGGGTTAGATCGCCGCTGCTACCATTCGCATGCTTTCTGGGAACTGACTTCAGGGTCTTGCAACCGGTCACGAGAAACTCTACCGTGGATCTAGCGATCAGAAGCTTGCCGTTTTTCGCTACTTCTCATTAACCTCCTCGATTCGCCCGGTTCTTTCCGGTTCCTGCCGATTATCCGATGTTAGCATTTTTCGACGTTTGACTGATCGTTCAGCTTCTTGGATTCCATTTCTATCGATGCCATTTATCGCACCACCCGGCTTAAGAATTCCGCGCAAGATTACGCCTTGCCCGATAAATATGGTGGTCGCCGAAGTGCGGTTTGAAAGCCCGTTGCCTCCTGATGCAGTTTTCGGGGCGATGTATCCGGGTTTTCAGGCGGATTATCCGCAGTTGTTGCGCCTTCCAGTCACCGAGATTCCAGCTGTGCTCCGCGACAAGGACCCGCAATTCGAATTTCAGCCCCACTACCAACTTCAGGCGCCGAACTATGTCATCCAAATAGGCCCAAAGGTATTCTCGATTCTGCGACAAGGAGAATACCCCGGTTGGAGCGATTTCGGTTCAACGGTCAAAGCGGCGGTCGCGAGGTTCCTTAGAATGGACGTGGCCAAAACGGTCCTCCGCGCTTCAATTCGCTATACCAACTTTTTCTCTTTCGACATCTTTGGGAAACTTAACGCTCGGTTCTCAGTTGCTGACCAATCCTTCAACTCCTCAGAGACAATGGTGCGGACTGTTCTAGATGTCGGTGGGTATCAACAGATTCTTATCATTACAAACACTGCTGTCTACAATGAGCCCCGAAATGGAGGGATGAAGCCATCTGCCGGATCGGTGATCGACATCGACACATTGTTGGTGACGCCCCAAAAGGACTTGACTCGCGAATATCCAGTGTTGCTCGACAAGATGCATGAGGCGGAGAAAAAGCTATTTTTCGCACTTCTGAAAACGGACTTTGTGGCAACTCTTCATCCGGAATACTGAGCCATGAATAAGGTGTTTGCTTATCCTACGTATGCTGCCGCGGCCCTGAGCGCGCAGACCTTTGGATCTGCCGAAAGTCGGAACCTAGAGCCGGCAGAATGCGGGCGGCATGTCATTTCACCATACGTGTGTCGGTTTGAGCACGAACTGTCATTCGTGCCCGTTCCCCCGGCGACAGTTTTGGAATTCGAACCAAGCGTCGCGATATATCAGAGATTCTCCGACGCAGACTCGGCAGGCTACCAACTAGACCAACCGGTGATCGAATTGCTCGGGTTCCAGTCATTCCAGCGGATTCAGGATTTCAAACGGCTGCATCCGGGTTGGAGTTTTGGCAAGGGGAAACCTTTATCAGTCGGCTCGCTCACCAATATGGAGGCCTTTCTTAAGGGGATGGCGGCGACGTTGGCAGGATTTAGCCAGCCAATGGTATACCTGAACTCAGAGGGGGAGATTGAAATGCTGTGGGAAGGTTCTATCGATACGGAGCTGTTCGTTAGGTTCCACTCTGATGCCCTCGATTTCCTTGCAAGTCCCAGCGAAATCGGAGGCACCGCGGACTTGAGATCGGCGATCGATAAGATATCGGCTGCCTTGCAGGACGGGGCCGCCGTGTAAGACATGTCTGCCTTTGCGGAATGCGCCGACGGAGAAGATATCGTTAAAGGCAT
>Ga0182027_10001636_pt1 | contig 37114 bp, 31 predicted proteins | sample 712E1DmetaG_FD_121300 | JGI IMG/M metagenome (GOLD analysis project Ga0182027, IMG submission 121300) | Permafrost microbial communities from Stordalen Mire, Sweden - 712E1D metaG (Illumina Assembly) | ecosystem: Environmental > Terrestrial > Soil > Wetlands > Permafrost | place: Sweden...
ACCCATCGTCTTTTAGTCTCAATTTTCAACACCCACAACGGAGCGTTAGAACTTATCCAATTTTAATAGTTCTTTCGGAATAATTAGAAGATTTTATTTCATTCATTTGATTTTTAAGATTCTCAACTATAAATTCTGCGCATGGTTTTACTTTGTCTTTAATGTCTTCCCAATTCTCATCTATTTGACCTAATAAAATAGAATTTGCCCGTTCTAGTATTGACTTATATTTTTCAGGTAATCTTTCAATAGTCCAAATAGCAGCATTTGATTTCGAACGAATTGTGTTTGTTTCAAGAGTGCACCAAATTCTAGCAAGCGTAAGTAAAACATTCCTAGTATCCCAATCTAAATCTTTCATTAGGCTTTTAATTTCTGAAGTAGTTGCGTTAAAAAAATCTTTATACGGAACAATTGGTAGTAGTTGATTAGGATTTGGTCCAAACAACACTTTGTTTGAGAGCAGGAGTTGAGTAATTACTAGAGCAAGATTAGGCAACATTTTTGAAGGCCAAGGCTCTATGCTTCCTGTTTCAAACTTTTCTCGAAGCCAATCTCCATAGAGAAAATCAAATTTAGGAGGATATTGCCAGGGATTAATATCGGATTCAACTACAATTGTTAATTCAATTGGCTTTAGGTTTTTACTTACAGCATAAATACCTGAAATTTTAAGTAAAGCCTTTTCTAATTGCTCCTTATCTTCTTTGGTTGTTTCTCTTTTAGAAACAGCAAACAAATCTAGGTCACTGAATTTATGCAAACCTCCCAATAAGGATGACCCATACAGATATACACCAAGCAAGTCATCGCTTAAAATGCTTTTAAGTAATTCTAAGCATTTATCAATTTGATTATTTACATTATTGTTATTTGCTTCCATAAACCAAGTATAGCAAAATTAAAAATTTCTATTATATTATTGAGAAACTGACTCTGTAGGATTCTATTTCCAGAAATTGTAGCAAGCTGCAATAAGTCTTTGCATCGTGTCCTAAACTACCCATTCGACAAGCTCGTTGTTTATTTTAAAGCCATTACTAAATTACTTCTTCGTTTAGGGTTGGTGGTGTGAGCAAATGATTTATTCTTCTTATGCTAGTTTGTACTTGTTTTATTTTAAGTTCCGAAAACTTTTTGTCTTCCATAAATCTTAGAATTCCATCCGCAGGAAAAATTCCGTTGAAAAGAAAATTTGTATAATCGATCTCATCTACGTAGTATTCTCCGCCATCTTTTCCTAAAATAAAATTATGAGGCAAAGTATCTATCCGGAAAGGAATTCCATATTTGAGACAATCTCTTACAACATAGTCAAAAGATTTAGTCGGTCCATCTTTCGTAGGCAATTCAATAATCTGCGCAAAATTGCGTGGTTCCCTGATTTTCCCTCTTGCTTTGTGAATTCGCTTTTCGACAGTTGCTGCGGGAGCATTCTCGTCTCTTGAGCTATATGATGCAAACATGTGAGGAAAATTATTGGGCCATAAAGTGCTGTATATTCGTTGCAGGTAATAAGAAAGTTTTGCTTCCCTTGAACCTCTTACACCGTAATTAACTGTAACAATTTTCTCATTATCACCGGGTACTGCAAAAACAAAATGCTCTGCTCCGCTGCCAATCATGCTCACATCATGCTTTTTTGCTTGATCCGACAAAAATCCTCTAAATGATTTTTCTTTGCGAGAGCGAAACGACGTGCTCTGCGCGCGTTCCCTAACTTCTTTAACAAATTTAGATTTTGGCATTTCTACTAAAGGCATAGTCTACCACTATATAATTTTTGCAGATATTTATCAACTATGGGTTATGTAGCGAGTTTCTAGATTCAAAGTGGATTTATATATTAACAGACTCGATACGGGATTTTGGAAACAAATTAAAAACTCGTAAATACCTTATAGTTTGCAATTTTAGCTTCAATCAAGTATAATCCAACTTCTATGGTTGATCGATTTATTGGACCGAGAGTTCCGCAGGAATACTTTGGTCCCAGTCCAAAATTAAGAGCTAATCCGGCAGATGTTGCGCGTTTGCATAGAGGAGAAGGGCTAGTTCCGGTTGATGTGATTTTGGAAGCAGTGGTTTTAGATCAAACCTTGCAGGAACGAATACAAAGTTTTGTTAATTCAGTTGCAAGTACTCAGACAATTATTGATGCGACATATCTTCTGTTGGAGATTGCGAGTGTCTATGGGAATCCATCGGAACAAAAATACGTTAGGAAAGCATACGGAGAATTAGCAAGGCAGATTCATCCTGATTTGCATGCCGGAGATGATAACGCAGATGAAATTAGAAGAAAAACGAAATTAATGAGCGGAGTTAATGCGGCTTACAACAGTGTTAGTTCAAAAAAATCTGAATCTGATGCTTTTGCCGCTTAATTTCCCGTTTAATCTTATAGAAAGTCTTCTTCCCGTGTGGTAAACTACCGATAATTAATGAATAGAATTAACTTTCCGCTGTCGTTCTTACTCGTTTTATTGATTTTAATTTATTTTCATATTAAGGGTTTTATTCCCTATGACGAGGGGTGGTTTGTTTACGCCGGAGAAAGATTTCTACATGGGCAGATTCCTTACAAAGATTTTGAATTTATCTATAACCCCGGGGGAATTTATTTAAGCGCGTTATCGCTTTTTTTGTTTGGGAAAAGCATTTTGGCTACCAGAATATTAGCGCTTGTTGTTTCACTTTTTTCGGTTTTGACTATTTATTTATTTTCAAAAAAACTTAAAATTCAGGCTGCTTTTATTTTTCTGATTATATTAAATTTTGTTTTTTGGGGTCCGGCGCACATTAATTTTATCTGGCCGGTAATGTTGTCTATTTCAAGCGGACTTGCAACGCTTTATTTTGTTTTCCTGGCTTTATCAGCTGAGGATAAAAGAAAAACCGCCCGTTTTTTATTTTTGGCAGGATTATTTTCCGGTGTTACCTTTTTATTCAAGCAGAACTTCGGACTGGCAATAGTTATTAATGACTTATTAATTATTCTATTTATTAAGCGCTTCAGGAATTTGCGTTTTATTTTTTATCTTGCGTTAGGTGTCTTAACCGTAGTTGGCATTCAACTTATCTACATGCTTTTTACGAATTCATTGCTGATTTATCTTAAAGATTTTTATTACTTCATGTTTATTAAGATTATTCAAAATCATATGCTTGCATCAGGTTTACCCTGGGAGTATCCGTCGCCAATTATTTATAAAATGTTTAAAATTATTTTGTATTTAATTCCTATAATTATATCGCTCCTATCATTGGTAGTTTTACTTAAAAAAAATAAACATCTATTTTTTGTTCCGACACTTGTCATATTATATTACTTGTTAAGCATAAGGCCGACTACCGATTACGTTCATTTAACGCCTTTGATAGCGCTTTCATTTATATCTTTAATCGTTATTTATCCTTTGTTAAAAAAGGGTGGAAAAGCAATTATTATAATATTTGCTTTACTTTTTCTGATTTTCGGAATTTACTCGTCACTATTTAGAAATTACTACCGATGGAATGCGCCGCTTGTTAGCGAGAATTATTTTCTTGCAATTCCACATGCATATATTTTGACGGATTTGGGAACTGCCCAAAATGCTATGGAGCTAGTTAAATTTATTGATAGCCATACAAAAAAAGGAGAGCCAATTTTTATCTACGGACTTAATCCGATGTTCTATCTTCTTTCCGAAAGAGATAATCCTACCCGTTACGATTATTATTATCCGCAGGTTCAAGATAGCAATTCCGTTAGCGATGCCACTAATATTTTAAGAAATAGTAAAGTAAAACTAATCTTCAGTGGCTTCCCATTAAGTAGAAATGCAAAAGATCAAAATTATATCTTAAATAATTATACGGAAATTAAATACATGGGAAACTATTTCTATATTAAGAGATAATTATTTTTCGTAGAATTTTCGGTCGGTCAATTTTGCTTATTGGATTTGGGGAAGATGTAAATGTTCTCCTACTCTTTTAATTCTTTTTTCATGAGAATTATATCCTGTGGTAATTAATTCAGAAAGTGTTTCTATGGTTTCTTCTTGTGATTTATCGATTTTCTTATTTAAAACTTCAATTTTAACTTCCAAAGTATCAAGTTTTTCGTTAATAGGTCTTAACTTCTGATCCAACTTTGTGTCAATTAAGTCACCAATATTTTTTAATAATTTTTTGTCGTCCATATTGTTTATATTACTCTGCTAATTTCCCCTTTTCAAGAGAGTAATTCTATATAGGTTATTTTTCGTAGAATTTTCGGCCGATGAGTTTTTTCGGTAGGAATGGCAATTCTCCTCTTGGCCCGACGTATTTATCTCCCCAAGTATAATCCTTGGCATAGCCGATTTTTTTCATCAGTTTGGTCGGAGCGTTTCGTAAATGTAATGGTACGGGTTCATTGGGAAATTCATAAACCGCTTCTTTGGCTTTACTTATGGCATTAGGAACTGCCCGTGACTTTGGCGCTTTGCTTAGGTAAATGACAACGTAGGATAAAATTAATTGCGCTTCGGGCATGCCAATCTTGTTTACTGCTTCAAATGCTTCATCTGCCTGGATCAGCGCTCCCCTGTCGGCCATTCCGATATCCTCACAAGCAAAAATAATCATTCTTCTGGCAATAAACTTTGGATCTTCGCCGTTTTCCAACATCCGCATTAAATAGTACAGCGCCGCGTCAACATCACTCCCGCGCATAGATTTTATAAACGCGGAAATAATATTATAATGTTCATCGGCTTTTTTATCATAAAGTCCGGCGGATTTGGTTTGAAAAACTTCCTTAATAATTTCTGCCGTTATTTTTTCCGCTCTAAAAGAACTTGCAGCAATTTCCAAAGCATTAAGCATTATTCTGGCATCTCCGCCGGAAAGTCTGATCAGTAATTCTTTGGCTTGCGTTGCAATTTTTTTCTTTAATTTCCCCAAGCCATTATTTTTGTCTTTAATTGCCCTGTCTAAAATTATCTCTAATTGTTCAAAGTCCAGCGCTTTTAGAACTAAAACTTTAGAGCGGGATAAAAGTGCGGAAATAACTTCAAAGGACGGGTTTTCCGTGGTAGCGCCAATCAGGTTCAATATTCCGTTTTCGACATGAGGTAAAAGCGCATCCTGCTGGGATTTGCTCCAACGGTGAATTTCATCAATAAATAAAATCGTTTTGACATTTTTCTTTTGGTTTTCTTTAGCAATATCAATTATTCTAAGAAGATCTGCTTTGCCTGTTTCAACCGCAGACATAGCGTGGAAATCGGCATTAATTTCATTAGCGATGATATATGCCAAAGTAGTTTTCCCGCTGCCAGGCGGTCCCCAGAGGATAAGTGAAAAAGGCGCTTGGGATTTAATTATTCTTCGAAGTATCGCCTGTTCTCCGGCTAAATGTTCCTGTCCGACAAATTCGGTAAAATTTTTAGGTCTTAAATTCGCTGCCAAATTCATATCGGAAACATTGTAGCACTTTTACTCCTGTTTTAAATAATCAAGGGTTCCCTCGTCCGTTTCTTTGCCGAATTTTTCCAGCGTAGAAATAATTGGAAAATTAATTTGATGCTTTATGTCCTTAGGATTTCCGACGTAGATAAAATCGAAATTCAAATTATTTTTTCTTAGTTCATGACCAATTTCTAAATCCGAAACTGCATCCCCAAAAGCTTTAAATTTTTCCGGATGAAGATTTTTATAACTTAGCCAAGCGAGAAATTGTTTAGTGGCAAACATTTTGTTGGATATCTTACGTTTTATGTTAATTGCGATTCTGTCTTCGTGTATTTCAACTGTCTCTTCCAGTTTTAGTTCTCTTATGATTTTACGAAAAACAGAAGCGATCTTATGCTCACGTTTTGCAAAATTGGCAATAGTAACATCGGGTAACATTTCGGCAGTAAACTGAGTTTGCTTGTCTTTATCTATAAAAACGATATCGGAAAATTGTCCTGTTGCATCAGATGCTTGTCTTACGATTTCCGGATTTAGTCTAAGTTCAGGATTAATGTTTTCTTTGATTTCGCCTTTTTCAAAAGAGATGTTGCATCCACCAAATTCACCTGAAACAAAAACATTATCGAGTATAGCTATATCTAAGTTGCTATTTTTAATATACGTCTGGAAATCATTCAGCACCCGTTCTTTAAGCCATGGCAACGCCCTGCCGCTTATAAATGCAACAGGATTATTATTCTGAAGAAGTTTGACAATCAGAGTAATTATTTCAGGGTGTACGATTATTCTTTTTTCGGGATCTGTAATTACGCCGTCAACGTCAAAGATGTATGCGTTCATTACTTAATTATACCCTTGATTTGCGGGTTCTTTCAAGGTGGGAGAGATATTTTTTCCTAAGCCTTAGACTTTTAGGGGTTACTTCTAAGAGCTCATCGTCTTCCAAAAAGTCGATACATTCTTCAAGGCTTAAAACCACCGCCGGAACTAAAGCGCCCAGTGAAACGTCTGAGGTCGAAGCTCGCATGTTGGTTTGTTTCTTTTCTTTGGTAACATTTATTTCGATATCATCTTGTCTTGAATTTTCTCCGACAATCATGCCTTCGTAAACCGGTGTACCCGGCTCAATAAAGGTTATACCACGTCCTTGAGCATTATTTAATCCGTTTTTCAGCGCAGAGCCTGCGACTGAAGCGATTAAAACACCATTTCGAATTTGCGCAATAGCAGGTGTTATTGGTTCATAATCCAAGAAAACCGTGTTTACAATTGCTGTACCTTTGGTATTGGTTAAGAGATCGTTTCTAATTCCGAATAAATTTTTTGATGGAATTTTAAATTCAAAGCGGGTATTGCCATTACCTTCGGAGTGCATATTCAACATCACGCCTTTACGTGCTCCCATTTCAGCCGTAATAACACCTAGGAATTGATCCGGAATATCAATAATGGCCATCTCCACCGGCTCCATGACTACTCCGTCTACCAGCTTCGTAATGACTTGCGGTTTTTCAACTTGGAATTCATAGCCTTCCCGTCTTAGAGTCTCGATTAAGATCGAGAGATGCAATTCTCCCCTGCCTGAAACAACCATTTTCTCTCCTTCACGGGCGAGCTTCATACTGACATTAGTTTCCAATTCTTTGGTTAATCTTTCTAAGATTTGTCTGGAGTTGGTAAATTTTCCTTCTCTTCCGGCGAAAGGCGAAGTATTGGCGGTAATGCCGATTTTAATAGTTGGTTCTTCCAAATGAATTCTGGGAAGTGGTTCAGGGTTGTTGGCATCTGCAATTGTATCGCCAATTGCAACGGTCGCAATACCGGTTATGTCAACAATATCTCCGGCATACGCTTGGTCAACTTCAATTTTTTTAAGTCCATGACTAAGTCTTATGCTCTCGGCTTTTCCAAAAATTTTCCCGCCGGTTGCATCAATTAGCGTTAAGTTTTGTCCTTTTTTAATATTTCCTCTTTTAATTCTCCCAATAGCGTGTTTGCCTTTGTGGGCATCGTAGTCCATATTGGAAACCAGCATTTGAAAGTCGCCCTCTTCTACTTTGGGGGATGGAATATATTCGATGATTTCGTTTAGAATTGATTCAAGGCTATTGCTGTTTTTTAATTCTTCCAAGGTTGCAGAAGCCTTGCCTTCACGGCCGATTGCGTAATAGATTGGAAAATCTAAATGTTCGATATCAGTGGCCAGATCTAAAAACAAATTATTAGTTTCCTCAACAGTTTTTTTAACATCGGCCAATTGTTTGTCGATTTTATTAATAACAACAATAATTTTAAGTCCTAATTCCAAAGCTTTTTTTAAAACAAAGGTGGTTTGCGGCATCGGGCCCTCTTGGGCGTCGATAATCAAAAGCGCACCGTCGGCCATGTTCAGCGTTCTTTCTACTTCACCCGAGAAATCGGCATGACCGGGAGTATCAATAATATTAATTTTAAAACCCTTATAATAAATGGCCGTGTTTTTAGCTAAAATCGTAATTCCTCTTTCGCGTTCCAGTGGATTTGAATCTAAAATGGTTGTTTGCTGCATTTCTGCTTCATTTTCGCGGAAAGTGTGTGATTGTTTAAGCATAAAATCTACGAGAGTTGTTTTGCCGTGATCAACATGGGCAATAACTGCAATATTTCTTATTTGTTCTGATGTAAATTTATCCATATATATTTATAAATTAGTGGTGTACAAAAAAGCAGCCTTCCTGCGGTCTATAGGCTGCTTAGTCCATACCTATTATAGCACAATTGCACTAGATTTACCGTGAATGCTATACTAAGTGAATGGCAAAACTTAAAAAAAGTCAAAAAAAAGTTAAATTAATCCGGCGGAAAAAAATCATCAGGAAGAGACAAACCAGGAAAAAATCCGGTCAACTATTACCGCTTTTAGTATTGTCCGGATTTTTAATTGTCCTTTATATTTGTTCACTATTTTTTTTCAAAGCCCAAAATAACAACAAAATCTTAAAATTGCCGTCAAAAATTCCTTTTAGAAAAGATGCAATAAAAACCGTTAACTTAGTCGCACTCTATCCGACTATTACAGTTACTCCAACGCCGGTTGCTTTAGCCGGCTATTGTTTAAGAGTCCCGGTCCTGATGTACCATCATATTCAGCCGGAGGTAGTAGCTAAAACTTTAGGGCAAACTTCGCTTACGGTTGACTCCGGCATTTTTGATCAGCAAATGGCTTATCTCGCTGCCAATGGTTACACGGCGATTTGGGCGGATGAGCTAATTGACGCATTAATTAGCCATACCGGTCTTTCGGGAAAGCCAATATTAATAACGATGGACGATGGTTATTCGGATAACGATGCTTACGCTTTGCCAATTCTCCGCAAATATAATATTAAGGCTAATTTGATGTTGGCATCAGGCTTGGTGGGCAGTAATTCCGATATGTTAACCTGGGCACAGGTTAATGATCTGAAAAGCAGCGGTTTAATTTATTTCACAAATCATACCTGGTCTCACTTTGCAATTTCGCATGGCTCGCAGGATAAAATAGAATCCGAAATTGGTATTGCGCAAAGTCAAATCCAGCAATACACGGGGCAAACTGTAAATATCTTCACTTATCCATACGGTTCTTTTAACGATAATGCCATCGAAACCCTGCGGAGAAAAGGATATTTGGGTGCATTTTCGGAAATTCCGGGGCAATATCAATGCGACAGTTTTATTATGACTTTGCATAGAACTAGAATTGGCAACGGCACACTCGCCTCGTACGGAATGTAAGCGTCAAAGGGTATTACAGGTGGATCAGAATAATACTTTCACTAACGTTCAAGTACCTCGTTTTAACAACTCGGCTTGCATTTTTTATATTTTATGCTTAAAATATAATTATTATGGGTCAAGATGTTCAGTCGGAAAATACAAATGAAGTAGAATACTCGTTAGACAGAAATGGCGTTGTTTTAGATATCGGTGAAAACATAGAAGAAATTACAGGATATAAAAAAGAAGAAATTGTTGGACAAAATATGCGTTTATTTGTTAACCCTGATGATCAGAAAACACTTTTCATACATTTTCAAAAAGCCTTGGATGGGGTTTTTGATCCTTGTGAATTCAGGGTAACTACAAGAGCGGGGCAACAGATTCTGCTTCAGTCGGTTTGCAAGCTTCCTAAGGAAAATGAAAAAGATGCTCGCGTAGATGGCGTATTGACCAAGATTTAATACCTTCTTCTTGTCAGGTGTCTGCGGCCTGACTTCGATTGTCGTATTTTGTTCTATTTACTTTCTACTAATTTTCTACTATTCTAAGTATAATGTCCTTAATTCTTCATATCGATTTTGATTCTTATTTTGCTTCCTGCGAGCAACAATTCGATCCCAAGCTCCGCGGAAAACCAATTGGCGTTACCGCTCAAAACGGCCGGACTTGTATAATTGCTGCCAGCCGTGAAGCTAAAAAGTTAGGTGTTAAATCCCCCAGTCGGACATGGGAAGCGCAAAGGATTATACCAGACATGGCATTCGTTCCGGCTCATTTTGAAAAGTATTGGGAGATAACGCAAAAGTTTTTGGATATTTGTAAAGATTTTTCCCCGTACGTGGAATTATTTTCTTTGGATGAAGTGTTTATGGATATTACAGCAACGGAAAATTTGTTCGGTGGCAAATATTTGGTGATAGATAAAATAAGAGAGCGGATTAAAAACGAAATCGGTGAATATATTACTGTTTCGGTTGGAATTTCACATAATAAGTTTTTGGCAAAGCTTGGATCGGGAATGAATAAGCCAAGTGGATTAACGGAAATTACGGTGAAAAATTTATTGGAAATTTACGCAAAAACTAAGCTGACCGATTTTTGCGGAATCGGCAGACGAATTGAAAACAGACTAAACAGTTTAGGAATTTATACGCCGTTAGATCTTCATAAAACTCCGTTGGATGTTCTCGTTAAAGAATTCAAAGATGTTGAGGGGCATTTTCTATATAATCTCGGTCAAGGCAATGATGATTCAGTGGTTGTTCCCTACTACTTTCCGTCGGAAACAAAATCAGTCGGCAGGAGTTATTGTTTGCCGCAAAATACTTATGATCAGCGTGTAATCGTGCAAACCATTTTTGAGCTTTGCGAGGAAATTTCGATCAAGCTTAGGCGTCTAAACAAAAAAGGCAGAACAGTTCATCTCTACTTAGGTGGGGAAAGGTCTGAGCATGGCAGAAAAACAATTACGGAATATATCGATAATGGTGCGGAGATTTTCAAACTCTGTCAATTACTATATAAAGAATGGGAATGGGATAAAGTAAGCGATATTGAGCAAAAAATGGTGCGACAAATCTCAATCTCAGTTGGAAATCTTACGGATAGCAAGAATCTGACGTTGTCACTATTCGGGAATGAGGACAAGAAGTCTAAAGTATCAAAAACTGTCGATAAAATTAACGAGAAATTTGGCGATCACACAATCAGAAACGGGTTTTTGCTGTACGGCCCGAATCTAAAAACAGTCCCCAACGGTTTTATGGCGGATAAATGGGAGAGATCTAAATTGGTTGGCTAACCGATAAAAGATTTCACTTCTTCAATTATTCTTTCTTTTCTGTCCGGTTGAATCCCCAGCAGGTCAAGGCACTCATTATTTTTTTGAATTTCATTAATTAAAACAATGTGACTATCTAAAAGCAATTGTTTTTGAGCTTGTGATAGCGAGGAAAGAATCGTAACCGGATAAAGCCGGTTATTCTCAACCAAATCCCTTAATCCTTCTCCCTGGGGATAACTCCAGCTGACAACTCCCATGTTAACGCAAAGCGCATAAGCCAAAGCGTCAGGAGTAATCTTGGTGTTTGTAAAAAGCCAGGCGCGGTCAAACTTGTACTTTTCTTTTAGGTCATCAAACCTGGCTTTGGTATAAAGCGAAACGTGCAGATCGGTATGGATTCCGGGAGCATTATGAAATTTTGCCTCTACCATTAATTTTTCTACTTGCGGTTTTTCGGCGATTACATCAATCTCATGATTGACACATTTTCCGGTTAAAATAGATCTGACTTCGGTAACATAACCTTTGATTTTTAAAATTTCCGAAACATAGTCTTCAAAAGGATATCCTGTTGGACCGAGTTCCATAATTGCCCGTTTTAAGGTGTATCTGGTTTTAGACAAATGGGATTCATCCTGCAAGGTTTTGGTTACATGTCGGTAAACTTCCGAGGTAGGAATATTCTTATAAAGTTTTTGTACAACGTTAGAAATTACTTTATTTTGTGCAGTTTGCGTAATTCCCGTTCTAACCATAGAATCTCTTAACTTTTCCTCGCTAAACTGCTCAATATTTCCGTTTGCCTTTAATACATTTACCATAGCTTAATAGTAAAACTAGTGATTCAATTTTGCAATTTATTTTTTTAGAATTCCGAAAAGAAATTTTAAATCATCGTCAACAGCTTTTGACCAGGAAAGCGGAAAATTATGAGTGTCATTAGGATAAGATATAAGAGTCACTGTTTTATTTAGCCTTAAAAGATCATTATTTAATTCAACAGACCAATCGTAGGGAATTGTTGTGTCTCCTGTCCCATGCTGAAGAAGAACAGGGGTATCAATATTGTTTAAATAATTTAATGGTGAAAGTGACTGCCAAAGCTGCGGATTTTTTTCGGGCGTTCCCAGTATTTGAAAAGTTTGCGTGTAAGGATATGGAGTTATTATTGCCTCCGGAAGATTTGATAGATTGTTTTTGGAAAACCACTTTATCGGGTCCGTAACCGGCGCCCAAAAGATTGCGCCTTTTATCCTTGCGGAAAGATCTTTGTTTTTTGCAACCGCTTCCAAGACTTCAAGGGTTACTTCCCCGCCCATTGAATGGCTCCATAAAAATATTTGGTTGGGATTGGCGTTGGAAATATTTTCAACAGATGAAATTAAGTTTAAAACGTCTATCGGATAAGCGAATCTCATTAAAGCCTGATCGGTTACTTCCGAATTGCCGTTGCCCCGGTAATCGGGTTTTAAAACCAAAAAGCCCTGATTGGCAAAGTAATCGGACTCGGATTTGTAGGAATTAACTGTGTCATAAAGGTTGGGTTGAATATATCCGTGGTCAAGAATTAAGACCGGAAATCCATTTGTGGGTCTTTCGGCGTTGGGAATATTCATTAAGGCATATTCCTTAAGCCCGTCGGACATAAAAGAAATTACAAAACTGCTAAAATTTCCGCTACCTTCGACCTGCTTTTCAATTATAATGTCACTTTTTTGATAACTGCGGTTAGAAAGAGCAATTATGGAGTATGGAAACAATTCAGATTGTCCTTTTTTCGGATTAGATTTTGGCTGAGCGTATAAACTTTTTTTTTCAAATGCAATAAAATCACCATCTTTGTAAACTTGAATATATCTTTTATCATTACGCATTTCTTTAACCATTTCTTTTTGCGCATTTAAAGAAGGTTGGGCAAAAACGTCATTCAACAGGAAAAGAATTACATCCGCTTTATCCATGCCGACGGGGATCGTGTAGATATCTTTTCTTCTGGAAAGATGCGAGCCCAGATTGTTGCTGGCAGCAATACTGTATCTGGTTGGAATTTTATTCAAAAATTCGTCAATAGTTTTTCCATTTGAAAGTTGATTACTAAACATATCTATACTTGCATGCATTGTTCCGGGCAGCGGACCGTAAAGGTAAGCAGAAACAAGCGCTGCCGTAACTAAATAAATAATGATGATATTGCTGCTAATTTTCGGGAAGCGTTTTTTTAAAAAACCAATTGTGTAGATCGATGAAATTGCCAAAAATGGAGTTATTGCCGCCGTATACTGATAGTATATTTGATGAAAGCCTAAGTTTGTGCCCAAAAGATTAATTAATAAATCAGGCGCTGCGAAAACCAGGATAACAGGAGAAATTAAAGACATAAATCCAAACGGCAAAAGTAATTGAATAAGATAGCCAATATTTTGAGATGTAGCTAATGTCGAAAACGTTTTTAAGGGCATCAAAAAAATGTTTTTGGAAATATCTGTTGCTGATCCTCCAAAATCGGAAAAATAAGCCAGCGCAAAATGCTCACCGCCTTTAAAATGCGGGATTATAAACCAAATTAAAAGATAACACGTAAAAGCTGATGCTAAGAAAACTAATAATCCGAATAAGATTTCCAGTATTTGTTTCCAGGTTAAATTTAAACGGAATTTATTTTCAAAAAATGTACGCAGCATTATTGCCAAGCCAAAAAGAGAAATGATTGCCCAGATATCTTCTTTGGTTAGTCCCGATAAAACCGCAAATAAGAAGAAGAACAAATAATTTCTTTTAAGAAAAAAGTAGAAAGTTCCAAGCAGCAGAGTTGTACCAAGAACAACCGCATGGAAATCGTAGAGATTAGTAAAGTGCATGGAGGGATTTAAAAGATAAATAGCGGAAAAGACTAAAGCCACATTTTTATTTTTAATAATTATTTTGGCGATAAGATAAATAAAAATAGCGCCTAATCCTAAGACAACCGTTTGTAGTAAAAGCAGCATTTCGGGGTTTGACCAAATTAAATACAAAGGGGAAATAAGAATCAAAATAAAATCGGCGTGAAAAGCCAGGCGCAAAATATTTGCAGTACCGTTTGGATCGGTGATTTGAAATATTCTTCCATGAATCGTGTTCCAGACAGCCTGATCCATGTTGCCCAAGTCAAACCTGCCCGTAAAAAAACTATCATATTTTAAAAAGCTTGCCGCAGTAAAATAAAGAATATAAATAAGAATAAATAATCCCAAACAAAGCTCATATTTATGTTTTACGATGAAATTTTCCGTATTTACAAAAAAATTATTTTTGATTTTATTCCAGAAAAAAACAAATAAAAGAAATATGATTTCCGAGCCGATCAAAACAATTCTTGAAAAGATTGAAACAAGGCCGGCTGAGGATGCCAGCATAAACCGGGAAAGATAAAGAGTCATTATTCCCTCTCTAACCCCTAATCCCATAGGCGTTATTAGCGACACATAACCTGCAAGAAGTGAAAAAACGGACAAACTTACGATAATCCAAATTAGATTTAAATTAAGATAAAACAATGAGATGACTGCGAAAAAAGTTCCAAGACCAAACATAAAAAAAGTAATTAAGGATATTAAAAAAATATTAACGTTTCGTGAGTAATTTGTTCCGCAAAATAATATAGATAATTTGTTGATTTTAATTTTGTTACCAAAGATAAATAATAATATTAAAGATATTCCGAGCAATAAAAACACAATGTTGAAAACTATTCCCCAGGAAAAATAAAAGATAAATGGAAGCGATAAAACATAACAGGCAGAGATTATTAATTCGATCTCAATAATTAGCGAGTTTGCGATCCCCTTTTTGTCCAAACCTGTTTCCAGAGACGATGTTCCGCGGGCCAAGATTGACCAGACATTTCCGGGAATGTATCTTTTTAATTCGGAAAACGCCCAGATGTAAGAAATTTTCTGAAGATTTAGCTTGTTTCCTTTTCTGTCAACGATTTGTTTCCATAAGAAACTACGAAGAATAAAGTATGCAAAGAAACTTATTAAAGAAAAAAATAAATATAAAACATTAATCTTGAATAAATTACTTACAACAATTGATATATGCGGCGCAATGATTTTTAAGATAAATAAAAGCGCAATGATTGATAGCGGCCAACCGATTAAGAATTTTAGAGTTGATAAAAAATTTTTACTCATAACACAGTACTTCGATACGCTCAGCATTTCGATACTATTCGTATCTCAAGGCGTCGATGGGACTGAGCTTGGAAGCTCTGATTGCGGGAGCCATACCGAATATTATACCAATTGCCACTGAAAAGCCAAAAGCCAAAATAACCGACCATGGTGTTACGGTAGAAACTAAAAGAATGGCAATAATAATTGATACCCCCATTCCCAAAACTATTCCCACGATTCCACCTGTAACCGAAAGCATAATCGCCTCGATTAGAAATTGCATAAGAATATCTTTTCTTTTTGCACCCAGCGCTTTTCTTAAACCGATTTCTTTGGTTCTTTCGGTTACTGATACCAACATGATGTTAGCAACACCGATGCCGCCGACCAAAAGCGAAATGGCCGCTATTCCACCAAGCGCCAAAGAAAGCATATTGGTAATGCTGGATATCGTTGAGGACAAAGAGTCGGCAGTTTCAATCGTGAAGTCATCGGTGGTTAATCTTTTCAATAAAGTCTGGTTTATTTGCTTTATTACCGTAGGAAGAAGATCCGGGTTATTGGCAGCAACATCAATTCTGGCGATTGAGCTTATTCCGTATTGCGTGCTGGCAGCCTCGACTGAAATAAAAGCCGAGTTATCTTCGTCAATCCCCGCAAAAGATCCAAGTTTAGTCATGACCCCGACGATTGTATAGAGCTTATTACCTAAGAAAATTCTTTTTCCCAAAGCCTGCCCGTTTTTAAAAAATTTAGCTTTGACTGATTGTCCGATTACTACAACGTTTGCTCCTGAAGATTCTTGCCCGGCGCTAAAGAAACTACCTTCCGCCAGCTTAAGAGTTTGCACAACCTGTGGATATTCCGATGAAGCGCCGATGATAAAGGTGCCTTTGTCTATAATGTTTTTATATTTTAATGATTCTACTTGCCTTACTTCAGGAGTAACTTTTCCCGTATCAAGTAGTCTTCTCTGAATGTTTTTGCTGTCTTGAATAGTAAGTTTATTTGAAAGAACAGCGCCTAATCCCCCTGAGCTTCCGGGTATGACAAAGACCACGTTTGATCCAAGCGATGAAATTTCGTTGGTAATATAACTTTGTAATCCTGAGCCGATTGAAACTAAAACAATAATTGCAAATACACCGATAGTTATACCAAGAGTAGTTAGAAAACTCCTCATTTTATTACCGATAATTGCCCGAAAAGCCAATGTCAATAATTCTTCGAAATTCATTTATGCATTTGTGTCCTTTTTTTCTTTGTGAATCAGCATTCCGTCTTCAAGCTGGATTAATTTTTTCGCCTGCATTGCGATGTCGTGTTCGTGAGTAATTAAGACAATTGTTTTGCCCTCTTTATTTAATTGCTTTAAAGTTTTCATTACGTCATCTCCTGATTTTGTATCTAAATTTCCCGTAGGTTCATCTGCTAATATTAGTTCCGGATCATTCATCAGCGCTCTGGCAATGGCTACTCTTTGTTGTTGCCCGCCGGACATCTGGTTTGGTCTTTTACCAAGATGATCGGCAAGTCCCAACATGGTTAAAAACATATCGGCTTTTTCAATTCTGGCTTTTTTATCCATTCCGGCATAAATCGCCGGTAAAATGACGTTTTCCAACGCCGACAGCTTTGGCAATAAATTAAATTGCTGAAAAACAAATCCGATTTCTTTATTTCTTTGAAAAGCCTGTTCGTCTTCTCCCAAGCTTGAGACGTCTGTTCCGTTAAGAATGTATTTTCCTGCGGTTGGTGTATCCAAAAGTCCGACGATATGCATCAGTGTAGATTTGCCCGAACCGGATCTTCCGGTTATGCCCAAAAAATCGCCTCTTTTTACAACCAGATCAATGTCTTTTAATACCGTAGTTTCAACGTCGCCCGTCATATAGACCTTGGAGATGTTAGTCATTCTTATTATTTCGTCTGTTGTTTTCATGAAGAATTAATTTTTAACTATTTGATTTTGAGGGACTGAAGTCGGATCAATCGCCACAGTATCTTCTTCCGACAAACCGGACAAAATTTGTGCTTCCGTATCGCTTTGTAGTCCCAAATTCAATTTTCTTTTCGTAAAACCCTTGGCGGTTTTTACATAAACATAATTGTTATCAAATATATCCGAAGATTGTATAGCAATCGTGTTATTTCGGGTATCGATTACAATGTCTGCATTACCTGACATGCCTACCCTGTAGTTATTTTGCATTGGCAATGCGGCTTCGACGTAAAAAGCGTTTCCTCCGGATGATGTGACATGATTGACGAAGTCAATCTTCTTGACTGTTAGTTTAAGATTATCATTTGGAAATGAATCAAGCGAGACATTAACAGCTTGTCCTATTTTTATCTGGCCAATATCGGCTTCGTCTACTTCCATTTTAAAACCCAAGGAGCCTGGGTCCGTAATTGTAAAAGTTGTAGCCGGTGTAACATTAACACCCGTGGTAACGGCATCGGCTCTGGTAACAATTCCGGCAATCGGAGATGTTAGAACTGACTGTTGTCTGACTAAATCCTGGAGCTCAACGGAGGCAACTGCTTTGTTTAAATCATACTGATTATCCTCCAAAATTCTTCTCATCTGATTGCTAGTCGCCTGTTGGGATGGTGTGTCGTTATAGCTATTTGAAGTTGCGTCAAAAGCGTTTCTCTGTTCGGCATAATTGGCTAAGGCGATTTGTATGTTTTTTTGGACAGTTCTTTGGTCTAAAGTCGCAATCGTTTGATAGACTTTCACACTGTCCCCTGTTTTAACTCCTAGATACGAGAGAGTGCCGCCCATCTGAAATGTTAAATTGACAAATGTTTGGGCGTCGACGTTACCGGTTATAGAAACTAATTTTACAACATCTTGCTTTTTGACTTTCTCCGTGAGGATTTGTTTTGAACCTTTTGGCCAGACTACGAATCCTATTATCAATAAGATTACAACCGCAACTATTGAAATTCTTTTATGTTCCCAAGCCACTCTCTTTGCTTTAGAAAAAAAACTTTTTATTTTCCCCACACAATCATATTACTAAAAGATGACTGCCTATGTAAATAGGCGGAGGTTTTCTGAATTGTTGCTTTTTAAGAATTCCCTTACTCTTTGTTTATTTTGTCGGATAAATGCCTTGACTTCATCTAAAGTTGGTGTGGTTTCAACGCCGATTCCTAATTCGGTGATTTTGATTGCCGCAAAAAACGATGCAAAAACACCGGCCTTTTTCAGATCTTTTGATTTAACGTAGTCAGTTATAAAAGCAGCAGCATAACAATCGCCTGCTTCGGTAAAGCTTCTGATTTCGTCTTTGTCTAGACGGAAAGCTTTTATTTTGAGTTTCTGTCCGTCACGAGTAAAAATAGTTGAACCTTTTGCACCCTGAGTTAAAACAACATTCTGCGAAGAAGCTTTAATCCTATTCAAAAGCTCAATGTTTTGCGCACCATTTGTCACAATGTCATCTTCGCTTAGAATCGTAACACTGGCGCTTTTTAAATCGTCTTCAAATCCGTTCCACCGTCCATAAGAGACATTTCCTCTTTTATCAAAGCTTCTAAAATATCCCTGAGGAGTAACAAAAACCATGCCATGCTTTGCCAGATAAGGAATTACGTCGGTTGCCACTTCGTTAATGCATGGGGCAACTAAAAATATGGAGTCATTTAACAATGACTTATCTATTTTTTGATGGTCGGCTTTGGTAATAGCTCTTTGGACGTTACTGACAATTTGTTTTCGGTTGCCTTTTTCGTCATAAATGTTGGTAAATGTGGAAACGCAGTTTAAATCCGAGTCAGCTAACAACACATTTACACCTTTTGAATTAAAATCAGCAATGAAGCGGTGATTTCTTGTCATTTTTGTCAAAATGGTTACGTTGGCTTCAGGATTTAAATATTTAAAAGCAATTCCGCTGTAGGAAACTCCTCCACCGATAATATTTTCCGGCTTATCCGTATCTTCGAGAATATGGCCGATTGTGAGGAGTTTTTTATTCATCAAAAAATTAGAAGAACCAGTAGTTAATGATACCAAAGAAAACGATTACGGTAACAATCAAGCTTGTTATAAATATGCCTATTTGTCCGGCTTTTTTCCATGCCTGATAGCCTGAATACAGCCAAACTATTTGAGATGCCAGCTGTATAGGTAATCCGTATTGAGGCAATTTTAACGATACCAATAAAAATCCGCTAACCGTAAAGGTTGGAAGTAAAATTTGCGATGCTTTGTCAATTTTTTGTTTCATAAATTTTGACATGTAGAACTTGTGAGCCGTCAGGGATTCGAACCCTGAACCTATTCCTTAAGAGGGAATTGCTCTACCGGTTGAGCTAACGGCCCGTCAATGTTGATCTTTGTATTATATCCTACTTTTTAGAAATCTTCTACCAAAACTTTATTATCTCTGTATCTTTTAGTATACTATGCTTATGCGCCCTTATGCTTGAGGCAAAGCCGAAATGGTAGAGCACTTCGGAAATGAGCGCTAAATAATCATGCGCCCGTAGCTCAATGGATAGAGCACTTCGCTTCGGACGAAGGGGTTGGGGGTTCGACTCCTCTCGGGCGTACAAAATATATTGCTAACAGTTGCCTTGTCTTGCCCCAATCTGTTAAACTACCGAAAAGTACTATGTATAAGCATGGGAATTTTTTTGCTCAATTAGGAGGTAACTATTAGTGAGAGCTGAACGTGAACCGGTTTTAGATCTTTGCGATGAAAATTTGGAAGGTCCAAAGATTTCCCCCGACAATACTTCGCTTCTTTTAAACGGTCAATTATTAGCTAAAACAGGAGTTTTTCCCAAAGGAGAAATAATTCCTTTTAGGAGAACTAAATTAACAGAAGATGTATTGGCTGCAAACAAAAAAAACGAACCGCTGAAAGATTTATTTATGCACTTAATCCGCATAGGCGCATTGGTAGTATTTGTGACGACTTCTTCTGAAATCGCAAGGATTGGTGCAAGCGCAATAGACAATGCTAATGCTTGGCAAAATGCAAATACTCTTCCGTCTGAATCCGGTTTAAAATTCGGTGGATCCTTTTCTTTGGAACAATATGGTTTAACGCTAGAAAATTACAAAACAGCTTGGGGAAAAGAGCAATACGCGAAGGCAATGGCTGATTTAAAAGATTTACATGAAAACGAAAAAATAAATGATTTTAGGATTGAGTTTCAGTGGAAAGACGTTGTAGATGCAAACGGAAAATTTGATCCCGGTTTAAATAAGCAAATGTTGAATTATTTATTTAGTCAGCCGGATATAAATTTAACCATAAATCTTGGCATAAAAACCTTCCGATGGCCGGAGCAAAATGTTAAAGGACCATATTTAAATGAAGTTAATGCTATATCAAAAAGGGATGCGATTGTTCACTCAACGGATACATTAGCAGATGAGTCAATTCAATATGAGAGTGAAGTGCTTAATGATTTACAAAATACCTATTCTAAAGACAAACTTTCTCAAGTTAAAGTAATACAATTTAATAATGAATGTAAAAACCGGTTTGGGGATGATGCGGTTGAAATTGATGATGCAACAAATATTAAGTCTGTAGACAATGTCATAAATAATTTCCCCGAATTTGCTAAAGCAGAATTCCTTTTTAATTCCGCAGGGTTTTTTGATATTGAAGGCATAGATAATTTATTGCAACAATTAAGGGAAAAATATCCCCAGATAAAATTAGGAATGGGAATTGATTATTATGGCAGCGATGTTGGTAGCGTTAAATTGCTTTTTGTTGGTGATGCAAATCCCGAAAAGCTACCTGGTCTTGATCGCGTAGATCCTCTTTTTTATGATAACTTTTTGGGAAAAGACTTTCAGAAAGCAAAAGATGATGCGAGTAAGGTTAATTATAAAGAGGTTGTAACGGAATTAGAAGCAGAACCCTGGGATGGCAATGCAAAGTTGCCGGGAAATATTGTGCTGGACTTTAATTACGCTACGGAAAGAGCAATTGATATATTACCGAGTAAGAATCAAACAAAAGCACAAGATGATGTGGAAGTGGATGTTTGGGGATTAGAATATTTAATGAAGAATAAGTATGATCCGCAAGTCAAGCAAATTTTACAGGAAATAAAGGAAACAAATTCAAAATAGTCAGAAGAATTTTTGGAGATTAAAGGAAGTGCGGTGGATAGCGCAAAGACCCAATTTTTTAATAGCTTCTTGGTGAAATTTGGTGCCGTAGCCTTTGTTTTTGGCAAAATTATAGCCCTGATAAATTTTTCCCAAATCGCGCATTAAATTATCCCGGTAGACTTTGGCAATAATTGATGCGGCGGCGATGGAAATTACCTTACTATCCCCTTTGATAATAAAAGTTAAATTTTCCTGTTCAATATTTCGTTTTCCGTCAATTAAAAAATGAACTTTCTTATCTTTATGCTCATTGATTATTTTTTTGATTAACCTTTCAAAAATCAATTTATTACACTTCCCTATTCCGATTTTGTTAATTGTTTCAATTTCAATTATTTCCGTAAAACATTTTGCTTGTTTTAAAATCAATTTCGATATCTGTTCACGTTTTGCAGCACTTAAGATCTTTGAATCATTTATTTCATCCAACCCATTATCAAGCTTTTTGTTAAAACAAACGGCTGAAGCCACTAAGGGGCCTGCAAAACTACCGCGGCCAACTTCATCCATGCCAAATACGAGTTCAAAACCTTGCGATTGAAGTTTGAGTTCGAAATTAAATGAGGGATTCTTGTTCGTCTTCATCTAGCAATTCTCCTTCTAACCCAGCTATTGAAGGTAAAGCGGGTACAATTTCTTGAAGATCAAAATAAATTTGCGTTGTATTCGCCTGTAGTGCTTCCAAGCTGGACTTCTGTATTCTGTAATATTTTTCATCCACATTATGTTTCTTTTCTAAATCTGACAATACCCTAGTAGTTGTTTCAACGTCCTTTTCAATTTTATGTCGAAACTTTTCGCTTAGAATATACTCATGGATTTTCCTAAGACTTTCATCATCGTGTTGAATCCCAGATTTAGCAACAGCAATTCTGATTCCCATCTCTCTTAGAATATTAGCTAAGGGTATTGCATATTGTACATTAGTTACCCAAACTCCGTCTATTTTTCCATAAAATTGTATGCCTTCAGGAAGAATATCTGACACTATTATCGATTCGTTAGCAGTTATAGTTCTCGCATCTTCTCTTAATTTCGTAAGCCAATTTTTATCCCAAGTTTTTGTCCTTTTAAATTCCCAAATAATAGTTGATGCCACTTTCCCAAATTTATTTCTTACATTTTGAATAATATCTCCTCCCCTTACGCCTTTCGGAACAGGAAGAAATTCATCGTATATAAAAGTTGATTTCAGTTTTCCCTCTAGATCAAGTTCCAACGCTTCTCCTTGTTTTTGCTGAGATCCTTGCTCAAGTTTTCTTTGCAAATCTTCGTTAATTTTCTTGATTTGGTCAATAGTAATGTCTTTTTCTTTAATTTTAAGCCTTTGCTCTTCATCAGCTTTTTTGGAGGCTTCTTCAATGATCTTTTTCTCAAACACTTCCCGATTAGCTTGTTCTTTAAGCAGCTTCTCTTCTAAAAGCTCCTTTTCCTTATTAGCCTTGGCTAATTCCTTTACATTTTCTTCTTTATATTTATCTTCAGCAGATTTTCGTGCCAATAACGTAGCAGCCTCTAGCTCTTTTTTGTGTTTTTCTTCAGAATCCCTAGAAACTGATTCTTCAAATTCTTTTTTGTATGCCTCTGATGGCTCAAAGGAATATCCACATTTAGGACACTTTACATTGCTCATAAGACAATAATATACGCTCAAAACATGTTCTTTGCAATCCTCAAATGAATTGACACACTGGTGTTGTTTTGATAGCATTGATTAACATAAGCTGAATATGAAAACACTTCTTCGAAATACCCTTTTTAACGCTTTTTCAATTTTCTTAATTTCCCAACTGATTTCAGGCATGAAAGTTTACGGAGGTTTTGCGACTTTTCTTCTTGCGGGTTTTGTTTTAACACTTCTTTTAATGATTTTAAAGCCGATTTTAAATCTTTTGGCGCTGCCTTTAAACATTATTACGCTTGGAATGTTTTCATTTGTTATCAACGTTATCATTTTTTACGTATTGACTGTTTTGGTGGTGGGAATTGTGATTTCTTCTTTTACTTTTTCCGGATTTTCTTTCGCAGGCTTTATAATCCCCAAAATTTACTTTAATACTGTTTTTGCTTTTGTTTTAGTTTCATTTTTACAGTCATTTATGGTATCATTCCTATCTTGGTTAGTTAAATAAGGTATGAATAAAGACTTAAAAATCGTCTGTTTGGGCGGAGGCGTTGGTACGGCAAACCTTTTACATGGAATAAAGGATTATTTTACGGATATAAACGCTGTTGTTTCAATGGCAGACGATGGTGGTTCCGCCGGCAGGCTTAGAAGATATTATAAAATTCCTCCAACCGGCGATATTGTAAACTGCATGATTGCCCTTTCTAATGCTGACAAAGTAATGCTTGATCTTTTAAAATTCAGATTTCCCGGAGAAAGATACGGACCGGATAATATTTTGCCCGGACAAAAAATAGCAAATCTCATGTTTGCCGCATTAATTTTGAACAATAAGAATGTGAGCGATGCAATCGCAAAAATGAAAGAGATTTTCAAAGTAAGCGCCAGTATCTATCCCTCTACGCTGTCAAGCGTGTCTCTAAGCGCAAAAACATCAACCGGTCACATAGTTAAGCGGGAAGAAAATATTGATCTCGGAAACTTTAAGGGGAAAATAAAACAGCTTTACATATCTCCCAAAAACCCAAAGGTAGATGAACGGGCAATCGAGGCGATAAGAAACGCTGACGTAATCGTAGCAGGCCCAGGAGACCTCTATACCACAATTCTTCCCGTACTGATTATTCCCGCAATTTTGGATGAAATAAAAAAATCAAAAGCAAAAAAAATGTTTGTAGTAAACGTTGCCAATAAATTTTTTGAAACACCAAACTATTCCGTATCTGATTTTATTACGGCCATAAAAAGACATTGTGGTATTCAACTCTTCGATACTTTTCTTATCAACAATAATACTTCGTTTTCTATACCCGAAGAATTCAAGAATCATTATTCAATCGCGCCATTAAAAAGTGATAATAAAAACAGCGTCAATTGCGTTTACGCAGATTTAGTTAATGAAGATTTTCCACTTTACCATGATTCTTCAAAGCTTGCAAAAACCATAGTAGAAAATATATAATCTAGCATAATGATTATTTTAAATGTTCTTGAACTTATTGCCGCAATCGCGCTTATTGCTTTGGTTTTATTGCAAATGCAGGGAAGTGGTTTATCGGGTTCATTTGGCGGAACAGGAGAATTTTACAGAAGCAAAAGAAGCATCGAAAAATTACTGATATGGTCAACCGTTGTAGTTGCGGTACTTTTTGCCTTGATTTCGATATTGCTTCTCCTCCCCATTAAATAGAAATATTATGATTTTTCTTAAACGGAGGCGTTTAATAACGTGGCTTTTAAAAGCATATTTAAAAAAATGGAGAAAAACCATTCTGGTATCGTTTATCTTGGGTTTAGCAGTTTTTTTTATTTTAAGATTCGGAGTTAACTACTTTATTCCACTTATTCCATTCACGCAGCAGGAAACAGTCGGATTAACGGGGGCATATACTGTTGATGACATACCCTCCTCAATTTTGTCCAAAGTATCCAGGGGCTTAACTTACATAGCGGACAATGATATGCCAAAACCGGATCTGGCAAGCTCTTGGGAAATTAAAAATAATGGGAAAACCTACATATTTCATCTTAAAAAAAACATTACTTTTAGCGACGGCGCTAAGTTTACTTCGGAACAGATTAAGTACAATTTTTTAAATGTTACTATTGAAAGACCTGATGCCTATACGATCATTTTCAACTTAAAAGACAGCTATTCTCCATTTCTGGTTACAGTTTCAAGGCCAATTTTTAGAAGCGGGTTTAACGGTATCGGCGATTTTAAAGTTCAATCGGTTAATCTCAATGGCAATTTCGTGCAATCCCTAAGCTTAGTTTCCACAAAGGGTAAGAGCAATGAAATTCTCTATCAATTTTATCCGACAGAAGAATCATTGAAAACGGCATTTGCGTTAGGAGAAGTGGACAAACTCATTGGGATAAGAGATTTAAATACGGATGGTAAAAATTTGTCTTCATTTAAAAATGTTACGATTTTAAAACAAGTTAATTATTCGGATCTGGTAACGCTATTTTATAATACACAGGACAAAACATTATCGGATAAAAGATTAAGGGAAGCATTGTCTTACACCATGCCGGACAGTTTTTTGAATGGAAAAAGAAATTACGGTCCATTCTCACCGAATTCATGGGTTACGGAAGATGGGCTTACAACCTACACGCAGGATTTTGAACACGCAAAGCTTTTATTGAGTGAGTCTGACAGCTCATCTAAGGGCGCGACGCTAACGCTGGAGCTAAAGGCTTTAAGAAAATATAAGAGTCTTGCCTATCAAATTAAATCTTTGTGGAAAAAAGAAGGAATTGAGACAAATATTAAAATTGTTGATTCTTTTCCTGCAGATTTCCAGGTGTTTTTAGGCGAATTTAATGTCGCAAACGATCCCGATCAATACACGCTTTGGCATTCGTCTCAGATAAACCAAAATAATATTACCAATTATAAAAATTTAAGAATAGATAAATTGCTGGAAGACGGAAGACAAACCGTTGATATCAATGAAAGAAAAAAGATTTATACCGACTTTCAAAAGTACCTGCTTGACGATGCTCCCGCAACTTTCCTTTATTTTCCTTACGAATACGATGTTACGAGAAAGTAAGTTTTGCCCGGAGCTTTCGATGGTAGGTAATTGCAAACCGATGCGCCTCGTCTCTTAACCGCATTACCAAATGAAGCGATTTTGATGTTTTAGGAAGTTTTATTTCTTTTAAAGCAGAGGTGATAATTGTTTCTTCCCGCTTGGCAAGGCCAACAAGCGGAATATTCAGCTGCATTTGCTCTAAAGTTTCTTTTACTGCAGACACTTGCCCTTTTCCCCCATCGACTACAATTAATGATGGCGTCGGCCACTTAGCATGACTTAGTCTTCTTTCCAAAACTTCCTGCATCATGGCAAAATCATCCGGTTTATTGTTGTAGAATTTTTTAATTTTAAACCGCCGGTAGCTCGCGGAATCCTTTTCACCATTCGTAAAGACAACCATCGATCCAGTTGCGTTTAGCCCGGAAGTATTTGAAATATCATAGCATTCAATTCTATTTAAATCAGAAGCTAAAACTCCATTCTCATTTAAAATCTTTTTTAATTCGTTTAGCTCATTTTCTACAACATCGGATCTTAAGTTTGGATTAAATTCATATTCAAAAGGTTGATAAACATGACTGGTAATAAGATTAATTGAATCAATTTTTTGCTGTAACTTTTGCGCTTCTTCAAAATTTTCGTTTTTGCTAAAAACATTTCTTTCTTTTTCTAAATCTTTAATTACCTTTTTGGTATTTCCATTGAGAAAATCAACAATATGGGCAATTGTTTTTTTATAATTTGGGTCATGTGTTACAGATGGACAGGGGCAAAGTCCTAAATGATAGTAAAGACAAAGTTTATTTGAATGATTAACTATGTTTTGATATGGAAAAATTCTCCTTAAGATCTTTAAAACCGTGCGAAGAGATAAAGTATTGGTGTAAGGTCCGAAATAAAGCGATCCGTCGGCTGTGTCTTGTTTTCTAATAAATAATACCTTGGGATATGTGTCTTTGATTGTAATTTTTATGCTCGGATATTGTTTTCCGTCCAAAAGCTTAATATTGTATTTGGGTCGATATTTCTTGATTAATTTTTCTTCCAGTAAAAAGGCTTCGACTTCCGAAGAAACTTCAATAAATTTAATTTTGGAAATTTGTAAAACAAGTGTCCGGGTTTTTTCGCCTAAATTTTTAGCAGTAAAGTAAGAAGCGACGCGTTTTTTGAGATTTTTGGCTTTACCAACGTAAATAACATTACTCTTTTCGTCTAAAAAGAGATAAACGCCTGAGTAGGTAGGCAATAAGCGATAAGATGATGCCAAAACTAACAAATATTATTCCTCCGAGCACAAATACTTTATTTACAAAAAATGGGATAATCCTGATATTTTTGTAACCGGTATTGTTGTCAACGGTAATTTTAATCGTATCGGCCGCATTTGTCAAAAAAGTTGTCCTGTTGAATGCTATGGGCAAGAGCACAAAACCAAATGGAGGAATATCCTGATTAGAAATAACTTGGTCTTTAGGAGATAAAATATTTGTTGAAATATCTATTTCGTGTTTTCCGATAAGCGTTGCTCCGGTGTTTGTGATTTTAATATAACCGTTAACCGGTAGTCCGGATAAAACGGTATCCGAAACTTTAGCGTCTATTGATAATTTTTCGATTGATTGAGCAAAGGAATTACCAAGTGTTACGTCAACATCTTTGTTTTTTGCAGAATTTGATAGTTTATATCCACCAGCCGGGACCGGATAGCTGCTGCTTTCGCCTTTTATTACGAATGCGACATGATCAAAGTCTAAAGCATTAAAGTAATCAATGCCTCCGGTTGTATTTCCCCAGGTTGGATCAACCATAATCCAGGTCTTTTTATCAAAGTCATAATATTCCGGCCAGGCATGTAAAATGTCTTCCGCAAAAGATAAAGGTCTTTCGCTTGTGTTGCTCGTGTAGGCATATCCGTCAACTTCCCTGGCGGGAATTCCGGCAGCTCGGGCTAAAGCTATAAAAAGATCTGTAAATTCAAGGCAAACTGCCGAAGTAGGTGTTTTTAATGCCTGCACGGCGCCAAGCCTTGGGCTGTTTATTTCTACTCTGGAAAAATCGTAAGTCAAAGTTTTTAGAACATACTGATAGATTGCGTATGGAGTTTTTAAATCTTTAGCCAGACTAACTATTTTGGGATCTTGTGATTCCCAATAAGTTTGAGGCTGTAAGTAGTCCTGCAGGGAATTACTGTCAAGCGCTTGTGCTTTAGGACTTAAATAAACTTTAACTTCTCCCAAAACGTTTACATCCATTTTTTTATGAGGAGAAATAATATATTGTGCCAACCAATTTCCATCTTTATCTATTTTTACGTTTAAAGGTTTTGGGTTAATATTTTCAATCTCCATGTCCTGATAATTAGTCACCGGAGGCAGGGCAATTTCCGTAGAGATTGGAAAAAGATTTGTATTTTCAAGGTGATAAAGAAGGTTAAAGTTATAAATCTGGAAATTTCCGAAAGCAATCGAAATTCCCGATCCACCCAAATCATTTTTTGTAAAAGTTAGTTTATTCCCGTTTGACGAAACTTGTTGATTTAAAAGCAGCGGCTTTATGTAGGTGGGTTTTCCCAAAAACGACGGGTAAATAACCGTGCTGTTGAATGTAGAAAAGTCTTCCTGATTGGCAATTCCCGGAATATTTATGTCCCAGACATTATTAAAATTTTCCGCCACCTGATTGGTATCAAAAGAAATATTAAAAGGCAATTTACTGTTTATTCCAACTGTGTGGTCGTTAAAATTAAGCGTAATTGTATCTCCCTTAGCCGACTTTGTGATTTTTGGGGCGATTGAGCCCGAATCATCAGAAGCGGCAATATTATTAATATCCGTAAAGCCAATTTCAATACTGTAGGATGAAGCGTAGTAATTTTCCGTCAAATTGGTTAGTATTCCCGCAACGCTAACGTGAGTCGTGGCATTGGAATTTACAGCATAGGTAATATTGTAGTCAGTCAAAAAATTGGAGTCGGCGAAGATTTTCGGAGCAAAACTGAAATACGCGAATGTAAAAAATAAAAAAGCCAGAAATGCTTTCTTCATTAGACTTATTATATATTATTTTATGCTTTCAGTCTCTTTTTTAAAAATTGCCCGGTATAAGAGAGTTCTACGTTTGAAACTTCAGCCGGTGTGCCTGTGGCAACCAGTTGTCCGCCTTTTTCTCCGCCTTCCGGACCAAGATCAATTATATAATCGGCATTTTTAATAACGTCCAAATTGTGCTCAATAACAATAACGGTATTACCTAAGTCAACTAATTTTCTTAGGACGAGTAAGAGCTTTTCCAAATCGGCGAAATGCAGTCCGGTTGTCGGTTCATCCAAAAGATATAAGGCATTAGAACCTCTTTTGGAGAGCTCTGCCGCAAGTTTTACCCGTTGCGCTTCTCCGCCCGACAGCGTTGGTGCCGGCTGTCCAAGTTTGATATAAGAAAGCCCGACATCGTTTAAAGTCTGCAGTTTGTGGGAAAGTCCCGGCACAAAGCTAAAAAAGTTAACCGCTTCGGATACGCTCATCCGTAAAACTTCGGCAATATTTTTACCGTTAAATTGGACCTCTAAAGCCTCATTATTGTATTGCAATCCGTTACAAACCTCGCAGGTGACATAAACGTCAGGCAAAAACTGCATTTCGATTTTGATTTTTCCCTCTCCTTCGCAAGCCTCGCATCTGCCTCCTTTAACGTTAAAAGAAAATCTCCCCGGTCCGTAACCTTTTATTTTGGCATCTTTGGTTTTGGCAAACAGGTCTCTAATGTAACTAAATGCGCCTATGTAAGTTGCAGGATTACTGCGGGGCGTTCTGCCAATCGGTGACTGATCAATCATAAAAATATTCTTAAGATGTTCAAATCCACTGATCGTTACGTACTTTCCCGGTTTTTGCCGGTGATACGGATTATTCTTTTGCATCAAAACGTGATACAAAATATCGTTGATTAAGGTTGATTTACCGCTGCCCGAAACGCCGGTGATAACAATGAAATTATTAAGCGGAAAATTAACGTCAATGTTTTTAAGATTATGTTCTGTGGCGCCTTCAATTCTTAACATTTTTTGATTAGCCTTAATCTCATCGGTTTCTTCTTGAGTTTCACGGACCATTTTTATCTGCTTTCGGCCGGAAAGGTATTGACCGGTAAGCGATTTTTCGTCATTTTTAATTTCATTAATTGTTCCTTTTGCAATAATTTTCCCGCCGTTTTCGCCGGCCCCGGGGCCGAAATCAATTATATAGTCTGCCTGTTCCATGGTTTCTTCGTCATGTTCGACAACTAAAACCGTATTGCCTAAATCTCTTAATTTTTTCAGGGTATCGATCAGTTTTTGATTGTCTCTTTGATGTAATCCAATCGACGGCTCATCCAAAACGTACAACACTCCGGTTAAGCCGCTGCCGATTTGCGAAGCTAAGCGAATCCTCTGCGATTCTCCTCCTGCAAGCGTCTGTGCGCCCCTTGAAAGCGTTAAATAATCCAAACCGACATCTAATAAGAACGACAATCTTTGCTTAATTTCTTTTAGAATCATGTTGCCGATGGTCTTTTCCCGGTCGGAAATTGCTGCATTCAAAGTATTAAGGAAATTAAAAGCGTCGTTAATAGCCATATCCGACACGTCAACAATAGATTTATTATTAATAGTTATTGACAGCGCCTCTTTTTTAAGTCTTGCCCCTTTACAGTCGTTACAGGTTTCGTAACGCATGTATTTTTCAATTTGCGATCTTAAAAACATCGAATCGGTTGATTGGTATTTGTCCCTAAGGTACGAAAGGACACCCTTAAAGGGTTCCTGAATTGTCGTTTCCCTGCCCCATCTGTTTTCGCCCTCGACATAATAAAGCTTTTCTCCGGTGCCGTTTAGCAACAATTCTTTTTTCTCCTCGGCCATGTCGGCAAATCTTTGATGTTGGGAAATCCCATTTTCTTCGCAAAAAATTTTAAAAGTGCGGGAAAACCAGGTTTCGTGTGACAGCGCATTTTCAAGCGGCATAATTCCGCCCTCACCGATGTTCAGATTTTTGTTAAAAACCAAATCTCTGTCCACCGTCAGAATTGTGCCCAATCCGTCGCAGGTGGGGCATGCCCCGTGTGGTGTATTAAAGGAAAAAATACGCGGTTCAACTTCCGGCAGAAATATATTGCAAACCGGACAGGCAAATTTTTCGGAGAAAAGTTCGTCTTCCATTTTTTTAGGCTTGTCCGGAATTGTAAATCCGGCATCTTTAATAATTGAAATAATTATTTCGCCGTTACTGAGTTTCAGCCCCTGTTCAACGTCTGAAGCGACTCTCCCCCGGTCGGTATCTTTTGTCAAAACCACCTGGTCGATAATGGCATCAATTGTATGCTTGTTGGTTTTAATCAAAACAAAATTATCGTCCAAATCAAAAATCTGTCCGTCAATTCTGACTTTTTTATAACCTCTTTTTTTAAGATCCGTAAATAATTCCGTATACTCGCCTTTTCGGTCTTTGACAATCGGGGCTAAGATAAACAATTTTAAATTCTTGGCAACCTGTCTATCTAAAAGTTCAAATACCGAATTGGTAATTTGCTCTTTGCTCATTTTAGAAATTTCACGTCCGCATTTTGGGCAATGCGGGTGGCCGATTCGGGCATATAGAAGCCTCAAGTAATCATAGATTTCCGTAACTGTGCCAACGGTTGACCTTGGATTATGCGAAGCGGATTTTTGATCGATTGAAATCGCCGGAGATAATCCTTCGATTAAATCTACGTCCGGTTTTTTCATAATGCCCAAAAATTGCCTGGCGTAAGAAGACAAACTTTCAACATATCGTCTTTGCCCTTCGGCGTAGATTGTGTCAAAAGCCAGCGAGGATTTACCACTGCCCGAAAGTCCGGTAAAGACCACCAGTTTATTTTTCGGAATTTCAATGTCAATATTCTTTAAATTATTCTCCCTAGCTCCCTTTATAATAATTTTATCCATATAATCTTACTTGTCCCGCTGATGCGCCCTTGCGATGCATGGATGTAAACCATGAGAGCAAGTAAGCAGCTGTGGGATCCATATAATTTACTTTTAAAGATCTACTATTATAGTTCAATTTATTGGAGACTTCAATCATTCTGACTACAGATCGGGGATAGTTACTTAACGGTCACGCTTTTGGCCAGGTTTCGGGGCTTATCGGGATCGGGAATTCCTCTGACAAGCGCCAGTTCGTAAGCTAACAATTGCGAAATAACAATCTGCGGGATCAACGTTCCCTCTTTAACGTCTGCCGTTTGGATAAATTCATCAAAAACTTTGTTATTTTTGGGTCCAATACCAATAATAAATGCGCCACGGGCTCTGACTTCCTGGGCGTTGGAAATTATTTCATCAAAAGTACTGTCATTGGGCGCAATAATAATGCAGGGTGTGCCTTTGTCAATTAATGAGATCACTCCGTGTTTTAATTCTCCGCCGGCAAATCCTTCAGCATGAACACAAGCTGTTTCTTTAATCTTTAGCGTTGCTTCAAGCGCACCTGCGTACGACAATCCCCGGCCCAAGATATAAATATGCTCATATTTTGCTAATTTTCCCGCCAGAAGTTTTACTTGCTTAACCGTATTGTCTTTTAATATCTTGGAAACGTTTTTTGAAGCGAGCTTTAGAATATTTATTCCTTCTTCCTGTCTGTCGGCTAATGTATATGCCGTTAACAAAAGCGTGGATATCATTGCAATAAAACTTTTGGTAGCAATAACTGCTTTTTCTACGCCGGCGCCAAGCAGAAATTTAAAGTCCGCCTGCCGGTATAAAGTTGAACCTAAAACATTGGTAATTGCTGCTACTTTAACACCTTTCTTTTTGGCTTTTCCAACCGGCTCAACAACATCAATTGTTTCACCGGATTGCGAAATTGGAATCAGCAGCGACTGCGGAGTTAAATAGTCCTCTAAATATTTAAATTCGGATCCGATCGAAAAATTAACGTGCCGTTTAGCAATGGATGAAAACAAATAAACGCTGGCTAGGGCCGCATAAGACGCAGTTCCGCAGCCAAGCAGGAATGTTCCTCTTGCCTCACGGATCATTTTTGTTAAATTATTTATTTCCTCTTTATAGTTTAAAGCGATGTTTTCGATTACCCGCGGCTGTTCATAAATTTCTTTTAAGATAAAGTGTTTAAAGTTGCCTTTCTCCGCTTTTTCAAATTTCCAGTCAAGAATATGAATTTTAGTTTCAATCTCTTTGCCGTCAGGAAGACTGTATAGAGTAATTTTTTTATCAAGAACAGCCATTTGTTTGTCTTCCAAGAAAATTACCTGTTTTGTATGTTTAACTATTTCCGAGGTATCCGAGGCAACAAAAAACTCATTTTCTCCGACGCCAAGAATTAAAGGAGAACCATTTTTTGCGGCAATAATTTGCGCAGACTTTGTGTATAAAGCCACAATGGCGTTTAAGCCTTTAAGCAGATTGAATGTTTCCTTTACGGATGTTACAAAATCTTTTGTTTTTAGATTTTCCTCAATTAGATGCGAAATAACTTCCGTGTCGGTTTCGGAAATAAACTTATGCCCTTTTTTCTGCAGATCTTCTTTTAGTTCCTGGAAGTTTTCAACGATTCCATTATGCAAAACCGCGACTTGTTTTTTGCAATCGGTGTGCGGATGAGCATTTTCCACCGTTACGCCGCCGTGCGTTGCCCAGCGCGTGTGACCGATGCCGATTGAGCTTGCCGGTAAAATAGTTTTTGCCTCTCCGATTTTGCCGACATGTTTTTCGCTCTCAATACTACCGTTTACTTTAATAGCTATGCCCCAGGAGTCGTATCCCCGATACTCAAGGCCTTTTAAACCCTCAAGTATGATGTTTGCAGCGTTTTGTTTGTTTCCGGTGTAACCAAAAATTCCACACATATCTAAAACGTACTTGAACTATAACAAAGTAGAGCTTTGTTTGCAAGGAAACTTTAGAATACAAGCAATTTGCTACTTTAATATTAGTTGTAAATAATGTTATTATATTTTTTATGAGCGAAGACATGTGTCCAAAATGCGGATCACCATTAGCGCCGGTTACGGAGACTGCGACCGGACGAAAACTGCAGCGCTGTTCAACAGGCAATTGGAATGCGCAAACAAGAACTAATGAAGGCTGCGATTATGTTAAATGGATTCCGTTTGAGCCGGAAGCGTTAAATGAAAAATGTCCCAAGTGCGGTTCGCCGTTAGTACTGCAAATGACCAGATTTGGCAAAAAAATGAAAAAATGCAGCAAGGGTGAATGGAATAAGGAAACAAAAAAAGTCGAAGGATGCGACTTCGTCGAATGGATTAACGGCACAACCGAACCAACCGACGAATTATGTCCCGAATGCAAAAAACCGTTGGTTTTATTTACTACTAATGCCGGAAAAAGAATGAAGAAATGTTCAACTGCCGGCTGGGACAGAGAAAAAAGAGTAGCGACCGGGTGCACGTATGTCGAATGGCTTAAGCCGGGCGCAACAAAACCCAAAGAAGATAACGGCGGAGAAGAATTTCTCCCACCCGAACCGGAATAAAATTAACACTTAACTGCCTAAAGTTAAATTATGGAAAGTTTAAGACCTTTAGGCGCAGCCAAAGAAGTAACAGGATCCGCAAATTTATTAATAACCAATAAGGGAAATAGGTATCTTATTGATTATGGTATGTTTCAAGGTCGGGAAAAAAGATCTCTGACTGACGATGGAATGCCTCAAGATCAACGAAGTAATTTCCAAAGAAACAAAGAAGTAGACCCGGCTTTGGACAATCTTTCTGCAATTTTTATAACCCACGCTCATCTTGACCATATTGGCAGATTACCTCTTTTGTATAAATCCGAAGCTCCAATCTACATGACTCCTGCAACTTACGAAATTGCCGGTGTTGCGCTTAGAAATGCAGCAAAGTTATCACGCGGACTTTATCCTCCGGGAAGCGTTGAAGCAACCCTTAAAAAAATTCACTGCGTTGAATACGATAGACCAATCAAAGTTAATGACGTTACAGTAACTTTTCGGGATGCAGGACACATTTTAGGCTCTGCCAGTATCGAAATTCAAGAAGAAAATGGAGATAAAATTGTTTTTTCCGGTGATTTAGGCAACTCCCCATCTCGCATAGTCAGGCCAACCGCATTAATTGATCATGCAAACATTTTAGTTACCGAATCAACCTATGGAAACAGGCTACATTCAGCAGAAGATCCAAGCGAAGTACTATTGGATGCATACAAAAGAATTTCAAATAGTCGTGGAACCCTGCTTATTCCGGGATTTGCGATTGACCGTACGCAAATTATGTTAAATCTAATCAAGGGCTTACATGAACATAGCGATGATAAGATAAGAAGACTCGTCAAAGACATACCGGTTTATCTGGATAGTCCTATGGCTATAGATGTCACAGAGATTTACAAAAGATATAAAAATTTATTGAATGACCGATTAAGAAGTCAGGACAAGCCTTTTCATTTTGAGAGACTGGAATACACCCGTAATCAGGAAAAAAGCATGAAGATTAATGCCATTCGCGGGCCAAAAGTAATTATTGCCGGTTCAGGCATGATGAATGGCGGAAGAATCGGCTATCATGCATTACGTTACTTGCCGGACCCAAGATCCGTAATTATGCTTGTTGGGTATACAGCCGAAGGAACACCAAGCAGAGCGATCCTAGATAAAGAAAAGACCGTTGAACTTGAAATTAATGGCAATATTTATGATGTGTCTAATAATTTAACCGTACTTCATACGTCATCCTTAAGCGCGCATGCCGATCAAAATGGTCTGCGTACTTATGCGGAAAATATTTATGGCGGGCAAGAACCGCTTAGAGATATCGTTGTACTCCATGGTGATGATGAGTCTCGTGTTGGACTGCGTGATGACTTTGTTGCAGCGGGAATAGATTCCAGAATTTCTTTACCAAAATACGGTGAAATAGTAAATTTTCACTCAAACGGAGGCCCCGCAGAGTAATACTATCTTCGGTTTGAATCTAATTCAATAGAGTGTTAGACTTTGTATTAATATCATTATTAATATGTCTGAAGTATTTGAGAAAACACCTCAAGAAACAATTATTGCTGAAAGAATTAAGGGTCAATGGAACGGACTCATTGAATCCGTTGGTGGAAATACTTCTTTAATAGACAGTGAATTTTCAAAAATGGTTCAAGAATATCAATCCGGTGATGGTAGGTCATATCATAATTTAGAGCACATAGGAAAGGTTGATGAAATACTTAATAAATATAGACACCTTGCGCATAATTTTGTTTCCCTAAAGCTTGCCGGAGATGGACACGACGTAATTTATGTCCCGGGTTCTGCAACAAACGAAGAAGACAGTGCAGTTTATATGAAAGAGTCAATGAAGAGGCTTGGAATACCTGAGTCGGTAATTTCAGAAACTGAAAGAATTATTCTTATAACCAAACACCATAAGACCACAGAGGATGATATAGACGGACAACTTATGATTGATGCTGACTTTGCAGTATTCGCATCCTCTCTTTCTGAATATGACGCTTATGCTCAGGGAATTTGGCAAGAATATGTAGGCTCAGGAAAAGTTACAGAAGAAGCATTTAGAAAAGGCCGAGGGGATCTAATAGATGGATTACTTAAGCAGGATAGAATTTTTCTAGTTGGCCAAATAAGAGATGAGTTTGAAACGTTAGCGCGTCAAAATCTAGAAAGAGAAAAACTACGATTAGCTGCTTAATTTGATAATTAAGTTCAACAGATTTTATTAGTGACGCCAGAGGGATTCGAACCCTCGATTACAGGGATGAAAGCCCTGTGTCCTAGGCCACTAGACGATGGCGCCGTTTAGTAAAGAACAGCTTTATTATATCGTAAATCGTTTCCTGAGGCAAACACTTGCAGCATTAATATCCTCTTGTTCACTTCAGCTTGTCAAGTTAGCTTTAGATTGATATAATTCAATTTATGGTTGCCAATGGTAACCACTATAGCGGGCCGGTAGCTCAGCGGTAGAGCAGGAGCCTTTTAAGCTCTTGGTCGTGGGTTCGAATCCCACCCGGCTCACCAGAAAACATTCAAATAAAATTTATTTATGAGTGAAGCAAATTCTGATCTTCTTAAATCAGCCGAGTCCTCCGAGATACCTTTCCCAATTTCCATAAAAATA
>Ga0182027_10001637_pt1 | contig 37096 bp, 22 predicted proteins | sample 712E1DmetaG_FD_121300 | JGI IMG/M metagenome (GOLD analysis project Ga0182027, IMG submission 121300) | Permafrost microbial communities from Stordalen Mire, Sweden - 712E1D metaG (Illumina Assembly) | ecosystem: Environmental > Terrestrial > Soil > Wetlands > Permafrost | place: Sweden...
CCAAGGTGCTTTTTCAGGATTAGAAATATCACTATATGGAATAATTTCATATTTCTTGTTTGTAATAAAATAATAGGCATAACAACCAATATTTCGCCCTTTAAGCATTTGAGATTGAATCAATTTATCAGAACTTTTGTCATAACCCATAAGTTGTTTCCCTTCGGTATATGTTTTTCCATTGGTAACAAATCTGAGATTTCCTTCAAGTCCTGTTCCATAAGATTTCGCATCATAATAGCCAGTTGTGTCTTTACCAGCATCCCATTTCCATGAACCCAAGAACTGTTTCAATAACTCAACTTGGTTAAGTTTTGTTTGTGTGGTTTGAGCCTGAACTTCTGATAAGCCAATTGCCAGAAATCCAGCAATCACAAGAATTAATAAGGATTTTTTCATAAGATTGGATTTGGTTTTTAATAATTAACTATAAATCAACGACATTGACTAATTTACACAATTATTAAACACAAGTCAATTAATTTTTTATTTCACAATATAATTAACTACTGCATCATTCAATAAAATCTGATGCGGCAAGAATGTAGTTATTTATCAGTATATTAATGTGTTAATAAAATATAAATGCCCCAAAATTTAATAATTTGGAGCATTCAATTACAATAATTGCAATTAGCATTTCTTATTTGCCTTGAAGTTTTTCCAACTTCTTCCGTGTATCGGGTGCTTCTTTAATTGATAGTGCTTTTTTATAATTATCTATCGCATTTGCTTTATCGCCATTAGCATCATAATAATCACCGAGAGAATCATACGCATTCCAACTATCTGGATAATTGCTGATATTCAATTTGAATAAATATAATGCATCTTCAAATCGTTTAAAAATTAACTGAAAATAAGCCAAGGAATTCACCAATCCTTCAGGTGGTTTTACTTTATAGCCAAATTGTTTAGTCACGTTTTCAAAAAGATGTTCTATCTTCTTGTAATCATTATAAAACTGACTTACATGATAGTAATTGAAAATAAAACGTAGTGCATCATATTCAGCATTAAGGGGAACTGAGTTATGTTCATCATTGTTGTAATATTTCCATGCATATTTTAATTGATTTTGTTTGTTGCTGCTTAGATAGTTTCTCAATTCAAAAATGGAACGGATATGTTCAGTACTTTTATTCGTATCTTTTTTGACCTTTATGGTATCCATTCCTACAGGCATTGTATTGGCTATCCCCAAAAACAAAGACACTCCTGAGTAATCATTATTAGCCAATGCCTTTTTAGATTCTTTTAAAAGTTTTTGATTGTCCCATGACATAGCAGGGTCAATGGCAACATAAGCATTAAATAAAGCAGTATGATGAACTAAAGCATTTATTATTGTCAAGCCACCGAAAGAATGACCAATGAACATTCTATAGGGCGCAGTTGGATATAATGAGTCGATGTGTGGCATTAATTCTTTTTCGATAAATGAAATAAATTTTTCACCCCCTCCTGAAGTTTTGCAAAAATCGCTATCAGCAACAAAATTGAGAAATTGCCATGAATTCATATGTGTCGGTGTCAAATCTCTTGTTCTGTATGTATTAGGGATTCCCACAACAATCATTTCTGGACAAACATATGCAGAACTTAATTGTTGAATCATACCCACAACTGAAGAGAAGTGGTCATCGCCATCTAAGAGGTAGACTACAGGGTAACGTTGTTTTGAAAATGTCGTATCTGATGCACTACTTGGGACGTAAACCCAAATTTCTCGTTGCTCATTTAAAATTTTGGAGTGAATGATGTCTTTAGTACCAATTACTATTTGCTTGGATTGAGTTTGTCCATTTTGCGCCTGCATTAAGATTGAAGAAAACAAAAGCAAAGCAATTATTGCAATTACCTGAAATGTTTTCATAAGATTGGATTTTGTTTTAATAATTAACTATAAATCAAAGACATTGACTAATTTACACAATTATTAAACACCAGTCAATTAATTTTTTATTTCACCACATAATTAATTACTACATCATCCGTTGCTTGCTGCGAAGAGCTTCAATCAGCTACAAAATTCAGCTGAAGCCCTATTTTTTCCAAAGTTTTTCAATTTCTTCCAATGTCTTTCCTTTAGTTTCGGGAACCAGTTTCCAGACAAACAGAGCAGCTAAAATTCCCATTATTCCATATATCCAATATGAAAATCCGTGGTTGAACTGTTTGGTAAGCCATTGGTTATCGTTCAAAATTGGAAATGAAAGAGAAATTAACCAGTTTGCAATCCATTGGGCGGCTACGGCAATTGACATGGCCCCCCTAATACTATTAGGGAATATCTCAGACAGAAGCACCCAGGTAACAGGTCCCCAGCTCATAGCAAAGAAAGCTGTGTACATAAGCATGAAAATGAGTGCGACAACACCTTCATTATGTGTGTAGAAAGACAAACCAAGAGCGATCATGCTGACTGCCATACCTAATGCCCCAATAATCATAAGAGGTTTCCTTCCGAATTTATCAACAGTCATAATAGCCAGAACAGTAAAGGTCAGGTTCACAATACCAACTATGATTGTTTGCAAAAGAGAACTATTTGTTGAGGCTCCCATATTCCTGAAGATGTTCCCTGCATAATATAACACAACATTTATACCGACAAACTGCTGGAAGACTGAGAGCAATATACCAACAAAAATTACGAAAAAACCAAATGAAAGCCATGGTGCACTCTTTTCATGAATAGTTCCTTTAATCTCCTGCAGAATAGCAGGTGCGTTATCGCTGCCCGAGATTTTATTGAGCACTTTCAAAGCCCTGTCATCCTTGCCTTTCATAACAAGATACCGGGGTGTTTCAGGTACAAAGAACAATAGGATCAGAAATAATCCTGCAGGAATGGCTCCGGATAAGAACATCCAACGCCACCCTTCATTAACGAGCCATTGATCATTTCCCTGTTTTGCAATATAATAGTTGACAAAATAAATGACCTGCATACCAAAAATAATTGCAAACTGGTTCCATGAAACCAGTTTACCGCGGATATTTGCCGGAGCAATTTCTGCAATATACATGGGAGAGATCATTGAAGCTATACCTACACCAATACCTCCGATTATTCTATAGAAAAAAAATGAAAAAACGGGAAGGGTACCAAAAACATTAAAGAATTCAGGTTTCCATGCTCCAATTGCTGAAAGAAAAAATGCAATCGCTGCGATGATCAAGCCGTTTTTCCTGCCAAGCGACTTGGAGATAAACCCAGCTAAAGCTCCACCTATTACACAACCTATTAGTGCACTTGCAATTACAAACCCTTTTATTATATCGGCAGTATCCTGTAAGGCGGACCCTTCTGTAGGAATTGACTTACTTAGGAAACTTACAGCCCAAATTGTGACAGCTACGATGAGAACTGCACTGATCGATCCTCCCTTTTTCAGACCCAATAATCTGATAATCTGACCAGAGATAACCAGGAAAACCAGATAAATTGTAAGTGTCATCAGAAGTTTATATTGACTGATGAGTTTAAGTGTATACTCATGGTTTTCAGGATTGAAAATCTTTGTAATAAACAGTTCAACAAGCGATTTTTCAGCACCATTTACCACAGCAGTATCATATCCGAACAATAGCCCTCCTAATGTAGCAACCAGTGTAAGGGCCATTATATATACCGGATTTCCTTTATTAAAGGCAGTTACGGTTGACTTTGCAGAGGTGTCAATAAATGTCATAGTTCTATTATATTAAATTTGTTTCTATATATTTGTATATCTGTGATATATGTAATTTTAGTCAAAAAGTCTTATGCAAACGATTCAGCAATAATAATTAATCCAAACTAACTGGTCAAGAAATCATAACAATTTCTCTTAAGGGTAGTTCTCATGACTGCCAATAATTACTCTTACTTTCCCTTTCTGGTTATTTCTGAAGTTTGGATTGCATCCAACCGCTCGTGGTCTTGACCCACAATGCCGAAGACTTGCCATCATCCACCCATCTGACTTCACCTATATCTCCCTTATCAGGCAACGGGGGTTTTGTTTGTTGAGTAAGGCGGAAACCGCCCGTCAGGTTTAACCGGGAATTTTCGAAAGTGGACCCCAGTTCTTTGGTGAAGTAATTGTCAGTCTCACTTAATAACTCACCCCCGGAAATACGGTTCTCCATGCCCCCCAAAACCCCATCTCCCCAACAACTATTTCCCAGAATGACAGAGCCACCGAGGTCGCCACTGAATGCCTTGGCCAGCCTGTGTTCTTTATCAGCAAACAGAACGTTGGCCATATAAGTTCCTTGTTTGCCATCGGGAGTGATAAGAAATCCGACTCCTGTATTGTCCGGTGCCCATCGACTAAAGTACACACGACATTGGACAAAGGTTTGGTGGGGCTGGGTTATGTAGAATCCAGCATTGGTCGGTGAATCCGCATAGCATTGGTTAAAAGAATTACTTGTTCCGTTACAATAGAAGTTATATAATGATGGCCCCTGAGTGGGCTCCCAATTCCAGGCATGAACCATAGAGAACCAATTGCTTGAACTGTCGCTGCGCAAATGAGTCTCATACCCAATTATATGTACCAAATTTGCTTTGCAGTCGCCATTTTCGTAATGGATACCGATGCTCCCGGGCAAACAATGTGTATTCTTTTCAACTTCGACCCGGATCCTGGTAAGATTCGTCTCATATCCCCCTTTAAGAAAGTGAATGCCTTTATAAGTTGCGTTTATTACTACGAGGTCCGCAATTTCACATCGCCCCGTACTTTCTAACCTGATACCGGTTATTGGCAATTTGTTTGCATCAATTACACCACCGCGAATCCAACCGCTGGTATTCGAGAATTTTGAGCTATCACCAGTACCCTTGATAAGTACCACGTCTCCTTCGAAACCGGTCTTTGCCCTGATGACGGCATTTGGTGTCATTACCAGGCTGACTGAAGATGGCAGCCGAAGTGGTTTGCCTATCTCATATACTCCATCACCTAACTCCAACGTTCCTCCGCCCCGTTGCTCCAAAACCACGATCCGTTTCGTCAATTCGGTATGCCAGTCATCGATCTGTGATCCGTCCATCCATGCAGATCCTGAGCTAATTCCCTTGCCCGGTACAGTTGCGTACAGGTTCATCTTGTTTCCGATAAATCCGGCCATCCCCAAGCCGGCCATGTTCCTTATTAATTTGCGTCGTTCCATATAGACCTATTTCATAATTATAACAAATTTACAAGCCTCGGATTTCATTACTTCTAATATATTTTCTATTAAAACTCCTCGCAGCAACCTGCGAGGAGTAACATTAAACAACAGATCGTCAGTTCGCTTGATTCAATTATTGATTATTCAAACCTGTAAACACTGTATGTTCGAGGCTTTTGCGACACTTCGAAAAGAGTAGTTTCGCCGTTCACAAGGCCTTTTAATTCCTGACCTGATATAATATCGTATAGTTTTGCCCCCGCTTTTTTGATCACAATATTGTATCTTGTTTGATAAGGCTGATATGACTGCGTAATAAATGTGTTGTTATTGTACACGAATAGACATATCTTACTAGGGCTGTCAAGATAAACTGGAATATCCTGCATCAAATCACGCCTGATTTGAGAAAGAATTTCTTGTGGGAGTTCATATAAATCGGCAAAGTTATCCGGAACTGTAAGAATAAAAAATTTGCCTTTGGACAAGCCTCTCACACGCAATAGAAGAGGATAACGGTCATAGTCGTTGTTACCCATACCCTGGATCATCGGTTCCACATCCACCAGACCATAGGCCAACTCAGGGAATAGAATCCCATTGTTCGAAAAGTATAAGTTTGAAAAATTACCTTCATCCATGATCCGACGTGATGTGAACTGCTTTATCAACTCCTTACGCCCGGTGTATTCCACTTCCGCGATCTTCGCGATGCCCTTTTCCCCATGCAACGCCTTAAGGAGTCCCGAGGTGATAATGACAGTTTTATCCTCGTTTAGGTGTTTGATTATCTTGCTGACGATGGCTGTATCTGACTTCGCAGCTTCAGTGAGAAGTATAGTTCCGCGATCGTCAGGGAAATAAGGATACATATCCATCGGAATGCCAATCATCCCGATGAAGTTGTGAAGGAACATTTCGCCAGATGAACTATAAGGTTTGTAAGTGGCTACACCAAATGGCTCGCCTAGCTTACCAAGAAACGAATCCAGTTTTTTGAAGGTATAGCCTGCATACTCAGCTAAAATGCTGGGGAGCTTGGTTTGTCCATCAGCCTCAGTTAATGTTTCCACCAAATCGCCATAATGCCAATGGGTAACTTCCTTTGGTTTGGCAAACAAGGTATTTTCGATTTCTTCAGAATAGCGATTCATTGTCTGACAATCACCATCATCAAACCAGCCTCCACCGAAATTTCCGGGTTTCATATGCTCGAAGTAGCGCATCAGGCTGTAGCTCTGGTATGGTTGAAGAAATTGAGTCGTGTTTTCCACATCTCTTGTTTCAGTGCCGACATAGATCTCGTCAAACAACTTGGAAGCAGCCTCAAGGTTGTATCCACTGAATTGGTATTGTTCATACCAATTAGGTGGCTTAATGATGAGATGAATCTTCGGGTTGACACTCTTAGCGTTCTTTATGACGAGGTTCTCATATACATCCTTCATCGCGTTTAAGCGATATTCAGTCCAACTCATGCTTCCTTTGGCTTTTTGACTTGATTCAGATCGTGAATTGAAAATGAACAAGTCATCGAAAATAATCTCGTCAAAAATGGATGCGGTGAACGCCACTATCTTTCGAAAATGTTCCCGATCATTGGGGTTCGAGTAGTCGAACCCTGCAAGGCGGTCACCAGCCTGCCCATTTGTCGTAGACATTATGCCGCCAGATGTCTTAACACCTTTGCTGGTAAAGAAATTTTTGATCTTGAGAACATTTTCTTTCGACATTTGCTCCCCATCAACATAGGTCTCCAGGTACACTTTGTCCACTTTGATAGAATGGCTGATTATATTCCAGCTCTCCTCAAGCCAGTGAGGGTCGGCTATCATGTGATCCATGTCACTCAGTTGAACAAAGATCGCAACATTGAAGTTTTGATAGGTGGAAATGTTTTCCGGAGCCTGAGGTTTCCCTTGCGCGGCAGCGAACATGGCTACCTGCGTAAGGATCAAAAGGAACAGGACAGAGAATCTAATTCTTCTGCCATTATTTGTAGGATTTTTGTGAAACATTTTTCTATTAATTAAAGGTTAATTTTTCATTTTGAATACAGTTTGATTTTCCACGAAACCTTTCCGGCAAACGGATCAGTTTCCATAACGAACTGATTGTCCTTTTTCACCAGGGATATCTTATGCAGCAAGTTGTCTGAAGGAAGGCAGATCAATCCGCTCACTTTCTTTGTGTCTGTTGCATAAACTATCAGGTCCAGTTTTGACCAATCCATCTGAGCAGTAGACTGTGCAAGAGCGATGTGTGGAATAACTGCTCCTTCGTGCACCAGAACGACAATTGGAATTTTCCCGGCCTCAATATTGTGCCAACCACCTGAAAATACTTTACCTGTCTGATAGTCAATCCACTGTCCAGGAGGAAGATATACATCACGCTTAGTAACATTTTCAAATAACGGAGCTACGAGCATATCCGAGCCAAACAGATATTCGTCGTCAACCAGCCACGAACCCGGATCGTTTGGATATTCCACAAAAAGCGCGCGCAACATTGGCAATCCGCGTTCGCTGCAGTCTTTGGCCTGCGCATAAATATATGGCATCATTTCATAGCGCATATTGTCGGCCAGGCGGAAAGCGTTCATAAAATCTTCGCCGTAGCCCCAGGGTTCGGTGGGCGGTGCGCCGTGGCTGCGGGTGTGCGAAGAGAGCATTCCAAATGGAAGCCAGCGACGGTAAAGATCTTCAGGCTTCTTGTTCACAAATCCGCCAATGTCGTGCGACCAGAACGAAAATCCGGAGAGCCCGAATGACAAACCTCCTCGTAACTCAGCAGCCATAGCAGTATTTGTATTTGCGGCATCACCACCCCAGTGAAGCGGATAGCGTTGGCTGCCTGCCCAGGCGCTTCGTGCCCAGATGATGGTTTCGCCGGTTACTTTCTTGGTAATGTCGGCTACCGCTTTGTTGTACCGCAGCGGATACAGATTGTGTTCGTAAAAACCGGTTTTTCCTGAAAAGAACAAACCGTTTTTGGGAGCAGCCTCGCCGAAATCAACTTTAATCACGCTGACTCCCTGTTTTAATAAATTTCCGATTTTGTCCTGATACCAACTCACAGTGGCCGGATTCGAGAAATCGAGAACGGCATCTTCGTACGGCAAATTGCCTTTGGCATCTTTCACAAAAAGTCCCTTTTCAATAATTTCAGGAAACAGAGTGTTCTTCGGAACAAAATAGGGCAATTGCCATAAACACGTGCGAAACCCTATTTTTTTGAAATCGGCCATCATCTTTGTCGCGTCGGTGAAACGGGTTTTCGAGAATTGATAATCACATCTCCAGTCGGTTTCGAACCAACCGGTATCGAAATGGAGCACATCGGCAGGAATTTTATTTTCGCGTAGTTTTGAGGTGACTTCGCGTCCCTCTTTTTCCGAATAATAAGTGATCCGGCTCATCCAGAAACCGAATGACCACAGTGGAGGCATGGCTGGTTTTCCGGTCAGGTCTGTATATTCATTCAGGATGTCTTTCGGCTCACCGAGAAAAACAAACAGGTCGGCCTGGTCGTCGCCAATCATGAGCGAATAAATGCCGCTGAAATATTTCCCGAAATCGCAGGTAATTGGCGACGAAGTGTGCATGAACAAGCCGTATCCACGGCTACTCATAAAAAATGGGATGGGCTTGTACATCGATTCATTCTGGACGCCATTGGCATCGTCGGCCCATAGCACCACTTTCTGACCGCGTTTATCTAATTGCGTGAACGACTCGCCACAACCAAATATTTTTTCTTCCGGAGAAAGTGAAAAAACAGCCGATATGCTGGTCGAATAATCCGAGGCACGACGGACAAATGAGAAGGGCAAAACAGGGGTAAGTGATTCAGGGCCGTCGGCATTACTAACCGTGTGGGTCAGCTCTTTTCCTGAAGCATCACGGATCTCAATTCGCCATGGCGAAGTTTTCACAATGACCGAACCGTATTCACTCGTGTATTTGTAACCGCCGTCAACCGGGCTGTATTTCCAGGACGTAAGGTCCTGCGGCGCTTTTCCACCTACCAGCATTAATGATTCCGGATCGGGCTTGACATCGAAACGCGAATTGGTGCGGATTCGGATTGTGCGAGGCGAAACAAACGTGATGGAGAATGGCAGATTTGGTGAAACGGCATATTCTTTCTCAGGAAATTCGTTGGGATTCACCGGCTTCAGCACGGCGAGCATGTTGTTGAAGGCCTGCCGTGTGGAATATTCGTAACGGTGGTAGGTAATTTCACCTTTACCTGTTGCCGGGTCGAACGCCGAAAGGCTGTCGGCCAGGTAATACGTGTTCGAGAAATTCCGGAAATCAGGACTGATGTCGTAGGGTTCATTCAGCAACTCCTGATTTCTGTCTCCTGAATTGATTGGAATTTGGGCGTATACAGGAAAACAAAGAGTTGCCAATAATGATAATATCAAAATATGATATCGCATTGACATAAGAAGAGTTTTTTTGATTCTCATAATTCTATTTATAACTATATAAAGTAACTCTCAGGATGTTGTAATCATTACCCAGCCTGAGATTATTTCCCTGAGCAGTATCATCGCCTGCCAGTCTGCGCCCCGGGATCCATTTTCCATCAACAAAAGTACCTTCTTCGACAGTTGCCAGTCCGCTTTTAAATTCAGAATTTTTCTGTGAAAAAGTTATTGATATACCTATTCCTCCAATATAAAACTCATTAGGAGCGGTCATTATAAATATAGCTGCACCCAGATCTGAGCTACTGCTATGCAGATTGTTCGGATCGAACCGAAGATCGGTATGAAAGATTTGCTCACCAAACGCAATATCTTCCGAAGGATTATCCTTAGTTAATAAAACTGCACCCATCGAATTCATCCCCTGATGTTTTCCAATTAAAGGCATTAACTGAGAAATCATCTTGTAGCTCTGCGACAGTTCATCATCAGGATGAAGACGTCTTTCAATACCAAATGGCGAAAAACCTAATGCATTGAGTTGTCCGACTGCAAAAATGACATTTGCCGCTCCCTGTACCCCACCACTCGTTTCAGGGATAAATAAGGGGTTTCCGGAGCGGATATATTGTTTTGCTATGTAAGCAAAATCAGGGCGATAAAGATCCGGTCCAAGGATATCTATTGACGGAGCACCTGCATGCCATATATCAAATACATGAGGAAGAGGGCCACCGCCTGGATAAGTACCGGGCCATGAATGTTCTCTTTGTTTTAACCATGCATTAACATACATTGGTATAGGGTATTCTGCTTTTCCGGCTTCAGCAACGTAATTTATGTAAGTTGCATAGTACCATGCCATAAATACTTCGTCGGAATAAAAAGGATATGTCACCAATGCTTCATCCTGTTCTTTCTGAGTCATTGGGGGAACGAGATTCCTAACCGGTAATACAAGTCCTTTAGGTTTTCCCGGGCCAAACACTTCTTCCCAGGTTCCTGACAATTTAGATCCGTTAGCTTTCATGCTGCTTTTAATTCAGGAACGAGGTTATCTTTATTTTTTTCAATATAGCTCATTAATTTCTGTGGAACAGGTCCGTTATAAGCTTTATTGGCAACTGCCGAACGATCGCGGGTGTCAAGCAATATGCCTACTTCATTCTCAACCTGGATCATTATAACCGTTCGCTGGCTGCTGTCAACTTCCTTAATGTATTTCATGAGGGCTGCAAAGGCTTGCGCATCAGCATTTCGGTTTGCTTCACTTAATGGTGTTAACAATTCGATTGTTTCACCGTTATTTATTTTAACGCGGGGGAATTGTTCATAATCTTTTTTTACCCAATCAGGCATATAACTGGACATCCCGTTTTTCCAACTGGCAAACCAGATAAAAATAAGTTTCAAATCATTCTTTCTGGCCTCTTTTATTACATCGCCAACTATATCAAAATTGAATTTGCCTTTCTCCGGCTCAACCATGGCCCATGAAATACCCGCTATCACCGAATTAAGGTTCCCCTCTTTTAATGCCGGCCAGATTGGTTTCATATATTCAAGGTTGGTAGCAGCATTATTGGTAAGTTCCCCGCACAAGGCGATAAAAGGTTTTCCATCAACAATAAATTGTTTTGCCGTACCTTGTTCCTTTAGACAAGGAATAGGTGTTTGGCTTGCACAATTAATAATGAATAATGGCAGCAATAACATTATTGCCAGTAGTATACGATAAGTTTGGCTTCTGTTTTTCATAATGTTTTTCATGAATTCTCTTTTTAAATTATTACAACAAATTTATTAATGTAGTATTTAATGCATGCAATTGAAATCTTCAATTGCATTTTGAGTCCTTTGACTGAATTATCTGTTCGCTTCATTATGCATAATCACTGTCCACTGTCCTATTGCCCTTCATGATCTTCTACTTTACACTAATGGTATGCTGTAAGCGGATGTCTGTGGAGGAAGCACCTACACGTATTTCAACACTGTCGCGCTCCACTTGCCAGTCGTTTTTGCTGATGTCCCAATAGGCCAGACGTTGAGCGGCCAGGGGAATTGTCACGGTCTGTCGTTCACCCGCTTTTAAGTGCACGCGCTTAAATCCCTTGAGTTCCTCGTCAGGACGACTGACCTGAGAGTTGATGTGCTTTACATAAAGCTGTACCACCTCATCGCCTGCTCTTTTACCGGTATTCTCCACGTCAATATTTACAGCTATAGAACCATCCCGGCTAAGGCTCGCATCGCTGGTCTTAATGTTCGTATAGGCAAACGTGGTATAACTCAGACCAAAGCCGAATGGATAGAGCGGTTCACTCTTGAAATACATGTATGTACGTCCGTCGCGGATGTTGTAATCCAGCATCTCAGGCAACTGATCCAGGGACCTGGGCCATGTCTGTACCAAACGTCCTCCGGGATTATAGTCCCCGAACAGCACATCTGCCAGGGCATTGCCTTCCTCCTGACTGCTGTGAGCCATATGCAATATAGCTGGCAAATTCTCCTGGGTCCAGTTGATGGCATAAGGGAAACTGCTTTTTAGCACAACAATCGTTTTAGGATTGGCAGCCAGCACCTGTTTAATAAGTTCTTCCTGGGCATCAAGAGTAATGATCTTACGATCCAGGTCTTCCCGACCTTCGCTCGGGTTGGATATTTTTTTCCAGCCATTCTCCTGGTTGGGATTGTTGCCCACGCAAACTATAGCCACGTCAGATGATCTGGCCAGATTTACTGCTGCAGCTACGTCATCGCCCAGGGCGAACTGAACTTTTACGTGTGACCCCACTTTGTTCTTAACTCCGGCCAAAGGGGTAACTGCATAAGGAGCCTGAGAACTGTACCAATCGAATACGACTTCATTGGCACGTGGCCCTATCATGGCAATAGACTTCAAAGCCGACTTATTCAGAGGAAGAAGATTTCCTCTGTTTTTCAGAAGTACAATTGACTCCTGTGTAGCAAGGCGCACTATATCCCTGTTTTTTTGCATGTTCCACGGCTCGGTCTCTTCAGTTCCGATTTTTGAATAGGGAACCCGATCTGGCGGGTCGAGAAGTCCCAAACGGATAAAAACGCGAAGTGTGCCCTTGATGACTTCATCGAGACGTTCCTCAGTGAGAAGTCCTTCCTTAATGGCTGTTTTCACTGGACCTTCAAAATTTCTGTCCAGGTATTGATTGATACCTGCATTGATAGAGCCAGCAGCAGCCTGGGTTGTATTTTCGTAATAATGCTGTGAGCGGGTGAGATTGCTGAAGCCTCCGGCATCAGTACATATAACGCCGTCTACGCCCCACTTCTTTACAGTCACTGCCTCAATCGCCGGATTCACAGTACAGGGGATGCCATTGACCATATTGTAGGATGTCATGAAACACCTTGCGCCTCCCTCCACAAAACCCATGTGGAAGGGAAGGGAATAATACTCATAAAACTGACGGATGTCAAAATTCGATGACGTGCTGGTGCGATGATCTTCATTGCTGTTGGCCAGAAAATGTTTTAAAAGCGCTGCACTAAGCCAGTATTTCGGATCATCGCCCTGCAGTCCCTTTATCATAGCGACAGCCATTACGCCGTTGAAGTAAGGATCCTCACCGAAACATTCTTCAGTCCTGCCCCAGCGGGGGTCACGGCCTAAATCGGAATTTGGCGCTCTGATAATGAGACCCATGAAGATTGCGCCACGGTTATTTTTATATTTGGGACTCTGGTATACGTACCTGGCTTCATACCCTTCTATTGCTCCGGCTTTGCGAACAATATCCGGATCCCAGGTCTCTCCCATTCCTATAGATTGCGGAAATGTGGTTGTCGTTATGGGATCGCGGCCGTTCCAGTTGCCGGGCACTCCCTGAGCCAGACCATGAAGCCCTTCCGAATGAGGCATTGACGGAATCCCCAGACGCGGAACACCAGGACGTTCTGAGAGAAAGGCAGCCTTTTCATCAAGAGTCATCAGGGAGACAATGTTATTGACCCGCTCCTCGATTGGCATATCCGGATTCTGAAAAGGGAAAGTGGTCTTATCTGAAACCCAGCTGGTTTTAATGTTGACTTTTTCAGGAGTTTGAGTTGTTCGATCAGATTTTTGGCCAAAACTTATAACTGAAGCAAGTAAAAGAATAAATAGTGGTAATCTCTTCAATTTTCCAACTTTATGATCATTATTTAAACAATCTTTCATTCATCATTGATTTAATAAATATTATCACACATCTATTGCCAAAAATTAACAAACAAGCATAATCATAGATAGTTGGACATTATAAGCCAATTTAAAAATATGAACATATGAAAAGATTATTACAAGAAATAAACTACTTCACCATTGAACAGTGAAGTAGTTTATTATTGGTTAAGACCTGTCCTAATTATCCGAAGCGTAATCAGGCCTTTCGTAGTATTGTTCCAGTGTTTTGCCATAGGAAGCAGCCTGTTGAACAGCATAGTCAGGAAGTGGCATATACTGATTTGTCGGAGCAACTCCTTTGATAATAGTGCAATTATGTCTGTATTTGTTAAAACGGATCAGATCAATTTTTCTGCAACCTTCATAAATCATTTCATGACCACGTTCAATCAACAATGCATCCATAAATCCATCGTAACTGGCGATTGCCGCACCGCTTAATGGCGGAAGACCAGCACGAGCTCTGACATCATTAACTCCCTGAAGAGCATCTCCCGTTGGAACAGCCTGTGCCTTTCTGGCTACTGCTTCAGCATACATTAAAAGCACATCAGCCCATCTGGCTAGTGGAAAATCGGTTGGCTGAAAGGGGCTAGCAATTTCAGGGGGATATTTATTAATAAGGAACCCTGACCATTTAACACCAATATCGTCTCTTGTAATAACTGTCCTGTTAGCATCATTAACAACATATGAAGTCAGAATAACATTTCTGCGGGTATCACCAGCTTCATAAGCATCGTAATACGCGGGAGCCACATTAAAACACTGGCCCCAACCAGATCCTTGCCATACAAATGGAGTAGGAATAGTATTGGCAACGTCTGCATATGCTGATGCGTCATTGGGTATAACATACATTGAAACCGGGAAAAAGTTGCCATCTTTACCGCCACCATCACCTGCTTTACTGGTTGAAAGAGCCATAATTACCTCATTATTAAACTTATTGGCCATTTTGAATTGGTTCGCATAAGCATCCGCACCATCTTTGGTGAACAAACCGTATCCGGAATTACTTAATTCGCCAAACAATTCGATCGCCCTATCATAATAACCTGTCATGTATGATCCTTCATTCAGGCAATGCCGCATCAGGCAAAATTTTGCATAATCAGACGTATAACGCCCTTTAGGTGCAGTGTTTGACATATTTGCTGCAGCATATTCAAAATCATCTTTAATCCATCCTGCCATTTGCTCCAAAGTTGGACGTACCATATTCTCTTCAGCATTTTCGTCTGAAACTAATGTGGGATCAATAATAACCGGAACCGGTCCGTAAATATGAAGCAAATAGTACATTGTAAGACCACGTAACAACCGTGCCTCGCCAACAAAGTTACTTTTCTTTTCATCCGATAGTATTGTTGCATTTTGGAGAACTCCTATAATTTCGGTCATGCGGGTGATATCTTTGACTTTCTCAAAGTTTGGGGTATCGTCACCGCCACCAGTACGTGGGTATAGGATACAGTCGGCATAGTTAGCCTGAGACAATTTTATCCAGGAACCTCCCCAAGCTCTGATAAGCCACGGAGCACAATAATCGGAAGGATCGTCAAAAAGTCTTAAAACGCCTTGAATAATATAGAAACCATATTGGTTGGCTGTACTAAGAGAATAATTCCAGTTACCTAAAAAAGGAAGGTAGCAATCCATCAAAAGCGCCTCATAGTCGGCCTCTGTTTTAGGATAGTTTGCCGTTGAAAGAAACCCATATATTTTAGGGTCAAAGTTCTTTTCGCAACTGCTAATAAGCAGTGTTAAAACAAAGAACAGTAAGAATATTCTAATTTTTTTCATAACTATATCTTTAAAATATTATTTAAAAGTTACTTTGACCCCAAAAGTGAAAGTTCTCGTTATAGGGAATTCAGCCTTGTGAACACCAGTTTCAGTATATATCTCAGGGTCAAATCCCGTAAACTTAGTGAATGTCAATGGGTTTTGAGTATCAAGATATACTCTGAGGTCATTAATATATTTACCAAGGGGGCCGAGTGTTTTGTTGGTGAAATTATACCCAAATGTTATGTTCCTGACACGAACAAAAGAACAATTCTGATATCCGATATCTAATCCTGCACCACCAGGAAGTGCTACAGGAGCAAGTTCATAGGCAATGCCTGGCAGATTACCATTTGTGTTGGTCAGAGAGTTCCATATATTGTATGAAAAATGGTTTTGGTTGTCAGCATTTTCGTTGAATAATCTTGCTGAGGCCCACGCCTGTGCGTCATTGAATTTCTTAACCCCCACTTGAGAATACATAAATATGTCCAAATCAAAATTTTTATAATTGAATGTGTTTCCGAAACCTAAGTAGAGATCAGGAACTTCATTGTCCATTACAACATCAGCGACAGTAATTTGTCCATCATGATTTTTGTCAACGATGATTGGATATCCGGGTACCCTTGCCGCTGCTGGTTGAGATGCCGGAACATTACTTAAATCACTGTTACAAATTCCATTTGTTTCGTAATAATAAAAAGCATTCGAAGGGGCAACACCTTTTTTCTCATAGGGTAGATAATCGTAGCCTGGCATCCTTGATATCCAGAGAGAATTGTACCTTGAAAGGTTCAATACGGAAGTCCATGAAAAATTCGAACTCTGAATATTTTTCGTATTGAAATTAGCATCCCAGCCTTGTCTTCTCAAATGAGCTCCATTAATTGGATAGGTAGCATACATCGAAAGGCCCGGTGTATTCGCATTACCTAACATATCTGTGATATCATTCATGAATACATCAAAATTGCCCGATATTCTATCTTTGAATATTGAAAAATCCATACCAACGTTCTTCATAGTTGTCTTTTCCCAACTTACATTCGGATAATCTATACCATTCTGAATAATTGGGACGTAACTCTGAGTGTTTCCATTAAACATAACATAGTTACCGGCAGGGCCATAAGTACCATAAAGGACTGAGCCAAGGTTATCACTACCTGTTTCACCATAGGATACTCTCAGTTTTAAAAGATTCATCCAGGCGATACCTTTCATAAATGATTCATTAGATAGCTTCCATGCAACAGAAACCGAAGGGAAGAAGGCATATTTATTACCGGGGAAAAATTTATCTGTACCATCGCGGCGTAATGTTGTAGCTATGACATAACGATCGAGAAAATCAAAATTTAACCGTGCAAACTGTGAACGTTTTTCGTCAACACCAACATAGGACCCCGGAGATATTAAACCTGATATGGCTCCGAGATTGTCATTCCCAATAGCATCATACTGACCATTATATGATACATTCATTCCATCATATCTATTAAGATATTTCCCGACACCTATTACAGCATCAAAATTCAAAAAATTTTCAAATTTTTTGTTGAATACCATTGTGGCTTCGAGAGTTTGATTATCACGTCTGTTAGTTTGAAGATTACCCCTTGACAGGTACTCCTGACCGAAATAAACATCTGATGGGATATAAGCTGTACGACGGGAATTTTCCAGATTGTCACCGAAAAGTACATTGGCAGTTAGCATATTCTTAATAATAGTAAAATCTGCTGAAAAGTTAAGATATGCTCCGCTAGATGCAGTACGGTCAAGCATTTCTTCCATTGATACGGGATTCGCGACATTCCGGAAAATTGTATACGCACCATTGGCATCCCTTAACGGGAGATAAGGAGGATACACCATAGCATCTATGAGAGCACCGACATCCTGAGCATTAGCGCCACCACCAACATCAGAGTTGTTATAGTTATTCCTGTTCACATTAACTATAGAAGAAAATTTGATACGTGAACTCAACTGGAAAACTATGTTACTTCTGAGACTATAACGTTCCATGCTGGAATTGGAAACAGAACCTACCTGATCAAAGTAGTTTCCAGATACATAATACTTTATTAAATTATTTCCTCCATTAAATGTAAGATTGTGATTTGAAACAGATCCATCTCTTAACACCATATCTAACCAATTAGTTGTTTTTGCATTTGCGATTGTAGCAGCGTCAAAAGGGGCAGTCCAACCGCTTGTGTAAGCTGTGGGTCCATAGGGAGCCAGATTGTTAAGATAAAGGTACTGCTCTTTGTTAAAGGTATTGCTAAGATCCATATATTGCTGCGCATTAAGCATAGCCGGATATTTGTAGTTGGTCACAACAGAGTAGCTGCCATCATAATTAATTTTCATGGTACCTTCCTTACCTTTTTTGGTAGTGATTAATATCACACCCTGGGAAGCTCCGATACCATAAATAGATGCAGAAGCGTCTTTCAGTACTTCAACCGATTCAATATCTTCAGGGTTCAACCCGAGAAGACCTCCACGATCAACATTATTGAAAAAACCACTTGTATTTGCATCAAGTGAAGTACTCGGCATCATGATACCATCAACGATGTAGACTGGAGTGCCTCCTCCACGTATGGAGATGTTTATATTTCCTCCAGGCTGGGCACTGACCATAGTGGCTTGAAGACCAGAAGCACGACCAAGCAGCAATTGAGCCACATTACTGGTGGAAGCTTTTGGAATGTCATCTGTAGATACTTTTGAAATCGAAGTGGTAATATTTTTTTTAAGAACTGTCCCATAACCAACAACCACGACTTCATTTAGAGATAAAGATTCTGTCTGAAGAGTAATACTTATGTCATTACTGGTTCCAATTTGAACTTCCTGTGAAATGTAACCAATAAAACTGACAGTAAGGGTGTTGCCTGATGGAGGAACTTCAATAGTGTACTTACCATCAGCATCTGTTATTGCCCCAGTCGAAGTGCCTTTCACAACAACATTTGCACCTGCAACTGGTTGTTTATTTACGTCGGTTACAGTTCCGGTTACTTTTTTTTGCTGTAATTCCAAAGCTGCTTCTTTATTAACCAAAAGGATTTGCCGGTTTCTGACAGAATATATTATATCTGAATTTGCCAGGAGTTTATCCAGAACTTCTGTTATCTTTTTGTCAGTAACATTGATATCAACCTTTTGGTCTATATCAATCATCTTGGAGCTATACAGAAAAAAGAATTCGCTCTGGTCTTCAATGGCTTTGAAAACGGTTTTCATAGGAACATCCTTCATGTTAAGATTCAATAGTGTATTCTGCGAGTAGGTATTATTCGCGAATGCATTAAGAATTGTCACAGACATAAGAAAGGTGGTAAGTTTCATAATTCTGAAGGTTTTTTTAGAACGAACTTTAAATAAAGCTATTCGTTGTAAAATATTGAATTTTTTCATAAGTTTGGATGATTTAGATGTTTAATAACTAAATTGCATTAATCCTAGACCATTATTGGTATTAATGCTTTTAAATCAGGGCAGGGAGGTCTGTCAGGACTTTCCTGCTTCTTTTTAGACATGTCTGTTAATTGAATGTTTCATAGGCGGTAGGTTGTTAGGTTGTTAGTTACAGGGTTACTTAGTTAAATAGATTTTCTTTTCCCCACGACAATCTTTGGTTCCATATATAGTTTATCATTGACTGAAGTGCGGTAATATATTTTATAGGTGATCGGGCTTACATTTTTTAGCAACTCCATGACCTCTTCAATCGACTCATCAATAAAAGTAGCAGTATATTTCAGATTCAAAAGATCGTGATTCGTAATTTCGAATTTAACATTATACTTTCTGCCTATTCTTCTCAAAACTTCCTCAAAAGGAGTGTTATTAAACCGTAGTTTATTCTCTTTCCATGATGTGTAAGTATCAGTAGTAACATCACGGACCAGAACATTTTCAGATTTCACAAAGTAAACAACCTGTTGTCCGGATTTTAAATTTATAGGCTCCTTCCCTTTTATTGAAACCGTAATGCTACCGTCTTCCATTGTAGTCTCTATCCGGTCTTCATTAGCAAAGGAAAAAATATTGAACCGTGTGCCAGTTGCAGTAACACTCATTTTTCCTAATTGTACTACAAAGGGTTTTTCATGATTAGTGCTGACATGGAAGTAGGCCTCCCCTGTAAATTTAACTACACGATCCTTTATATTATAATGCCCATCATATTGTAATGTGCTTTCAGAGTTCAGAATTATTTCTGTTGAATCAGCGAGGAGAATGTGCGCTTTCTCACCCTCATGTGTAGCAACTATGGTGGAGGCAACCTCTATTTTCTGAAAGGATTTATTTCCTGCTATCCAGAGAGTGAGACCTCCAAGGGCCAACAGGCAAGCTATAGTTGCTGCAGCGACTAATATCCGGAAATTAATCTTACTTTGTATTATGAATGATCTGGAATTGTTTTTTCCAAAACTAAATTTTGAGGAAATATTATTCCAGGTAGTGTCGGTCTGATAATTTACAGTGTTTTTATATAGACTTGCCTCTTGCCATAACTCATTTTCATCGTCAAAGATGCGTTTATTTTCAGGAAGCTGGTTAAGCCAGTCTTTTAAAAGAATTATCTCACTATCAGAGATTTCTCCGGCAAAAAAATTAATTATCATTTTATGATAATTCACTCTCTCTTTTCCCATTATAATAATTTACATAAGTTAATACAATAAAGAGCCACTCTACCCTTATTGAAAATCAGATTTTTTTTTGATCAGACAAATATGGCAGTAACTGAAATCTTTACGCTAGCTGGTACAAGTTTGTCCTGTTGTACTCTTATATAAAAATGAAAGAATTTATTTAGAGGAAATAAATTCTTTCCGTAGAACATCTATTAATCCTCGTAAATCTATAGATTATTGCAGATCAGCCCAATAATAAGAAGTGCCAGGTAATCGCGCAATTCAATCCTAAGCATCCGAAGAGCCTTTGACATCTGTACTTCAACTGTTTTAACAGAAATATGAAGAGTATCAGCAATTTCTTTATACTTAAGGCCTTCAATCCTGCTTAGTTCGAAAACCTTACGACATCCTTTCGGCAATTTTTCAATCGAAATGGCGATATTTTCTTCAAGTTCCCTGGCCAAAAGGGATTCTTGAACAGAGAATTCAAATCGTTCGCAATAGACCAGTTTATAAATCTCAGTATATCTTGACTCTACCTTTTTCCTTCGTAACTTATTAATACTGAGATTTTGGGCGATTTTAAAAAGATATGATTTAAGAGAATCTTCAGGATTAATATTTTCTCTCCCTTCCCAGATTTTTACAAATACCTCTTGAACTATTTCCTTTGCCTCGTCAGGGTCATTAAGAAATTTATTGGCAAAACCACAAAGTCGAATGAAGTATCTGCGAAAAAGCAGTTCAAAGGCCTGTTCATCTCCAACCTTAATTCTTGTTGCAAGTTGATCCTCCATTTGGCATGTTTTAATAGATCAAATATAATCAAATAATAATCTCAAGTTCATTAATGTTGTTCCGGATGAATTTTATTCATTGTTCGTACCGGGGACTTCACAAGTGATTTTTGTTAAGAAACTGAATTACTTTAATATCCTTAAATATGTGAATAATGTAACTTTTTCCGATAGTTATGTAATTTCCCATCCCATAAAAGTAATTTCCTTTATAACCTTATAATCAGTCTAAATAAGCTTTATCATGAACATTTATGAGAGGGTAATGGTTTATGAATTGGGATTGTATTTTAAATAATCCTTAATAGAAAAATTACTTTTATAAATGGTTCATAATCAAAAGTAAAAGAGTGGATGTTGTACTGTTATTGAGTTATGAAACATAGAGAAGTTTTTCATTGAGATAGTGAAATTTATTTCAACTTCCTGACACGGAAGTTGTTCTTTATTTATTTTGATAAAAATGGCTCTGACTTATGAAAAAATTATTCCTGTTTTTTATTTCTCAGGTTATTCTTCTGCCCTTGTTTTCACAACAACAGGTTAATGGGAAGATTACGGATGAAAAGAATATTCCGGTTGCCGGTGCATCAGTACAGGTTAAAAATACACTACGAGGCACTTTCAGCGATATTGATGGAGGTTTCGTCATTGTTGCTTCTTCAAATGACACGTTGGTCTTTTCAATGTTGGGCATGGCGACTCAAAAGATTCCCGTTGCAGGCCAAACTGTCATAAACGTAAAACTTCTCGAGGAATCAAAGGAGTTGAATGAAGTTGTAGTTATTGGTTATGGAACTGTTAGAAAAAGCGATTTGACCGGGTCTGTAGCATCTGTAAAATCAGTGGATCTTACGAAAATCACTTCTTTGAATCCTGAGCAGGCATTGCAGGGGAAAGTTACAGGTGTTCAGGTTACCAGCACTTCAGGGGCACCCGGAGCCTTACCTACTCTTCGCATCAGGGGTGTAGGCACCTTTGGCAACAGCTCTCCAATCTTTGTGGTCGATGGAGTGATTCTGGATGACATTTCATTTCTTAATTCGGAAGATATTGCATCAATGGAAATTCTTAAAGATGCTTCAGCCACTGCAATTTATGGCTCCCGGGGAGCTAACGGAGTGATTCTGGTAACCACCAAAACCGGACAAAAAGGTGAAGGGAAAGCTGTTTTTAGCTATTCCGGAGAATACAGTGTGCAGATTTTGGCAAAAAAAATCGATTTGCTCACAGGACCAGAATATGCTACTGTTGTTAATGAAATTACCCCGACTTACAATAATGTTAATCTGGTCCCAAATACTGACTGGCAATCGCTTATTTTTCATCCTGCTTCCATACAAAGCCATCAGTTATCGGCTTCCGGTGCTACTCAAAACAATCAGTATTATTTGAGTATGGGTTATTTTAAGCAGGAGGGGATAGTGGATAGATCAAGTTATGAAAGAGTCACTTTTCAATTAAATAATACTTACTCCCTGACAAAGAATATTAAGGTGAGTAATTTTATGACTATAACTCCTTATAAGCAACAGAATGCACCCGATGTGACCTATTCGGCATATCGTGCCCGGCCGGATCTTCTTCCCTATAATCAGGATGGGAGTTATGCACAAGTATTTAATGTCGGAAATCCCCTGGCAGATCTTGCATATTCCAATAACTATAATAAAGGGGTTCGGGGAGTCGGCAATCTTTTTACAGAGGCTACGATTCTGAAAAATTTTAAAGCCAAAACTAGCATTGGGTTGGATGCTGCCTATAATCAGGCAATTAGCTTTGCCCCGGCATATTTTGTTTCTCCTCAGCAACAAAATCTGCTGAACACGCTAACCAAAGGAAATAGCGACAATATCACATGGCTCTGGGAAAATACGCTTTCCTACAATAAACAATTTGGTGTTCATTCCATAGATATTGTGTCAGGTTACACAATGAAGAAAGCTACATCTGAGGATTTCTCGATGACTGGGAAAAACATAATCCGCACTTCGCCGGATTTCTGGTACTTCAACCCAAATTATATATATGATCCCACAAATGGAGTTAATACCCTTGGCAATATTTCCAACGGAGTTGATCCCAATCAAAACTACTCAATGATATCGTACCTTTTCAGGGCTAACTATACTTACAACTCAAAATATATTTTAACAGCTACCTTTCGTCGCGACGGATCCTCCAAATTCAGCCCGGGTAACAGGTATGGCAATTTCCCTTCGTTTGCCGCAGGCTGGAATGTTTCCAAGGAGCATTTCATGGAAAATTTGCCCTTTATTTCGAATTTAAAAGTGCGGGGTAGTTGGGGAATAATAGGAAACGATAAAATAGCCTATACCAATCAATATTCACTGACTCAGACTATGATAACAGTCCTTGGAAATCCACCAACGGCAAATTCTGCCGTCACATACTCAGTTTCAGGTAACCCGAACCTGAAATGGGAAAGTACAACGCAAAGTGATGCCGGATTGGAAATTGGCCTGTTCAAAAATAAACTTACCGGAGAATTCGACTATTATAATCGGGTTACCAGCAACATTCTGATCCCATTGTCCACTCCCGACTACCTTGGAAACGGACAAGGTGCCAAAGTAGAATTCAATGCAGCTTCGGTTAAAAATACCGGCTTTGAAAGCAAAATTACATGGAAAGACAAAATCGGACAGGTAGGTTACAGCATTACTGTTTTGGGATCAACAATTAAAAACACAGTCTTAAAAGTAGGAGGAAGTAGTGGAATCGATTCTGTTTTATATGGCGGATATCTGGCTAATGGCCTCCCTGTTACCCAAAGCAGGGTAGGATTGCCGATCGGAGCTTTTTATGGATACAAAACCAATGGTATATTTCAGAGTGTTGCGGATCTGAATGCTTATCCGCATCTTTCCACCGCAGTTCCCGGTGACTTGCGGATTGTTGATGTGAACAACGACGGAAAAATAGATGGCAACGACCGTACATATATCGGATCTCCTATACCTAAATTCATTTTGGGACTTAATTTGGAAGCCGATTATAAAGGCTTTGACTTCTCTGTTGATATCCAGGGAGTTTATGGCAATAAAATATTCAATGCTAAAGAGGTTGTCAGACCAGATCCTTACAATTGGGAAAAACATGTTCTGGGAGCATGGACCGGACCCGGTACAAGCAATACAGAACCCATAGCTTCGTATGGAGGGAATAATTATTTGCCCTCAGATAAGTTTATTCAGGATGGATCATTTACCCGTCTGAGAAACGTAACCCTGGGTTATACTCTCCCTTCAGGCTTAACCAGAAAGATAGCAGTTAGTCAAATTCGGATCTATATAAAAGGGTCCAATATTTATACTCTGACTAAGTTTACGGGGTACACTCCTGAAATTGGAAGTTCCGATGTTCTTTCCAACGGGATTGATTATGGAACCTATCCGATAACTTCGGTTTATTCCTTTGGCATTAACTTAACCTTCTGATTGTTATGAAAATAAAAAATATAATGTTGTTTTGTATGTTCATTCTGATAGCAGGATGCACCGACTTTTTACAGATTGATCCCCAGGGAGACCTTACACAAGCTTCTTTCCCCACCTCCTCTTCAGATGCTTTGCAGGCTACCAATGCTGTTTATGCTGCAGTAAGGAACTGGTATTATAATTCAGGCGGATACCCGATTTTGGATATCATGTCAGATGATGCCTATAAGGGCAGCAATACCAATGACCAGTTAACCACTGTCGGAGCTTATGATAATTTCACTTTCAATTCCACAGGTGATGGATTGGACCGCTGGTGGGCCACATTATACCAGGGCATCAGATGGGCCAATGTGGTCATTGAAAAGGTGCCTGTCATTCCTATGGATACAACCTTAAGAAACCGTTATGTAGGTGAAGTAAGATTCCTTAGGGGACTCTTTTATTTTGACTTGGTTCGAGCCTGGGGAGGTGTGCCCGAAGTGACCGCGTCCATTCCTCCCTTGCATCTGGGTCGGGCCACAAGTGATGAAATCTATAGTCTCATCGTTTCAGATTTGCAATATGCGGAGACTCATCTAACAACAAAGAGTGAGCTTATTTCTTCTGATATGGGAAGAGCTACATCAGGGGCTGCAGAAGCCTTACTTGCAAAAGTTTACCTTTTTCAAAAAGATTTTGTAAATGCAGAATTATACGCCCTGAAAGTAATACAATCAAATGAATATTCTCTTGAACCCCGATTCATAGACGCTAATGGGGTGAACGGTAATAACGGAGTCGAATCCATATTCGAAGTAGGGGCACTGGGTGTAGAAGATTATGAAGGGGGAGGTGCCCAATATGCAAATACGCAGGGTGTAAGAGGTTCGCCAAACCGGGGATGGGGATTCAACAGGCCGTCCATCGATTTAAGAAAATCATTTGAACCGGGTGACCCTCGTTTGAAAGGTACGATCATTGATTTGGGCGATACCCTTGATGGAGTGCTTATTATCGGAGATCCTGATCCGGCAAACGATCCGGTCATTAAACTAAATAAAAATGGCGATACCATAAATATTCAATGTTATAATCGAAAAGTTTGGACTCCGGGAAACGATACTCCCACACAATGGTCGCATCATAGAAGGTTGATCCGATATGCCGATGTACTGCTGATGGCAGCTGAAGCCATGAACGAAAACGGGAAACCGGCAGATGCACTTACATATCTGAACCAGGTAAGAAAAAGAGCCAGGGGAGGAAACATTTCGGTATTGCCAGATGTTACAATCACAGATAAAAATTTACTCAGGGATAAAATATTGCTTGAACGCCGACATGAACTTGCCCTGGAAGGAGAACGGTTCTGGGATCTTGTCCGTACAGGGAATGCAGCTACAGTTTTGGGCCCTCTGGGATTTATCCCCGGAAAGCATGAAGTGTTGCCAATCCACCAGAGTGAAATCGATATTTCACAGGGATCCTTAACACAAAACCCTAATTATTAATGTAATTCAATCCCATTCGATATGTATAATTAAATAATTGACAATTATGAAAAGAAAGATTTTGATTCTCAGTATTTTGATGCTATTGGCAGTTGTCTTTGTTATAGGCAGTTGTAAAAAAAGTAATCCTGCACCTCTTAACCTTGGAACATTGATGGTTGGTACTATTGATTTAAATGCCGCCACTGCTCCCACGAACGTGCCTGTTAATCCCGCCATTACTGCCACTTTCAGTACGGATGTAGATGCAGCGACCGCAACAACCAGCAATGTAACTCTTACAGAGGATTATGATGCAGTTTCCATACCTTTGACCGTTTCGGCCACAGGAAAGGTAGTTACTATCACTCCAACAGCCAACCTGGCAAACGGAGCACTTTATAAACTCGTCATTACCGCGGGGTTAAAAGCATCCGATGGACAGGCAGTCACACCAATTAACCGTTCATTTACTACTCTTGGCTCATTCCTCCCGGCAGGTATGGTGGCTTACTGGAATTTTGACGGAAACGCCAATGACCAGACAGGAGCATATAATGCCGCAGCAGGTGGTGTCACCGACATTACCTATGTAACGGGCCGTAATGCAGCTTCCGGTCAGGCAGCAAGCTTCAATGGTACTACCTCTCTTATTGAGATTCCAAACGGAGATGTACTTGAAAATTCCAGCGACTTCTCTATAAGCTTCTGGATGAAATGCGATACGGTCGGCCAACATGACCAGTGGGTATTAGGGTTGTCAGCATGGGAAGGATTCCAGTTTGAATACAGCTGCAATTACGGGACTAATGGTACACAGGCCCAATATGGCTGGTGCAAGCTTGCAGCTCAGTACAGTCTTTCATCTGTAGGTTCCCAATCACAGGATCTATGGTACGATGGAACAGGTACAACAAAAGACTTCAACAACGGATGGAAGGGATATGTCTTCTCAAAGGATCTTACAACCAGCGGAGGTGTAGATGGCTTACTTGGTGAACAATGGGCTCATGTCGTATGCACTTATGACCATGCTTTGAAGCTTGCAACAATGTATATAAACGGAGTTAAGATGTTTCAGCAGGATTATAACCTTTATGGCGATCCTATGGATCTTGCTACTGGGTTGGTTTGGGCAGGAGCAACAGGTAATAATTCTCTTGCTTTCGGTTATATCCAGGATAAGAACAATGAGTCAGTTACAGGTAGCTGGATTGATTATTCTGTAACAACTAATCCACATTATAAGGGTCTTTTGGATGATGTCGCCATCTATCATTCGGTGCTGACACCTGCTTTAATCACACTAATGTACAACTCAGGGAAACCATAATTTTTTTCCCAATAATATGAAAAGGGAGGGCAAAACAACCCTTCCTTTTCTTTTTATTCATTATCTTTTGGTTATGAAATTTAAAATATTCCCGCTCTCTTATTTCATATTATTAATAGGTATCCTGTCATGCAGGAAGGATAATACTCCGGATAAAAATGGGGGATTGATCCAACTGATAAGTGTGAAGATCGGTTCTTCCACACTGAACGTCAACAGCACAATAAATAATGTGCCCAATGATCAGCCCATTCAGTTTTCTTTCAGCAGTGCCGTGGATACCACTTCCCTTCATAAAGTAATAACCATTCAAAATTCCGCCGGGGCTGTGGTTGCTTATACCTATTCTTCGATAAGCAACTCCACAGCTCTCAATGTGACTCCAACTTCCAACCTGCAATATTCCACCAATTATACACTTGTAATTTCCTCCTCTTTACATGGTATTATCGGAGAGACTTTCCCGGGTGTCCAATTTAAGTTTACAACCCTTACCGGTTCTATGGTGATCGATTCTATCAGCCTAAATGGAAAAGCGCTGACTACTTCCACCTTACAAAACATTGACCCACAAAAGATCAACTTTAAAATAACTTTTTCACAGGCCCTGGATCCCGCTAATTATAAATCATCATTTTCATTCACAGGACCTCCTTTATCTTTCGCTCTCTCAAGCGACAATAAAACACTTCTGGCCTCTAATACAGCAAAGGCAAAGGGTCTTGCCAGGTATTCATTTTCCATTTCCTCTGCATTGACTTCCGCAGGAGGTTTTACCTTCAGTGGATATTCTTCTTATTTTTATACTGGTGTTGATTCCACATATCAATTTACACAAATTTCAGACGATAATCTTTTGACACTCATACAACAACAAACCGTTAAATATTTCTGGGATTTTGGTCATCCTTCGTGCGGTATGGCACGCGAACGGAATTCTTCGGGTGATATAGTCACCACGGGAGGCTCAGGATTTGGAATTATGGCCATGATTGTAGGTATGGAAAGAGGTTTTATTACCAGGGCAGATGGTATAACCCGGCTGGATAAAATCCTTGGTTTTCTGGAAACCTGTGATCGATTTCATGGTGTCTGGCCACACTGGATAAACGGTGTGACAGGAAAAACACAACCTTTTAGCGCTACTGACAACGGAGGAGATCTCGTGGAAACATCCTATATGATTGAGGGTCTGCTTTGTATGAGACAATACCTTGATTCAACTGTTGTTGCAGAGAAAACTGAGATCACACGGATCAATAATTTATATAAGTCTGTAGAATTTGACTGGTTTACAAACGGCCAAAAAACCCTTTACTGGGAATGGTCACCCAATTATGGGTATAATCTTAAAATCCAGGGTTATAATGAAACACTCATCACATATGTCACAGCCGCTTCTTCTCCGACACATTCAATTACTGCCGATGTTTATACAAATGGATATGCAAATAACGGAGGAATAAAAAACGGAAGAAGTTATTACGGATATCTTTTACCCCTGGGACAAGACTATGGAGGACCTTTGTTTTTTACCCAATATTCATATATGGGGCTTGATCCCCGGCATCTCAAAGATCAATATGCTGATTACTGGGAACAAAATGTAAATCAATCTCTGATAAACTGGGCCTATTGCCAGGCAAATCCCCGAAAATATCCTGGCTATGGCCCTGGGATCTGGGGATTGACTGCTTCCGACAATCCGACCGGGTATAGTGCCCAATCTCCGACCAATGACCTTGGTGTTATCACACCAACAGCTGCCATTTCTTCCATTGCATATACTCCAACTCAGTCACTGAACGCATTGAGAACTGATTACTATTTTCTCGGGGACCATCTCTGGGGCAATTACGGATTTTACGATGCCTTTGATGTAACCGAGAACTGGTGGGCAAATTCTACCCTTGCCATCGACCAGGGACCTATTATCTGTATGATTGAAAACTACAGAACAGGGCTTCTCTGGAATTTATTTATGTCAGCCCCTGAAGTACAGAACGGTTTGACAAAACTTGGCTTCACATATTGATAACAATGAAAAACCTGAGGTTATATACATTGATCGTTTTAATACTACTTGGTGTTAACTGTTGTGCAGGGAACAGGGATAAAACAGCAGGTAAAAATGGTTTGTCAGAGTCTAAGAAGATATCAGATGATTCGCTACTCACATTGGTTCAGTACCGTACATTTCAATATTTCTGGGATGGAGCTGAACCTAAGTCGGGAATGGCTCCTGAAAGATTTCATGTTGACGGAATATATCCAGAGAATGACATGAATGTAGTTACAACCGGAGGCAGCGGGTTTGGTCTTATGGCAATACTGGTCGGTATTGAAAGAGGTTTTATTACGAGGGATGAAGCCTTAAATCGTTATTCCAGGATAGTGGATTTTCTAAAAAGAGCAGACAGGTTCCATGGTGCATGGCCTCACTGGTTGTATGGTGAAACCGGGAAAGTTAAGCCATTCAGTAAGAAAGATGATGGAGCAGACATTGTGGAGACTGCTTATCTTATTCAGGGACTATTGGCGGTGAGGCAGTATTATATCAATGGATCAGATCAGGAAAAAGTTCTTGCTTCCAGAATTGACACATTATGGAAAGAAGTAGAATGGAATTGGTTTACAAAAGGTGGTGAATCGGTTATTTACTGGCACTGGTCGCCGGATTATGGTTGGCAGATGAATTTTCCGATACAGGGTTATAACGAATGCCTTATATTATATGTGCTTGCAGCATCTTCTCCTACTTTCCCGGTATCAACTATAGTTTATCAGAAGGGATGGGCAAGAGACGGAGCAATAAAAGGAGAACATGAAAAATATGGTTTTTTACTATCATTGAACCATAATGGTTCTGCTGAATATGGTGGTCCACTCTTCTGGTCTCATTATTCTTATCTTGGATTAGACCCCCGCCATCTTAAAGACTCATATGCAGATTACTGGCATGAAAATCTTAATCAGACACTTATTAACTGGCAATGGTGTGTAAGGAACCCCGACAGGTATGCTGGTTATGGCAAAGATTGCTGGGGATTGACTGCCAGTTATTCAATTAACGGATATTCAGCTCATTGCCCGGGTGAAGGCAATGATCTTGGAGTAATTTCTCCTACTGCCGCCCTTTCAGCTTTCCCATATACACCAGAACAATCTATGGATGCCCTGAAGCATTTTTATTATGTTCTTGGCAGCAAAATATGGGGTATTTATGGTTTTTATGATGCTTTCAGCGAACAAAATAAATGGTATCCTGAGAGATATCTTGCTATAGATCAGGGCCCGGCGATAATTATGATTGAAAACTACAGATCTGGTCTGTTATGGGATCTTTTCATGTCAAGTCCGGAAATCAAAAACGGTCTTAAAAAACTTGGATTCAGCTACTGAACAGTCGAAATAAGCAGGTACATGTTAAGCCGTAAAGTGAAACTTAGTCATGATAAGAATCTTACAGAGTATCTCATTAAAGAATCTGAAAGTAAGGAGTAAATGGAACCTCTTCGAACTACCGGAAAAAGTCTAAACGGATTGAACATTTTTGGAGTTATAGAAGAATGAAAAATAATTTGTATATTTACAAGTAACAGATTACGTGTGAAATGTTGTGTTTTTCAACATATTTTTAATCCAAAAAAAAGATTATTTCATTTTTATGTTGTTATGTTCTATAATTTTAATATATTCGCACCGTAATTTTTAAACAGAAACGATTAAACTAAATAGATCGGAAGTTGTTAAATAAACAAAGTATTAAAAAGGTTAGAAAAATGAAGAACAAAGTTTTAATGGGATTAGCCGCTATAGCAATGGTCGCTTTCCTTTCTAGTTGTGGAAAAGTTCCACAGGCAAAAGTAGATGCTACTAATGCAGCAATTGCAACTGCACAGACTGCTGAAGCAGCTGTATATGTACCTGCTGAATTTTCAGCTGTACAGGATTCAATGAAAGCTATTAATGCCAGCATTGAAGTTCAGAAATCAAAATTATTCAAGAAATTTGGCCCTATTTCAATCAAATTGGATGAAACATTAGCTGCAGCTAATAAAGCAGGCGCTGATGCTGCTGTTAAGAAAGAAGAAGTTAAGATAGAGGTTGAAACTTCACTTGCAGCTGTAAAAGCTGTTATTGAAGAAAACAAAACTCTCATAACCAAAGCTCCAAAAGGAAAAGAAGGAGCAGCTGTTCTTGAGCAGATTAAAACCGAAATGACTACAATCGAAGCTTCTGTAGCTGAAGCACAGGGTCTGTATGATAAAGGAAGCTACATGGATGCCAGCAACAAAGTTAAAGCTGCAAGCGAAAGAGCAACAGGTATCAATACCGAACTCAAAGATGCTATTGCAAAAGTACACGGAAAAGGAAAACCAGCACCAGCAGCTAAACCAGCCGCTAAGCCAGCCGCAAAACCAGCCGCTAAGCCAGCCGCAGCACCAAAGAAAAAATAATTAATAAGTAATAACTTATTTATATAAAATCCCCGGGAAATTCCCGGGGTTTTTTTTAAAATCGTCACAGGTTTACATGAGAAAGGTTTGGAGAGATGTGCTGATTTTCTCTGCTATTGCAGTTTCTATTCCATTAGTGATCTTATTATTAATCCATTTTACCCCTAAACCACCTACCGGTGAAATGGAATATGCCAGGGAAATTCTTTCTAAGGCAGAAACAAATAAAGCAGATACTTATTCTAAAAAGCTTTTTACCGAGGCAAAGATCTTCTATGATTCAGCTATGGTAAACTGGGAGAAAGAGAACAAAAGATTTATTTATTTCAGACATTATGATAAGGTTATAATGTTTGCCAAACTTTCTGCTAAAAAAGCAAGCCAGGCTACTGATAATTCAATAAGCAGTTCATCAAACCTTAAAATAATACTGGAACAAAAAATTGGGTCGCTTAATAATCTTGTAACTCAGATTGATGAACTTTTCACTACTTATCCGTTAACCTCAGAGATCCGCAGCCGTATATCAAAAGGTAAAATTTTACTGGACGAGGCTGAGATTGTTTATGATAAGGGTCAATATCTCCAGGCAAACAGGAAAATCACTGATGCTGAATATCTTCTAACTGAATCATATGAAAATGCATCTGCAAATCTGAAAAACTATTTCAAATCATTTTCAATCTGGAAAAAATGGGTTGATAAGACTTTAAATGAATCCAAAAAAAGTCGCGATTATTCAATAATTATTGATAAATTTTCACGAAAATGTTTTGTTTATCTTAGTGGTTCAAAGAAATATGAATTCGAAGCTGAATTAGGAAGAAACTGGGTTGGAGATAAGAGAGAAAGAGGAGACCTGGCTACTCCTGAGGGTATGTATAAAATTACCCAAAAATTTGATGGGAGCAAGACTAAATATTATAAAGCCCTTTTGCTTGACTATCCGAATGAAGAAGATAAAGAAAAATTCAGATATGAAATTCAACATGGATCTCTTCCGGCATCAGCCAAAATTGGAGGTTTGATTGAAATCCATGGTAATGGTGGAAAAGGGATTGACTGGACAGAAGGGTGCATAGCTCTTACCGATTCAGAAATGAATGTTATATTCAAGATTGTAAAAGTTGGTACCCCCGTCACAATCATTGGATCAATGGTTGATCTGAAAGATGTTGTAGACAAGTAAATTATCTGATATGGAAAACGAGAAGATAATAAATGAAGGTGACCAAGCCGAGATTGGAAAAAACTCAGCCATAACTGATCCAGTTATGGATGAGCATATTAACGAGGCTGATAGAACATTGTCAAAAAAAAGTAATGTAAGAAAGACCCTTTTAATAATTTTTCGTTCCTTATTAATAATCATCTGTTCAATTCTGATAATTATTTCATTGATTCTTTTCATTCTTTATGCAGTCCCGGTCCTGAAAGAAATTTCACCCCGCCGTAAAACTGAAATAGTCAATAATCAGGAACTAAAAAAGGATGCTCTCTATAAAAAGCAGATAGGCCTTGTGACAAAAGATATTCAGCGGTTTTCTCTGAAGTTTAATGGTTATACTTCCGGACAATCATATATTGTCATCAATACTATTGAAAACAAATTCGCGCTCTATACGAATAAAAAACTCATAAGAGAAGGTTTTTGCAGTTCAGGGAGTTACACTTTGCTTCAGACATCCGGGAATAAAAAGTGGATTTTCAAAACACCCAAAGGAAAATACTGGATACGTGGAAAAACAACCAATCCTGTCTGGAAAAGACCCGACTGGTCATTCGTGGAAGAGGGCTCCCCGATACCTTCTGCAAATGACCAATCGAGATATGAATATGGAGTTTTAGGTGATTATGCTCTTGCACTGGGAGATGGATACATGATACATGGTACTATTTACAAACGTTTTCTTGGTATGCCAGTAACGCATGGTTGTGTGAGGTTGAATGATGAAGACCTTAAAGTGATCTACAATACACTTAATATAGGTTCGAAAGTATATATTTTCTGATTCGATAGACAATATGGAAACTGAAAAGAGTAGTAAAAAACATCCTGGAAAAATAATATTCCTGGTACTGATCAGTATTGTAACTGTCTTTATTATATATTATTCCATAATGTCGATGATCGGGCCAGTGAGGAAAATGGAAGATATAGAAAAGGAATTCGGTGTAAAGTCTAAAGATAAGAATGGTGTCGAACAGCAAATACTTAAGGATTCATCTTATCTTAGACTTTTAAAAGAAAAAGCTTATCTCCAGTCAAGGATTGTAATGGCTGAGTCAGATTCAATTTACCTCACTCTTAATCTGGCAGACAGTACCGCTAATATTGAGATTTGCGGGGTTGTCGTTCATAAATCAAAGATGAAAAGTGTTAAAACAAGTAAGATTCTTTCAACTGGCAATGAAAATTCAATACTGTCAATGCTTGCTACTCCCTTTACTATATCGAGTGCAATTGCCACAATAAAGAAAGAACCGGTTATGATTAAAATGGCGCCCAAAGATACTTCAGAATATAAACCTGACATTATGCCTGATACATCTATCACCGAACCTGTTAATTATATACTTGAAATGAAGGGCGGGATCAGAATCTATGTATATCAGGAGGAGAATTCGAAGTTCAACGACAGGATGAATCACTTCATTTTCGATATCAAGGATCGGATCAGAGATACCTGGAGCGCATTAAAAAATGTAGCAGTTTTTAAGGTTCCTGAATATCATCCATTTATAAAAATAAGGCTGCCAAGAACCGATGCAAAGATTATTTACAGAGCTATTCCGAAGAATGGTCAGATAGCGGTTTTCAGTCAGTAAATACGGAATTGTCTCATTCGCTTATAGCAGATTTTAGATTATCTTTATGTAATTATTAATCTAATTTCTGAAGTTATGAAGAAAAGTGTAGTTTTTTCATTTCTGGTTCCTTGCATTTTATTCCTTAGTCTCTTCCTTATTTGTAATCCTGCAATTTCCCAGGATGCTGCAAAAGCATCAGCATCATTACCTGACAGTATAAATAAAATTATGATTAGCTCATGTACTCCATGTCATACCAGCCAGGGAGGATTAATGTCAAAGTCTAAAATGAATTTAACAGAGTGGACCAATTATTCACCTGAAAAGCAGAAGGAAAAAGCTGCAAAAATTTATTCAGAGATTAATAAAGGTTCTATGCCTCCTAAAATGGCCAGGGAAAAAAGACCTGAGACAATTCCTACCAAAGAGCAGGCAGAGATAATTAAACGATGGTCTGAGTCTTTTCCGGCTGGTACTAAGTAGCAATTCCGGTATATATACTTCATTATATTCCTTAATTAAGTAAGACTTTTGGAAATCGGATTCTACCGGAAAGGGTAAGCTTTTTCCCTGAAACTTTCGTTATATTTCAAAAAATAATGTAGGTTTGAAAAGACTTAATGGATTAATCATAGAAGATATGGGAAGATTTACAGGTGTTATCGGAATTATAATTATTCTTGGGCTTGCATTTCTTTGGTCAAACAACAGGAAAAAAATCAATTACCGTCTTGTAATTACCGGTTTGCTGTTACAGATTGCTCTGGCAATTTTTATTCTTAAGGTTCCGATCGGGCGGGAGATTTTTTTCTGGCTTGGTAAGGCTATTAATAAGCTTCTTGATTTTTCTAAGGCAGGCGGTCTTTTTGTTTTTGGCGATCTCACAAAAATAACGCAGATTCTTCCTGAAGGTATAGTCAAAAGCGGTGTTTTTCTCTTCATATTATTACCTACAATCATATTTGTCTGTGTTCTTGTTGCAATTGCATATCATATAGGATTGATGCAACGGGTGATAGCCGTTATTGCGCGTTTTGTTCATTGGGCAATGAGGGTTAGCGGGAGCGAAGCATTATCGAATGTTGCCAGTGCATTTGTTGGTCAGGTGGAAGCTCAGATTATGATACGGCCCTATCTTTCAGGAATGACAATGTCAGAACTGCTGGCTTCCATGACAGGAAGTATGGCTTGTATCGCGGGAGGAGTGATGGCAGTATATATTTCTATGGGTGTGCCGGCTTCTTATCTTCTTGCTGCAAGTCTGATGGCAGCTCCCGGAGCTCTGGTCATTGCGAAAATTGTCTTCCCTGAGACTGAAGAGTCAGAAACACAAGGAACAGTGAAGCTTGAAGTGAAGAAAGAATATTCCAACATAATGGATGCTATTTCTCATGGTGCCAGCGATGGTATGAAAATTTCAATAAATGTTATTGCAATGCTCATAGGTGTTATTGCCCTGATTGCACTTATTGATGCTCTTCTGGGATATTTCGGACATTTCCTTTCATGGACAGGATTGTCGCTCAGTGCTTTGGGCTTAAATGTGGATAACCTTCGTCTTAAAGATGTTGTTGGTGCCTTTTTTAGCCTTTTTGCAATAGTAATGGGAGTTCCTTCTTCCGATTCATTGCATGTTGGATCATTAATGGGAACAAAAATGGTAATTAACGAATTTGTCGCCTATTCTGACCTTACGCCAATGATACATCAGGGACTGCTAAGCGCAAAATCCGTGGTGATTGCTAGCTTTGCTCTATGTGGGTTTGCGAATTTCAGTTCAATAGCTATTCAGCTCGGGGGAATCGGAGTACTCGTACCAAATCGTAAAGCTGATCTGGCAAAGCTGGGCTTTAAGGCGATGCTTTGCGGTACAATGGCTTCATATATTTCAGCGTCACTGGCCGGGATATTATTATAAATTTCATTTTAACTACAAAGTGCACAAAGTTAAAACCTAATAATTCAGTTCTTTGTGTTCTTTGCGTTAATCCATTGTGACCTTTGTGGTAAATCTTTAAAATTTATTAAAGATAAAAGCAGATAATAATTATTATTTTTGTCAGCCATAAAGTAAATTCATAAAGAAATTGTCAGTATAAAGAAATAAATTTAGGAGAGATGGTCCCGATAGATCGGGATAGACGCCGTAGTCAAATACGGCTAAATATTAAGGAGAGATGGCAGAGTGGTCGAATGCGGCGGTCTCGAAAACCGTTGTTCGCCTTCCGGCGAACCGGGGGTTCGAATCCCCCTCTCTCCGCAATACCTGAACAATCTACGCCAACAGCGAGGTTCATTTTTTAAGAAAACACATTGAATACTTGCCTGCTGTTGAATCAAAGATCCATTCTGTAACGTAAACTGTTAAATTCGTTAAGTTTCTTTTGATTATATATTTGAATAGCCTTATTTTGTAATCAGATCATTACAGATTAAATAATCAATATTTATAACCATGAAAAAAGCCTGTAAAATGTTATTGATATC